>ERZ1026874.1242-NODE-1242-length-13976-cov-7.782200_pt1 | contig 13976 bp, 15 predicted proteins | sample MGYA00380167_ERZ1026874 | MGnify/ENA primary metagenome ERZ1026874 (study PRJEB33269, sample SAMEA4719803) | human gut metagenome | biome: human-associated habitat; feature: organic feature; material: feces | place: Cameroon | collected 2013-10 ...
CATTGTCTAGTAATATATCAAACGTATGTATTATGGATTAAACGCCAAAATGCAACAGACATAAGTTAATAGAAGAGGGAAATATTCGTTTCCCCATTTTTTCAAAATCAATGGAGAATATGTCGATTTTGACCTGATGAATCTCGAACGGAACGAAACAGACGACAAAACGTAAAAGTCCCGGCAGAAACATTTATTGAAATATAGAAACAGCGGGATATTGACAAAAATATAGCTATCGACTATATTACATGCAAATGATAAAAATTATTGACAAAGGCGTTGGAACTAAGGGGGGTTCTGGCGCTTTTTTGATTCAATAGAAAAGAAGGTGTTTGTATGGTAAAATGCAGGGATATCTTACGAATGAAACTGGACGGAATGTGGCTGTTAGCCGGAGAAGGAGGGTTAGATCGTGTGGTGTCATGGTTTTAGAAGAAAAAATGAGACAAGACAGCACGATATGGTATTATATCTGATAGAGGAAATGCAAAACAAAGAATTGGTGATTGTATAGATATGGGAAGGAAGATCCAGATGAAAAAAGAACCTATCAGATTTACGGCAGCCGGAGATATTCTGATCACAAAAAAAATCCCAAGGGAAAATGACGGAATAGCAGAAATCAGCCGGTATATCAAACGTGGTGATATCAGAATGGCAAATTTAGAGACCACAGTCACAGATGGGACCTGCTTTGCTTCTGCATTTTCAGGAGGAACGTGGCTGACTGTGGATAAATCCTGTCTTTTGGATATCAAAAGATATGGATTTAATATGCTGGGATTAGCAAACAATCACAGTATGGATTATTCTTATGAAGGTCTGAATATGACCATTGACAATGTAAATAAAGCAGGATTTTTTTATGCGGGGAGTGGAAAAAATTTATATGAGGCAGCAAGACCTGCAATGATAGAGACAAAAAATGGAAGAGTTGGGGTAATCGATATCTGTTCAACATTTGAAAATGCTGCGAGAGCAGGGAGCCAGACCCCAAGAATCCCGGGACGACCGGGATTAAATGCGTTGCGGACTCATAATCTTTACAAGATCACAAAAGAACATGCGGCATATCTGGAAGAAATCAATAAAAAAACAGGACTTAACAGTTTGAGAGAAAAACATCGTGCGCAGGGGTTTATACCGTCGCTTGCAGAGAACCGGATGGAATTTGGAACGATGGAATTTACTATTGTGGATAGCAATGAGCAGGAAGGACGATGGAGTTATTCTGATAAACGGGATGTGGAAAGAACATTAAATGGAATAAAAGAGGCATTGTATACCTGTGAGGCGGTGGTTATCATGATACATTCGCATGAGATAAAAGCCGATCAGGAATATGAAGCAGATTATTTTATGGAGGAATTTGCACATGCCTGTATTGATGCCGGTGCCTGTGCCGTGGTCGGAAGTGGAACACATCAGATGAAAGGAATTGAGTTTTATAAGGACTGTCCTATTTTTTACTGTCTTGGTAATTTTATATTTGAAAATGAGTTTGTGCGGGATCTTCCTGCTGATTATATGGAAAAATACGGGTTGCCGGAATCTGCATCCGGGGCAGAAGGAATTGCAAAAAGAAGTGCTAAGGCAAAGAAAACTCTGTATACGATACCGGAAGTTTATCAGACGGTTATTCCGTATTTTGAGATTATAGACGGAAAATGTGTAAAAACAGAACTTTTGCCGGTAAGCCTTGGATTTTATAAGGAAAGATACAAAAAGAATTTGCCGTATGTGGCAGATGAGATAGAAGCACTTGCAATATTAGAATATTTAAACCGGGCATGCAGACCATATGGGGTGGAATGGTGTTATAGTGGTGGTATAATGATACGGAGTAAATAGAGAAAGAAGGTAGATGTATTGGAGAGTATACAGCAGTATATCAAAGAACAGAAAACTTTATTAGAACAGACATTAAGGGAAATGGCACTGATAAAAGCACCGACGGGACATGAGAAAAAGAAAGCAGAATATTGCGTGGAATGGCTTCAGGCGCAGGGAATAGAAGAAGTACTGTCAGACGAATGCACAAATGTGATCGTGCCATGGAATATCCAATCTGGAAAGAATAACTGTATGTTTATGGCTCATTTAGATACCGTATTTTCGGAAGAAACAGAATTGATGATAAAGGAAAAAAAGGGGAAGTGGTGTTGTCCGGGAATTGGAGATGATACTGCAAATGCCGCAATATTATTGCTGCTGATCAAATATGTCCATGAAAAAGTGAAAAAAAGGTCCTGTGGTGTCTGGTTTGTATTTGATGTTGGGGAAGAAGGACTTGGAAATCTTGCAGGAAGCCGTAAACTGATGGAGTCCTATGGAAATCGTTTAAGGTGGGTAACCAGCTTTGATCTGTACACGCATCATATCTATACATCGAGTGTCGGTTCTTATCGTTATAGAATTGTAGTAAAGACGAAAGGAGGACATTCTTATCTTGATTTTGGCAATAAAAGTGCAGTTGCGGAAATGGCAGCACTGATTCATGAACTGTACGGTTATCAGCCTGTTGGCGCCGGGCATACTACATATAATGCCGGAGTCATTTCGGGAGGGACATCGGTAAATACGATTGCGCAGGAGTGCAGTATGCTGTATGAAGCACGTTCGGATGAGGCAGAAGCCCTGGTGGAATGCGAGAACTATTTGTATGAAACATTAAAAAAACGTAAGACAGATGATGTTCAGATTGAATGTAAAAAGATAGGAGAACGTCCCTGCATGGGAGTGGTCGATACAGAAAAAATTATGCGGATAGCACAAAAGTGCAGCGATCTGATAGAAAAAGTTACCGGAAAACGACCTGCATTTGGGCAGGCGTCCACGGATTGTAATATACCGTTAGCTATGGGAATTCCGTCTCTGTGTATTGGACTCATAGAAGGAGCAGGTGCGCATACATTAGAAGAATGGATTAACCCGGAATCTTTAACAAAAGGATTTCAAATTGCAGTAGGCGTGTTTGAAACAGTTACAGAAGAGCATTGACGGTGCAGATAGGAGCAGAACAAATGAAGGATGAAATTTTTTTCAGAGATAAGTTAGAGGATGAATGGGAAGCAAACGAGGTGTATGCTATTTTATCAGAGTGTGATAAGGATTTTGAACCGCCGTTATCGGAGCGGGGAAGCACTGTTCAAAAGACATGGGAGAAAAAATCTGGTGACGGTGTCAGAAATTACTTTAATGAGGTGGCAAAACAGCATACACTTTTATTAAAAAGAGAGAAGAAAATCATTGCTTTTCTGTCATTTCGTTCGATGGAAGAATGTGAGGCGTTAAAAGATTACAGGGATATCTGTTATTTTACCACACTCTGCATCAGAAAAGAGTACAGAGGCCAGGGGCTAGCACTGGTATTATATCAGAAAGCGAAAGAATATGTGGAAGAAAGCAGCAGATATACGGTAATGGCACTTAGAACCTGGAGTACGAACAAAGCACAGCTGCACCTGATGGAAAAAATGGATTTTCACTGTGAAACACGTCTGAAAAATGACAGAGGTGAGGGAATTGATACCTTATATTTTGTGAAAGAAATTACGGGAAAGGGAATCCGTGCATATGGATATACGATAGGAAATGGAAAGTGTGGCATTCGCAATACGATCACGGATGTGCCGGGAGTAAAGGTTGGGCATTATACGGTGAGGAAGGGAAAAAACCAGACTGGTGTTACAGTGATCATACCATGTGATGGTTTTGTCTATGAAAGGAAGCCACTTGCAGCGGTTTATGCATTAAATGGTTTTGGGAAGACGCAGGGAACGGTTCAGATTGAAGAACTCGGTGTATTAGAGACGCCGATCGCACTGACGAATACACTAAATGTAGGAAAGGCAGCAGATGGGCTTGTCACATTTACGGAAAAGGAATGCAGGAAGAACGGTAAAGAGTTAGTAAGCGTTAATCCAGTAGTAGGAGAGACGAATGACTCTAGAATTAATCAGATCACAGAACGGGTAATAGAGGCAGAAGATGTACTTTTTGCAATCGAACACGCAGAAAAAAACTTTAAGCAGGGGGCAGTCGGTGCCGGAAGAGGAACAGTCTGTTTTGGATTAAAAGGTGGGATTGGTTCCGCATCAAGAATTTTAACGTTTGGCGGTAAAGAGTATACAATCGGTGTTTTGGTGCAGTCTAATTTTGGAAAAACGCAGGATCTTACCGTTGCCGGCGTACCGGTTGGCAGACAGATATGCACGAAAATGCAAAACAGTGCAAAAGAGGATAAGGGTTCCATCATGGTCATTGTGGGGACTGATCTGCCGCTTGGAGAGAGACAGTTAAAGAGAGTTTTAAAAAGAGCAGCAGTTGGGTTGATACGAACTGGTTCTTTTATGGGACATGGCAGTGGGGATGTATTTATTGGGTTTACCAATGCGAATGGGATACCGGATACGAAAGAAGAGCAGTTTCATATGATGAAGTACTTCCCGGAAAATCAACTTGATAAGGTATTCCGGCTGGTGGCAGAGGCTGTGGAAGAATCTATTTTAAATTCATTGACGTGTGCAAAAGCGATGCCAGGGCGCGATGGTGAAATCTATCATAGTTTAAGTGAATTTTTGTGATCCGTCTTTCTTCGGTGGATCCGGTGGAGGAAATCCCTGGAGGAAAATCTACACCGCAGGATAAGGCAGAAGGAAAGCATCTGACGGAGAGTTTGGATCTACAGCCATACTGACGGTCAACATGGAATCAAAGAATGCAGGACTGTATGCGAACCTGTTCTACTACAATGAACAGACCGGTGAACTGGAATTTGTCAGTGCCGGACAGATTGATGCGGATGGAAATGTGGAACTTGAATTTACTAACGCAGCCGATTACACGATCGCCATTGATGTAGCTGTGATGGATGGTGGAAACAAGGATAGCATAAACCCTGCAAAAGACAATGGAAACGCCGAGGATAATACAGCAATTCCTGCGTCGAATGCAGATAATGCCAAGAGTGACGCATGGAACCCGACTATCATAATCATCATCGGAATCTGTATTCTGTTGAGTGTGTCTGGTGCAGTAATTTTCGTCAGAAAAAAGAGTGGTTCTGAGGAAGAATAAGTATCAAATTTTACGATGAAACAACAGATCGTTACAAAGAAAATGAGACAGAGTGGGAACGAATCCTGCTCTGTCTTTTTTCGAAAAAATCAGTGAAAATCAATAGAAGTGTGGGAAATTCATTCTCGGCAAAATCAATTTCGGATTATCTGAAATCGGAGCATCATTCTATCGACAATGAAACAGTGTACAGCTATCTGAAAAAGCTGGAGAAAGTATATATACACCAGACAGCGTCGCTTCCAGTCTGGAAAATGTGGTGTATCTGGAACTTTGTAGACGAGGCTATACCGTGACGATTTGGAAAACGTCGGATGGTGAGGTCGATTTTGTGGCGCAGAAGCAGAATGACCGGTTGTATGTACAGGTCACTCAGGAGATCAAATCCGAGAAGACCGAAAAGCGTGAGTATGAACGACTGCTGGAAATCCGGGATAACTATCCGAAGTATGTTTTGAGAACCGATGAATTTGCGGGTGGCAGCGACTGGTGCTTTTGAGCTTGTTCAGGGATGCACGGTTGCATCAATACAGTCCGAACAAACGCAATAGCTTTTGCCAGAAAGTAAGCGGCGCTTCTTCCGTTGCGGTATCTGCCGCAGCCGCTGCCTTTTCAATGGCTGCTGTTTTGATCACAAACTGGACGGACTTCACATTGGTGTTCTGCTCGGACACAAAAGACACTGTTTTCGTATCATCTCCTGTAATGGCGGAAGTCATAGAGTCAATTTCATCGCTGATTTGCATATCTATATCGGCGGTTTTCCCGACAAATTCAGTTGTGCCGTCTGCCAGCTTCTGTGTGCCGCCGTAGAGCTCCTCCACGGCATTGTTCAGTTCACCGACAGAGACACGAAGCGTCCCGGTATTGGCATACAGCGTATCCATATTCAGCTTGAGCGTTTTTGCTCCGGCTGCCGCACTGCTGACTGCACCGGTGTAGGGCACGGTGCTATAAAGTGTCTGAAGCACTCCGGAAAGTGTGACCTGTCCATCACTTGAAATAACGCCGGAAAGTGTATTTTGTTTCCCCAAAACATCCAGCCACCCGTCGATGCTTTCTGCCGTTCGATGAAGTAGCATTGTTCCGTTTCGCTTGCCCAGCGGAACGGACATACAAATGCGATAGGTTGTTTCACTCATATTTCTCCGCTCCTTTCTTTGATTTTGAACGAAAGTATACCGAAACAAACAGGGAAATTAAACGGTCAGATAGAAACAGATTAGGTGAAAATCGGACAAATCCATATTATTTGAGGGTCAAATGTCCGGTGTTGCCCGTTGAATAATTTACCGGACAATTGTATAATAAAAGCAAAGGAGCGACAGGAACGATGAAACATGAAGTGACGACCCTCAACACCAAACGCACGATTGCGGCATCTCTGAAAGGATTTATGGAGAAGAAGCCGCTTTCCAAGATTACCGTCAGCGAGATCATTGCCGACTGCGGTGTAAACCGCAAGACCTTTTATTATCACTTTGAAGATATTTACGCTCTTCTCAAATGGATGCTGGAGGAGGAAGCGGTAGAGGTAGTCAGGCAGTTTGATCTGCTGGTGGACTACCGAGAAGCAATTTTGTTTGTGATGAACTATGTGAAAGCCAACAAGCATCTGCTCTGCTGCGCCTATGACAGTATGGGACGGGATGAGATAAAGCGCTTTTTCTATACGGATTTCGTCGGCATCGTGCAATCGGCTATCGACAATACAGAGCAGAAGGTCGGTGTGCATACGGATGCGGCCTTTAAGGAATTTCTTGTCCATTTCTACACCGAGGCCATAGCCGGTCTGCTGATCGATGAATTTACGAAAAAGGACGGTCACGATCCCGAACAGGCAGTAGAATATCTTTCGTTGATTTTGAAAAGTTCACTGCCGGAGGTTTTGAAGAGCGCAGAAAAGAAGAAAGGGATATAACTGCATCAAATTTGAACCAGGGTATCTCTTATATCTAAAAGAATTGCCAACAGCCTTACAGCACTCGGACAAAGTTTGAAACCGATCCTTGACTCCATGTGAGCATGGGGAGAAAACTATAAAGAAATTAACAAATAAGTAGTCAGCCACAATCTTATATGGAGAACACTATGAAGCTACTTTATGCGGAGGATGAACGCTCGCTTTCCGAAGCGGTGGTGGACATCCTGACTTATCACAAATATATCGTCGATGCCGTGTATGACGGAGAGGACGCTTATGATTATGCCATGTCCGGCGACTATGACGGGATCATTCTTGATATTATGATGCCGAAGCGGGATGGCATTGATGTACTTGCTGAACTGCGGAAAAAGGGCTGCACAACGCCGATACTGCTTCTGACTGCAAAAACACAGGTGGATGACCGTATCAGGGGGCTTGACGCCGGGGCGGATGACTATCTTCCGAAACCTTTTGATATGGGTGAGCTGCTGGCCCGTGTCCGCGCTATGTTGCGGCGGCGGGAGGAATTTCATCCGGATTTGCTTTCTCTTGGCGATCTGACCTTGAATATTCAGTCAGGAATCCTTTCCTGCGGTGATACGGAATTTGTTCTTCCTAAGCAGGAATATCGCCTGATGGAGCAACTCATGGTGAACCGTAACATTTTTCTTTCCTCAGAAGATCTGCTGATCAAGGCATGGGGCTATGACGCGGAGACGGATGTGGGCAGTGTCTGGTTATATATATCCTATCTGCGAAAACGGCTTATGGCCATGAATTCCAGAGTGGAGATCGTGTCAAAGCGCAATGTCGGTTACCGTCTGGAGGTACCTTCATGAGAAAAATGCTCCGAAAAAAATTTGTCCTCTTTGCCATGTCTGCGGTTACGATCCTGCTGGTGGTACTCATTGGAGCCATCAGTGGCCTGAGCTGGTTTATTCTGGACAGCCAATCCAGTTCTATCCTGAACACTTTAGCCGATGGAGAAGGACGGGCTCCCAAAATGGAACCATTTCAGCCAAACCGGTTTGGCCCGTCCATAGATAAGGACACGATTATGTCCGCACGGTTTTTCGTGGTATATATAGACCAAAACGGGAGGGTTCTGGAAGTCAATACGGACAACATCTCCTCGGTCAGCACAGAGGAGGCAAAACAATACGCCGGGAAGATTACCGGTGATTCAGGCAAAATTGACGGTTATAAATATGAAGTAAAACAGCTTGGACCAAACCGATGCATCTTATTCCTGGACACCTTCGGCCAGTGGAGTATGTTTGTAATGGTGCTGAGCATATCTTCTATCATCGCTTTTGTCTGCTGGCTTTTCATCCTGCTGTTTGTCATTCTTCTTTCCGGGCGGGTGACCCGCCCCATTCTGGCGGGAATTGAAAAACAGAAGCAATTCATTACCAATGCCGGGCATGAGCTGAAGACGCCCCTGGCCATCATTCAGTCCAACAACGACGCCTCCGCGTTGATTCATGGCGAGACAAAATACAGTAAAAACATTCGGCAGCAGATTCAGCGGTTGAATGTCCTCATGACAAATCTTCTGACCCTGGCAAAGCTGGATGAGGAAGCGAAGCTGCCAACCGAGCGGGTGGATATCAGTGAACTGATTGGCGGAATGCTGCCGGCTTACAAAGACGCCGCAGAGGTAAAACAGATTTCGCTGACTGCAGATATTTCACCCCATGTATTTATGCAGGTGCACAGGGAGACCTTTTCCCAAATGCTCACCATGCTCCTGGATAACGCAGTGAAGTATACACCGGAAGCCGGGATAATCCGATTTTCTTTGATAACGGATGGCAGGCACATGGAAATCGTGGAAGAGAACACCTGTGACATATCCTCAAAGGACCCGGAACGACTTTTTGAGCGGTTTTATCGGGGAGATACTGCCAGGACACAGGACGGAACCTCCTCTGGGTACGGGATCGGGCTTTCCGCTGCCCGCGCTATCGCGGAGACCTTTGGCGGCAAACTGACGGCAGAGTATCCAAATGCTGGAATGATACGATTCACTGCCCGCTTTTAAATAACTTCACAAATAATTCACAAACCTTCCCGAGATTGTTTGCAACCGGGAAGGTTTTTCTAATGTTGTTCACAGGTTCCCTTTTTATAATGAGAGCATTGAAAGGAGGTACAATCCATGCAATTCAGACATGAAGTAAAGCACGAAATCAGCCGGTTCGATATGCTGGTTCTCAGGCAAAGGCTGAAAGCGGTCATGACGCCGGACGGCCATACGAAAGACGGGAAGTATGAAATCCGCAGCCTGTATTTTGACAATCCGGACGATAAAGCCCTGCGGGAAAAGCTGGACGGTGTGATGACCCGGGAAAAATACCGGATTCGTTTGTATAACAACGACACTTCTGTCATTCATCTGGAGCGAAAATTCAAGCACGGCGGATTGGGATATAAGGATACCGCATTTCTGACACCCGGGCAGGCACAGCAGATTGCAAATGGTGACATCCGATGGATGGCAGGAAGTACGGATGAAGTGCTCCTGGGCTTTTACTCCCGGCTTCTCAGCGAGGGGCTGGCGGCCAGGACAATCGTGGATTACACCCGTGAGCCCTTTGTGTTCGGCCCCGGCAATGTCCGCGTGACACTGGATTACGGTATCCGTACTGCCCTTCGCTGTATTGATTTCTTAAATCCCAATTGCACCACGATTCCGGTTCCGGGCTCTCCCTGTATATTGGAGGTGAAGTGGGACAGCTATCTGCCCGATGTGATCCGGGACATGGTACAGCTTGTGGACAGGCACAGCAGCGCCTATTCCAAATATGCTGCCTGCCGGATGTATGATTAAAATGAAAAATAAAGGAGAAAAAATAGTATGACTTTTAGTGACATCTTCAAATCCAGCTTTCTGGAAAATGTAACCTCTGTCAGTGTCCTTGATATGGTTCTGACCATTGTCCTTTCCTTTGGTATAGGACTTTTTATTTTCCTTGTTTACAAGAAAACCTATCGGGGCGTGATGTACTCAGCGGGGTTCGGCACCACCCTGATTGCACTGACCATGATCACATCAATAGTCATTCTGGCGGTTACCTCAAATGTGGTGCTGTCTCTTGGTATGGTGGGCGCTCTGTCCATCGTCCGTTTCCGCACCGCTATCAAAGATCCTCTTGATATCGCATTTTTGTTCTGGTCCATCGGCGATGGTATTATTCTGGCTGCCGGTATGATTCCACTGGCGATTATCGGAAGCGTCTGCATCGGTGTTATCCTGCTGGTTTTCGTGAATAAGTCCTCCAATACGCATCCTTACATGGTGGTTCTCAGTTGTGCCGATCACGATGCAGAGGTGAAGGCAACAGAATTCCTTTCCAAAAATGTGACGAAAACAAGGGTTAAGAGTAAATCCGCAGTGAAGGGAGCAATCGAGCTGAATATTGAGGCCCGGCTGAAGCAGGACAATACTGATTTTGTCAACATCCTCTCAGAAATGCCCGGGATTAACAGCGCAGTGATTGTTTCCTATAATGGCGACTATATGGGGTAAGAATATGTCTGGAAGTAAACATTTTGACCGTATCGCAGTAGTGACCACAGTCTTGATACTGGTGCTGACCATTCTGTTTATAAATGGCGCCACCCTGGGCATTACGGCAACGGAACACACCATGGGATACGAAAATCGACTATTTGACAATACAAAAGTGCATACTGTGGATATTGTCATGGACGACTGGGAGGATTTTATCGCGGACGCTGCCAATGAGGAATACTATGCGGCCAGTGTGGTGATTGACGGAGAATCCTACAAAAATGTGGGGATTCGGGCAAAGGGAAATACTTCCCTGTCTACGGTAGCTTCTCTTGACAGCGAACGCTATAGCTTCAAGATTGAATTTGACCACTATGACAGCAGCAAATCCTATCATGGGCTGGATAAACTGAGCCTGAACAATCTGATCCAGGATTCGACCATGATGAAGGACTACCTGACTTATACCATGATGAATGAATTTGGCGTGAACTCGTCTTTGTGCAGTTATGTCTATATCACAGTCAACGGCGAGGACTGGGGGCTGTATCTGGCGGTGGAGGGTGTGGAGGAATCCTTCCTGGAACGCAATTACGGCTCGGATTATGGCGAACTTTACAAGCCGGACAGTTTGAGCTTCGGTGGCGGCGGGGGAAACGGCAAGGATTTTGACCCGTCTGAGAGGTTCGACGGGGATAGGCAAAACGGCAAGGATTTTGACCCGTCTGAGAGGTTCGACGGGGATGGGCAAAACGGCGGCTTCCACTTTGACGGAGGAGGAATGGGCGCAGGGAGTTCCTCCGATGTAAGGCTTCAGTATATTGATGATGAGTCCGACAGTTACTCCAACATCTGGGACAACGCGAAAACCGATATTACCGAGAACGACCAGAAGCGCCTGATCGAGTCTCTGAAAAAACTGTCTAACAGTGAAGATATGGAATCTGTGGTGGATGTGGAACAGGTAATTCGCTACTTTGTGGTGCACAATTATGTCTGCAATGACGATAGCTATACCGGCATGATGGTTCACAACTATTACCTTTATGAGGAAGACGGCCAGCTTTCCATGATTCCATGGGATTATAATCTGGGCTTTGGCACTTTCAGCGCCGGCGACGCCACCGGCACGGTCAATACACCCATTGACGCGCCCGTATCCGGCGGCTCCGGTGAAGACCGCCCTATGTGGAACTGGATTTTGTCGGATGAAGTCTACACCGAACTGTATCACCGGTATTTCTCAGATTTCCTGAGCAGTATTGACATTCAGGGCATCATTGACAATGCCTATAACCTGATCCAATCCTATGTGGAGAAAGACCCCACGGCGTTCTACACCTATGAAGAATTTGAAACCGGCGTGGAGACACTGCGACAGTTCTGTGCTCTGCGCAGCGAGAGCGTTTCTATGCAGCTTGAAAGCGGGGAGACCACCGAAGACATGAGCTATGTGGATGCGTCGTCACTCACCCTTTCCGACATGGGTTCCATGAACAGCAGCGGTATGGGTGGCTTCGGCGGACCGGATAATGCGAATGAGTTCGACAGTTCGAATTTCAACGGAAATAAAGGCATTGAGCCTCCGGAAGGCTCAGATACACAGTTTTCGGACAGAACGGAGCAATAACCGTTATGTCATCCGTATAGCAGAAAAAACCTCTCCGTAGTCGGGAAAACGACGGGAGAGGTTTTTTCGAGATTTACAGTATGTTTTCCTACCTGTAGGTTGCAGTGCAGCGCCCTGCGACAGAATCCGAACCTTACAGTCTCTGCTGTACGTTGCGGATGTACGCCTCCTGCAGCTCGGGGCTCTTTGCAGGATCGATATCGTCCGGGAACTCGGCGTCAATGGTGGACACCTCCGGTCTGTAGTTTAGGCGAAGCGCATGCTTCTCGATGTAATCTGTCGCTTTGTTATAAACCTCCTCGGTTACTCCGTTTAAGGTAATGGTATATAATTTTGACATCTGTGTATCCTCCGTTTCGTTGAAATTCAGCACCTCTGCTGATGGTTTTAGTATATACCCGGCGGACGGATTTTAAAAGAGAAAAGGCTCTTATCACCCGTAGAAATAATAATGATAATTATTACTATTATTGTACAAAATAGACAAATCTAACAGAAATTCGTTGGATTTCATTTTATAAGATGGTAAAATAGCTTCATTCCGGTAGTGAGGATCGCAGAAATCCGGGGTCAGACCCCGGTCAAAGCCGGTCATTCTTTATCTGAAAAATTGGAATTGTAAAGGAGATAAGTTTGAAATGAAGATTCGCAAGGCAGAGACAAAGGACATCCCAAGAATTCTTGAACTATTGGGGCAGGTATTACAGATCCATGCAGAGATCCGCCCGGACATTTTTATACCAGGGACCACAAAATATTCTCTTTGCGAGTTGACAGAATTATTGAAGCAGGAGGATAAACCGGTCTATGTTGCAGTAGATGAGGACGATTTGTGTATGGGCTATGCCTTTTGTCAGCTCAGAAAACAGCCCTTTTCCACCAACATGGTGTCCTTTCAATCATTGTTTATTGATGACCTGTGCGTTGACAAGCAGGCACGAGGGCAGCACATTGGGGAAAGTCTGTTTGAATATGTGAAGCAACAGGCAAAGGAACTGGGCTGCTACGAAGTAACCCTGAACGTCTGGACAGGAAACACATCGGCAGAGCATTTTTACGAAAAAATGGGCATGAAAACAAAGGAACGGCAGATGGAATATATCCTGTGAGCCGGTTGGGGTCAGGCCAGGGGTTTGACCACAGAAAATTGATATTTTAATACAGTTGCGGTATCATGGAATCAAGCAGGCAGTTCCTGTGATAAACAGACCGCCTGTAGGTGCTTTCAGATAAAAATCAGGAAGTTGTGGAGGATATAGGATCATGTTAAAAGAAGAGTATTTGATTACCGATACGCCGCTGAAAGCGCTGACGGTTTTTGCAATGCCGATGATTCTTGGCAGTTTTTTTCAGCAGGTATACAATATGGCGGACTCCATTATCGTCGGTCAGTTTGTGGGTTCCTCTGCGCTGGCGGCGGTTGGTGCCTGTGCAGCCCTGACCAATGTTTTCATTTGCGTGGCACTGGGGGCCGGTGTTGGTGCAGGTGTGCTTGTGAGCCGCTATTTCGGTGCCAGGGAGTATGGCAAAATGAAAACCATTGTGTCTACATCTCTGATCAGCTTTTTGGTTCTGAGTATCCTCCTGGGTGTCTTTGGCTTTTGGTTTTCCCATGGGATGATGAGCAGCTTACAGACTCCTGCCGATATTTTGGAGGAAGCAGAGCTGTACCTGCGGGTCTATTTTGTGGGCTTTCCGTTTTTGTTCATGTACAATATTCTCTCTACCATGTTCACCGCCATCGGTGAATCAAAAATTCCGCTGGGGCTGCTGATCTTTTCCTCCATCCTGAATATTGGGATGGATCTTTGGATGGTAGC
>ERZ1026874.1244-NODE-1244-length-13968-cov-11.274276_pt1 | contig 13968 bp, 13 predicted proteins | sample MGYA00380167_ERZ1026874 | MGnify/ENA primary metagenome ERZ1026874 (study PRJEB33269, sample SAMEA4719803) | human gut metagenome | biome: human-associated habitat; feature: organic feature; material: feces | place: Cameroon | collected 2013-10 ...
GTTACCGATACAACTTTTTCTGCTGCTGATGGGCTGCGATCTTGATATAGGCGGAACGCGGCAGATAGCGGCCCAGGGTCATACCAGCGGCCACCAGCGGGCCGGGCACGATGATGGTCTTGCGGCGGTGGATGCCGTGCAGCGCGCATCGCACGCAGAATTCCGGCGTGATGCCCTTTAAGGCAAACTGCACGTTGGCCACGGCGTTGAACTCCGTGTTCACCGGCCCGGGGCAGAGGCAGCCTACATAGACCGGGCTGTGCATCTCCCGGAGTTCCTCGGCCACGGCGCTGGTCAGGCTGACAACATAGGCCTTGGTGGCGTAGTAGGCAGCCATGTACGGCCCGGCGGGCATCAGCCCCGCGCAGGAGCCGACGTTGAGCAGTGCGCCGCCCCCCTGCTCTTCCATCTGCTGGACGATGCGCTTGGTCAGGATGTGCAGCGCCCGGACGTTGGTCTCGATCATCTGCAATTCTTTTTCCAAATCGGTCTGCAGAAACGGCCCGCAATCACCAAAACCGGCGTTGTTGATGAACAGATCGATGCGGCGGTCGGCCAGAGCATCCGCCAGACGCAGGCACTCGCTTTTGCGGGCCAGGTCGGCGGTGAAGATTTCACACTCGGTGGTCAAGCTGTTGGAAAGTGCCTGCAAACGGTCGGCCCGGCGGGCCACCAGCATCAGGTTATAGCCGCGGGCAGAAAGCTGACGCGCGAACTCGGCCCCGATGCCGGAGCTGGCACCAGTGACAACGGCAAATTTAGGCATAGGGATGTTGCCTCCTTTTCTAAAAATGCCCCGGCGCGAAGCCGAGGCACTGTAAAACTGCTTAATGGTGACGGCCTACACCGCCGCCGCGGCTGGAACCGCCGCCGGTATGGTAGCCGCCGGATGGACGGGGACCGCCAGAGGGGCGCGATGGACGAGAGCCGCCCGAACGGCCTGCGCCGCCAAAGCCGCCCATGCCACCGCCGGTGCGATAACCGCCGGACGGACGAGAACCACCGGGTCGCGGCCCGCCGCCGGGGCGGGGACCGCCGCCAAAACCAGGGCCGCCAAAACCGGGGCCGCCCGGCGGCGGGGGCGGCGGCGGACGCCGCGGCCGACGGGAAGCACGGCCCATGCTGTACCAGAACATATCACGGCCAACGCCACCACCACGGGGCCCGCCGCCGCGGGGCGGACGGGGTGGGCGGGTCAGCGTGGAGATGACCCAGATGATCAGGATGACCGCAATGATAACCATGATAAAGCCCATGATATTGCTTTCTCCGTTTCTGCCGGATGTGTTGTTGGCTACGGACGAGGTATCCAAGGTCACACCATAGATGCCGCACAGCTTATCCGCAATCGCGGCCACGGTAGCGCACACGCCGGCATCGTAATCGCCGCTGACCCAGTTGGGTTCCATCTTGTCGTCCAGGATCGTGCCCAGCGTGCTGATGGACAGGGCCGATTCCAGGCCGGTGCCGCGGGTGATGTAGTAGTCATCCTCGCCGGGGGCCAGCAGGAGCAGCACACCGTTGTCCTTATCGCTGGAGCCCAGGCCCCATTCGTTCAGCACACTGTAAGCGTAGCCTTCCATGGTGGAGTTGCCGATGTACTCGGTCGTATAGACGCCGATCTCTGCGCCGCAGGTGCTTTGCAGGGCGGACGAGATCTCTGTAACATAGGCAATGGTATCCTGGGAAAGGATGCCGGCATAGTCGTTTACGGGGGTGGTTTTATCCACCTGGGGTGCTGCCGCAGCCGGCAGCGCCAGGACCACCACCGCAAACAAGCTGACCAGCACTGCCGCCAGGCGGCGCGCCAGTTTATTTACAGATACGTTCATTTTCAGTTTCCTTATCGTGTCACGGTTCAAAGGTCGGAATGTCCTTTACGCCCCACAGCGCGGCCTGCACCCCGCCGGGGAAGCCGGAGGCCAGCTTCAGGTAGCTGTCGGCTTCTTGATTATAGGCAGCGGTCTCGCGGTCCAGGATCATCTGGCTGGAAACAAAGCTGTCATACAAATCGGTCAGTTGCCCCTTGGCCTTGCTGTCCGCTTCGTCGGCGGCGGCCGTGTACAGGGTGTCGACGGCGGTGTACAGCTGCCGGTTCAGCGTGTACTGCTCATTGGCATCTTTGCGGTCGGCGGCTTTGTTCCAGTTATCCAGCGCAGTCTGGGCGGCCTGCAGGTCCGCATCGTCGGTCCCCACTACGGCAGATGCAATGCGGATGAGGCTGGCGGCGGCATCAGCCTGATTCGAAAAATCCTGCTGGATGCCGTTGCCGTAGTCATCGATCTGGCTGGTGTAGATCTCGCTGGTCTCGCGCCACTGGCCTTTTAACTGTGCGCCGCCGATGCCCAGCACCGACGCCACGATCGCCACGGCCAGCACGGCCAGCGCGGCGGGGCGCTTTTTGGCCGCAGCGGGCAGCCTAGTCTCCACCTCGCCAAAGACCTCCAACTGGGGTCCTTTGATTTCGAAGCTCTCCTGTTGTTCCAGTTGCATAGTTTTTTCCTTGTATAACAGATTTGGCGGGCGCTGCCCGCCACGGGCGGATATAGGATCCGCCCCTACGGGATAGGGGCTGCCTTGCGGGGTTCGTAGGGGAGCATTCTATATGCTCCCGCGGGCGAACACTGTTCGCCCCTACACCTCCCCTTTCCGCAGGAATCTTACGCGTTGATCTCCAGCAGTTTGCTGCGGAGCTCGCCTTCGATGCGGCCCAGCTCCTGCTCGGCGTTGGCGCGCTTGACCTTGCCCTCGGCGCGGATCTTGTTCAGCTCGTCCAGCGTCTCGATGAGCTGCTTGTTGGTCTGCTGCAGGGTCTCGATGTCCACGATGCCGCGCTCGGACTCCTTGGCAATATCGATGGTGCCCTGCTTGAGGGTGGCGGCGTTCTTGCGCAGCAGCTCGTTGGTGGCGTCGGTGACGGCGCGCTCGGCCTGCATGGCCTGCTGGCTGTGGGCGATGCCCAGGGCCAGGACCATCTGGTTCTTCCACAAGGGGATGGTGTTGACGATGGTGGTCTGGATTTTCTCGGCCATCATCGTGTCATTGCTCTGGATCAGGCGGATCTGCGGGCCCATCTGGATGGAGACGTTGCGGGTCAGCTCCAGGTCGTACAGCTTCTTCTCAAAGCGGTCACACAGGTCGGCCAGGTCGCGGGCAGCCTGAGCATCCTCGGGCAGCTGGGTGCGCTGGGCTTTCTCCTGCGCAGCTTTCAGATCGGTATTGCGCACCTGCTCCAGCTTCTTTTTGCCGGCCAGGATGTACATCGTCAGTTCTTTAAAGTAGACAAGGTTCAGCTCATACATCTTGTCCAGCATGGTGATATCCTTCATCAGGGTGACCTGGTGGTCCTCCAGCTGGGCCTTGATGCGCTCCACGTTCTTGTCAGCACTTTCGTAGCGGGTCTTGAGCTGTTCCAGGTTATTGCCTGCCTTTTTGAACAGGCCCAGGAAGCCCTTGGGCTGCTCGGCGCTGGCGTCAAAGCCCTGCAGCTCAGAGATCAGGCTGGTGATGAGTTCGCCGGTCTCGCCCATATCCTTGGTCTTGACGCGGGAGAGGGCGGTCTCGGAGAAGTCGCTCAGCTTCTTCTGGCTGGCGGCGCCGTACTGCAGCACCATCTGGGAGTTGGTGATGTCGATCTTCTCGGCAAAGTCATTGACCATCTTCTGCTCTTCGGGGCTAAGCGGGGTGTCCTCGACCTTGACAGGCTCGGCCTTGGGGGTTTCCAGCTTGGCAGCCTCGGCGGCTTCGTCCGCGATGGGGTCCAGCGTCAGGGTGGGGGCAGCGGGGGCGGTCAGGTCCAGTTCATTGTTCAGTTCAGCCATGGGAGATTTTCCTTTCCATTTCAATATATGAATATGATCCAATCAGGTTGCGGCTCAGGTCAGGTTCTGGCTCTTCAGGATGCCGTCCAGCACCTCAATATCGGTGGAGATGTCCATCGCCTCGGCACTGTACAGGGCGTCCAGCTGGTTTTCAAAGGCTTTGGCCGTGGTGGCGGCGTTGCGGCGCAGCTCGGTCAAGATCTGGTCGGCGTTCCCGCCTTTGACGCCGTTCTTTTCCATGTTGGCGTAGGTCGTCATCAGCTTGATGACCTCGGGCAGATAGTAGCGGGCAAAACGGTCGATGCTGCGGGCCTTATCGGGGGCCTGCTCCACCGCCGCGGCAATGCTGCGCCCGGCCTTTTCCATCCGCGTCATGGCGGCGGAAAGCTCAGGGTCGGGGATGGCGTCGTTCAAGGCATGGAGCTTATCCAGGTTGGCCGAGATACCTGAAAGCATGGCGTCCACATCCTCACTGCCCGTGGCGTAGGGCACCTGCTTACGGATGACGCGGGTGGGGCATAATTTATTGCCCAGCCCGTAGGCCGCCAGACTAAGCCCTGCGATGATGAGCAGGTTGGACAGACGGTAAGCCGGCAGCAGCAGCGCACCCACCGGCCACACCAGCGCCGCCAGATAGATCGGCAGTACCGGGCGGGTGCGTTTTTCTTCCCATTTATTCATCTGCAAAGTTCTCCTTTGCGTTGCTTACGTTAAAATTGTAGCGATATACCTTTATTATAGAACAAAATCGGTACGTTCGCAACCGTTTTCCTGCAAAAAAGGCAGCAGTTCCCGGCCCCAGGCGGTGCGCAGGCGGTCCATCGACCACGCCGCGTTGGCGGGGCTGGTGCTGGGCAGCACCACGGCGGGCATACCCGTGCTTGCCTGGGCATATTTTGCATAGACACGCCCCGAAGCCGCGCCGTTGCAGAACACCGCCTGCACCCCCAGTTTGCGGATGAGGGCGGCGACGTCGTTCGGTTCCACATTGCGGATGGAGGCATCGGACGCGCCGCGGATGTCGCAGGCACCGATGGTATCCCACACCGCCAGGCCGTGCTTCAGGATGATGGCCTTTTTCGCCTCGATGTCCTGCCAGGCGGGCACCGGCTCGCCGGTCAGGCTGGCCATCAGCGGCCAAAAGCGGTTTTGCGGGTGGCCGTAGAAAAAGCCCTGCTCCCGGCTTTTGGGGCTGGGAAAGCTTCCCAAGATCAGCGCTTTGGCCCGCGCCCCATACAGCGGCGGCAGGCCGGGGCCCACATGGGTGTAGGCGGCTTTGGTCTCGGCCATGTTAAAATGCCTCCGGCCAAAGTTCCCGGCAGAGGTCGGCCACGCCGTGGGGTTCGGCGTCGGGGCCGGTACGGTCGGCGGCAGCTTTGGCGTTGGCGCTGCCGTTGGCCATGGCGATGCCCAGGCCTGCGGCAGCCAGCATGGCGGTATCGTTGTCGCCGTCTCCGATGGCCACACACTCCTCCGGCGTCAGACCTGCCAGCCCGGCCAGCTCGCACAGGCCGGTGCCCTTATTGACGCCCTTTTGCATAATATCGCAGCCATCGCTGCCGGGGTAGGAGTAGAGAAATTGCAGACCGAGATAGCCGTACTTTTCCTGGAACTGCGCGGCTTGTTCCCGGGGCAGGAAGCCGAAGCAGCCGAAGGGCATCTCCACCAGATGGTGATCCTGGTCCTCGCCGTCCACGATGTTGTTGTACAGGTTCTTGGCCTTTTCCCGGCGGTCGAACTCGGCAAAATCGATGTAGGCGTAGTTGGCGTCGTGGAAGGTGAACCGCAGGGGCAGCTCGTAATCCTCGAAAAAGTCCACGAGAGCGTACATTTCTTCAGCCGTCAGGCGGTGGAGGGCCAGGTCATTGCCTTTGGCGTCCACCAGCTGGGCGCCGCCCGCACAGACCCAGTAATCGGGCTTGAGGTCCCGCAGCAGGCCCTTGCCCACGCCGGTGCGGCCACGGCCGGTGGCGATGGCGATCTTGACGCCCGCTTTCTGCACGGCGCGCACGGCGGCGGCGTTCTCCTTGGGGATCTGCTCGCAGCTGCCGGGGCGCAGCGTGCCGTCAATATCTAAAAGCAACAGCTTGTATTTCATGGTTTGTTTCCTCCTGGTTTGATTCCTTACATTATAGCAGAGTATGCGGGGCAACCGCAAGGCATATTCTGGGGTGGAGGTGGTGCGGATGGCACGGGACAGCGGATTGATTTTTGCGGAGCAGCCCCGCAGGCGGCGTTGGCCGCTTTTTGTGCTGGCGGCGGGGCTTGTGCTGCTTATTGCTGCGCTGCCCCGGCTGGCGGTGCTTTTGCCCGCCGGGGTGCAGCGGGTGGATGCCGCGCTGGCGGCCCGTTTTGTGCCCCAGTACGAGGCCCGGCTGGCGAGTTTGCAGGCAGAGAATACCGCTTTGCACAAGCATCTGGCCGGGGCGCAGATTGCCTTGGCCGAGAATGACGCCTTGCGGCAGTGGGCAGGCATCGAACGCCCGGCGGGGCGTTGGCAGGCCGCGCGGGTGGTGTTCCGCTGGCACGACCACGCAGAACTGGCAGGCGTGTACCCCGTAGGGACTGCCGTATGCGATGAGCAGGGACGGTTCGCCGGGCGCATCACCGAAGCCGGGGCCGACCGCTGCACGCTGACCTTTGCGGGGTATCTCTCCCCTGCTGCCGCCGGCTTCGCCGGGGAGCAGGCCGGGCTGCTGCAAAAGAACTGGCGGCTGACCGGGCTGCCCCTGCCCACCACATTGGCCGCAGGCACGGTCGTGACCACCGCCGACGGCCTGTGGCTGGGCACGCTGGCGGGGATACCTGCCCCCGCCGCCGACGGATTGAGCGCCGAAGCCCCGCTGACGGACACGGCAGATTTGGGGAGCCAGGTGTTTTTTATAAAAATATAACATCTTTTTTGCTGCGGAAATGTTGCTATTTCGGCAGGGATTGCCTATACTGGATGTAGACACATCAAAAGCCTCCCTCTGGGAGGGAGGTGGCGCGGCGTAAGCCGCGACGGAGGGAGAGAGCCATATCTATGCCCAAAGTTTCGGGCAATCGGTAAGCTCTCTCCCCCACCGCCTACGGCGGAGCCCCCTCCCAGAGGGGGCCGTTTGCGTGTGCGCTCGGCATAGAGGCAAAGGAGGTCTCACCCATGGATAAACCGCAAAGCACCCGGCGGCGCAAGGCGCGGCGGCGGGTGATGGTGCTGCTGGTGCTGTGCTGCGCCGTGTTTGCGCTGTTTCTGGCGCGGCTGGCCTGGCTGCAGTTTGCCATGGCCGACCACTACGCCCAGAAAATGGCCGAGGCCAGTTCGGCCAGCTACACCCTGCCCCAGCATGCGGCGCGGGGTGCCATCACCGACCGCAGCGGCACGGTGCTGGCCCAGGATGAGACAGTCTACGACGTATACCTGCGGGTTCCCGCCCCGCCGGGCACGAACCTGCGTGAGACGGTAAACACAATAGCGGCGCTGACAGGCGGCAAGGATGTGGAAACACAGCTTGCCGCCTTTTGTTCTGCCGTTTCGGCCGGGGAGCTGCCGGTGACCCAGGGGTTGGACAGCATCGGGGCCGCCGCTTACTACCGCGCCGGGCTGGTGCAAAGCGGCGCGGTGCGGCTGGCCGCGCGGGGCGTACGCCGCTGGCCGGATGGCACAATTTTGCCCCACACGCTGGGTTTTACGGGGCCGGTCACCGCCGAACAGTGGCCCTCTGCCAGGGCCCAGGGGCTGGCGATGGACGCGACAATAGGCCAAAACGGTTTGGAAGCCGCCTACGACACCCTGCTGCGCGGGCGGGACGGCCAGCTGCAGATCAACGTCGGTTTTGACGGTGTAACGCGGGAAGCCGTGCAGACATCCGCCCCTGTACCCGGCTGTACGCTGGTGCTGACGCTGGACGCCGACCTGCAAAAGACCCTGCAGACCGCCCTGCAAAACCAGATGGACACCCTGCGCACCACCAAGGGCATCGGAGCCGGACGGGAGGTCAGGGCCGGGGCCGCCGTAGTGGTGGATGTGCGCACCGGCGGCATTTTGGCCGCAGCCAGCCTGCCGGATTTTGACCTGAGCCGCTATCGCAGCGACTATGCCGCGCTTTCGGCGGACAGCGCCGCTCCCCTGCTGGACCGGGTCTGCCAGGGGCTGTATGCGCCGGGTTCGGCTTTCAAGCCCGCTGTGGCGGCCGCAGCTTTGACAGCGGGCATCGACCCTGCCGCTACCGTAAACTGCACAGGTAAGTACTTTTATTACAGCAACTACCACCCCGGCTGTTTGCAGTACGGCCACCGCGGGCCGGTGGACCTGCGCACCGCGCTGGAGTACAGCTGCAACATTTTCTTTTACGACACCGGGCGGCGGCTGGGCGTGGATACTTTCAGCGCCATGGCCCGGCAGCTGGGCCTTGCCAACGACACCGGCGTGGAAATTACGGCGGCGCAGGGGCGGCTGACCTGGTCCACCGACACCAACTACCAGGACGGCCTGACCCTGATGGCGGCCATCGGGCAGGGCAACACCGCCGTCACGCCGCTGCAGCTGGCCCAATACGCGGCCGCGCTGGCCAACTACGGCCGCAAACCAACCCTGCATTTTGCCGACCGCGCCGTGCAGCCTGCCACCGGCGCAGCCGTGTGGCAGTACGAGCCGGCTTTTACCGAGATCCCCGGCGGCGAAGCTGTGTTCGGCCCCATCCGGGATGGCATGAAGCGGATGGCCCAGACCGCCCGCGCCCTGCGGGAGGCCCCTGTTACCGTTGCGGCCAAGACCGGCAGCCCCCAGCTGGCCGATACCCTGCCCGGCGGGAGCCACTACGTCAACTCGGTGTTGATCGGCTACGCCCCGGCAGACGACCCGCAGATCGCCATGGCTGTGGTGCTGGAGTATGGCGGCGGCGGTGCCAACGGCGCGCCTGTCATGCGCGCCGTGCTGGACGCGTGGTTTGAATAAAGCGTGCATGATTGTATGACTTTTGCAGGCTTCGTTTCCGCTTTGCGCAACCGCTTTTACAGTTTTTTTGTGATATTGCGCAAAAATATTTTGTGATTTTTTACCAAAAAATCTGTTGCCGAAGCGCGGACAGTATGCTATAATGTAGACAGAATAGTGTCGCGGTATTGTGCGGCAGAGGGAGCTTCCATGAGCGCACAATGTGTTATGATCTGTTCCGGTAAAGGCGGCACCGGCAAAAGCACCGTTTCGGTGCTGCTGGGTGCAGGCCTGGCCCGGCTGGGCCGCAAGGTCCTGCTGGTGGAGCTGGATTCCGGTCTGCGCAGCGTCGACATTATTGCAGGCGTCTATGGGCGCACGGTGTACGACATCGAGGATGTCCTTTGCGGCCGGTGTGAACCGGCCAAGGCCATCGTACCCAGCCCGTTGTATGCCGGGCTTTCGGTCATCAGCGCCCCGTATGAGGGCGGCGAGGTCGCGGCGGTGCCGTTGGGACGGCTGCTGCAGGCCGTGCGGCCGTACTTTGATTTTATCCTGCTGGACACCGCCGCCGGGATGGGTGCGCCGTTTACAGCGGCCGCCACAGTGGCAGACCGTGCCCTGCTGGTGCTGACCCCCGACCCCGTGGCCCTGCGGGACGGCAAAATTGTGGCCGACCGGCTGCTGGCGGGGGGGCGTCCCCAAAGCGCCGTGCGCCTGGTGATGAACCGCGTCACGCGGGACAGCTTCGGCAAGCGCGCCAGCGTGGAAGATCTGGATGAATGTATCGACACCGTGGGTGCGCAGCTAATCGCAGTCATCCCCGAAAGTGTCGCTTTACAGCAGGCCGGTGCCGCCGGTACTGTGCCCCCTGCGCACGATGCCGCTGTTGTGGCCGGGCAGGCTTTGGCAAAACGCTTATGCGGGCAAAGGGTCCCGCTTACTTTCTAAGGTGCATATTTGTACGAATTACCGCAAAAGGATGGTGGATCACTCATGACGATCGCTCTGGTTGCACATGACTCCAAAAAGGAGCTGATGGTGCAGTTCTGCACAGCTTATCGCCACATATTGGCACAGCATCACCTGATTGCCACCGGCACGACCGGCCGCCTGGTGGAGGAAAACGTCGGCCTGCCCGTGCAGAAGTTCCTGCCCGGCGGCCATGGCGGCGGCCAGCAGATCATGGCTCGTATCGCCTGCGAGGAAGTGGACATGCTGCTGTTCTTCCGCGACCCCATCGCTGCCAAGCCCAGTGAACCCAACGAGATGAACCTGCTGCGCATCTGCGATGTGCACAACATCCCCGTGGCCACCAACATCGCCACCGCCGAGGTCCTCATCCACGGCCTGGAGCACGGCGACCTCGACTGGCGCACCATCCTGCACCCGTCGCATGCGTAAAAGTCAAAAAATTGCACAAAAACACCCCCGCAGATTTGGTTGGTCTGCGGGGGCGCTTTGTTTATTGCGGCTTGCTTAGTAGTTCATAATATCCTTCACCACGCCGGACATGGAGAAGAGTTTGGCGGAGAGGTGGTCGAGGTAGACGATGCCCAGCTTGTGGCCGGTCTCCTCGTTGTACAGGTCGGCCAGCTGGGGCATGACCTGGAAAGCGGCGGCCTGGGCTTCGGGGGTGTTGTCAAAGTTGGCAGTGCCCTGCACGCGCAGCCACTCGCCGCGGTCGTTGGCGGCGCAGATCTCCAGGTTGGTGTTGTCCAGCAGCTGCTTGTAGGCGGCCTTGTGCTTGCCCAGGGCAATGCACAGGTGGTCCTTATACCACATGGCAAAGCCGATGGGGCGCACGCGGGGCAGGTAACCATCCACGGTGGCCAGGTAGAAAGTGGGGTTTTCCTTCAGGAATTCCATAATTTCTTCATTCGGTTTCATTGTACGTTCCTCCGATGAATTAAAGTGCAGCCAGGGCGGCCTTGATGCGGGCAGCAGCCTCTTTGGTGCGGGCTGCGTCACCGAAAGCCGTCAGGCGGAAATACCCTTTGCCGCAGGGGCCAAAGCCCTCGCCGGGGGTGCCGACCACGTTGGCCGTTTCCAGCAGCCAGTCGAAGAACTCCCAGCTGCCCATATTGTTGGGGCAGCGCAGCCAGATGTAGGGGCTGTTTTTACCGCCGCAGTACCACACACCGGCCTCGTCCAGGGCGGCGGCGATGACGGCAGCGTTGGCGCGGTAGTAGTCCAGGTTCTGCTGGATCTCGCGCATGCCTTCCTCGGTAAAGACGGCGGCAGCACCGCGCTGGACAACATACGCAACACCGTTGAATTTCGTAGTTTGGCGGCGCAGCCACATCTTATTCAGCTTACCGCCGGCCAAGGCAGTGGGCACCACGGTATAGCCGCAGCGGGTGCCGGTGAAGCCTGCGATCTTGGAGAAGCTGCAGACCTCGATGGCCACCTCCTTGGCGCCCTCGACCTGGTAGATGCTGCGGGCCAGGCCCGGCTCGGTGACGAAGCACTCGTAGGCGGCGTCAAACAGGATGACGGCATCGTTCTGCTTGGCCCAGTCCACCCAGGCTTTCAGCTGCTCCACCGAGTAGGTGGCACCGGTAGGGTTGTTGGGGCTGCAGATGTAGACGATGTCAGCGTGGGGGGCTTCGTCCGGCATGGGCAGGAAGTTGTTCCCGGCGGTGGCGGGCAGGTACAGGATCTTACGGCCAGCCATCACATTATCGTCCACGTAGACCGGGTAGACGGGGTCGGGCACGAGGATGGTGTTATCCCGGCTGAACAGGTCCAGCAGGTTGCCCAGGTCGCTCTTGGCGCCGTCCGAGATGAAGATCTCGACCATATCCAGCGATACGCCGCTCTTGGCGTAGTACTTCCGGATGGCCTCGCGCAGGAACGCATAGCCCTGCTCGCTGGGGATGTAGCCGTGGAAGGTCTCCTTGTGGCCCTGCTCCTCGACGGCCTTGTGCATGGCCTCGGTGACCGAAGCGGCCAGCGGCAGGGTGACGTCACCGATCCCCAGGCGGATGACATCGGCCTCCGGGTGGGCTTTCTGGTAATCAGCGACTTTATGGGCGATGGTGCTGAAGAGATAACTCTCGTTCAGCTCGGCATAATGCGGATTGAGCTGCATGGTAGTCCCCCTCTATGAATGTTCGGTATTCCTCTAATTAGGATAACTTTACCACAATTTTGCAATCGGTGCAAGATAAAAGCGGCGGAACTTGCTTTAATTAGGCAAACGGACCTCCCGCAAAGTGCGGGCGAAACGCTCTCCCGGCCATCTTATGCCGGGAAACTGCGCAAAATGCCGCCCACCACTTGCGAAATACCTATAACTGGTGTAAAATAAGTAAATACTGTAGGCAACCCCGCGCAATTCCCGCCCTTCGGGCTTAAGCACCGCTCTGGCGGCTACGGCGTACCATCTGCGTTGCAAAAATGCTCGAGAATACACAAAGTATTCTCTGCGCTTTTTGCTTAGCAGCTGGCACACCTCGCTCGCCACATCGGCACTTAGAATTGTGTGGGCTTGCCTAGAAAATTTGGGGTGCAATTATGGCAGAAGAGAAATTTTCCAACTTTTTGACGGATATTATCGATGCCGACCTGGCCGAGGGCAAGGTCGACGTGGTGCATACCCGTTTCCCGCCGGAACCGAACGGCTACCTGCACATTGGTTCGGCCAAGGCAATTTTCATCAACTACACCATCGCCAAGCATTACGGCGGTTTGTTCAACCTGCGCTTTGACGATACCAACCCCGCCCGCGAGGGTGACGAGTACGTGCAGAGCATCCTGCAGGACCTGCACTGGCTGGGTGCCGACCCCAACGGCGGCATCTACTACGGCAGCGATTATTTTGAGCGCTGCTATGAATATGCCGAGCAGCTCATCCGCGAGGGCAAGGCCTACGTGGACGACCTGACCCGCGAGCAGATGCAGGAGTACCGCGGCAACGACGCCGGCAAACCCAGCCGTCCCAGCCCGTACCGCGACCGCACGCCTGAGGAAAACCTTGACCTGTTCCGCCGCATGCGCGCCGGTGAGTTTGCCGACGGCGAAAAGACCCTGCGTGCCAAGATCGACCTGGCCAGCCCGAACATGAACATGCGCGACCCGACCATCTACCGCATCAAGCATGTGACCCATCACCGCCAGGGCGACAAGTGGTGCATCTACCCGATGTACGACTTCGCCCATCCCATCCAGGACGCCATCGAGGGCATCACCTTCAGCCTGTGCAGCCTGGAATTTGAGAACCACCGCCCGCTGTACGATTGGGTCATCCGGAACCTGTTCGGCAAGGAATTCCCGAAGCAGCGCGAGTTTGCCCGCCTGAACGTGACCAACACCGTCATGAGCAAGCGCTACCTGCGCGAACTGGTGGAGAAGCACATCGTGGACGGCTGGGACGACCCCCGCATGCCCACCCTGTCCGGCCTGCGCCGCCGCGGCTACACCCCCACCAGCATCTTCACCTTTGTTAAGGAGGCCGGTATCTCCAAGGCCGACAACCTGGTGGACATGCGCCAGCTGGAGGCCGTGCTGCGCGCCGAGCTGGAGCTGAACGCCCAGCGCCGTGTGGCTGTGCTGGACCCCATCAAGCTCATCATTGACAACTATCCCGCCGACCGGTGCGAGATGTTCGACCTGCCCAACAACCCGAACCGCGAGGTCAACGACACCACCACCCGTCCCGTGGCCTTTACCAAGGAGCTGTGGATCGAGCGCAGCGACTTCTTTGAGGTACCGCCGCCGAAGTTCAAGCGCCTGACCCTGGGCAGCGAAGTGCGCCTGATGGGCGCTTACCTGGTGCGCTGCACCGGCGTGGACAAGGACGAGGCCGGCAACGTGGTGGCCGTACATGCCAACGCCGACCTGGAGACCCGCAACGGCAACCCCGCCGACGGCCGCAAGGTGCGCGGCACCATCCATTGGGTCAGCTGCGAGCATTGCATCGACGCCGAGGTCAACCTGTACGACAAGCTGTTCACCGAATCCAACATGAACAGCATCCCCGACGATGCTGACTTCAAGGATTACCTGAACCCCGACAGCGTGACCACCGTGCCCCACGCCAAGCTGGAAGAAAGCCTGAAGGACGCCAAGCCCGGTGACCGCTTCCAGTTCGTGCGCAACGGCTACTTCACCCCCGACAGCAAGCATGCGGGCACCTACAACCGCATCGTGACGCTGAAGGACAGCTTTAAAGTTTAAGGCAACACCGCACAATTCCCGCCTAACGGCTTAAGCACCGCTCCGGCGGCT
>ERZ1026874.1251-NODE-1251-length-13916-cov-24.500613_pt1 | contig 13916 bp, 9 predicted proteins | sample MGYA00380167_ERZ1026874 | MGnify/ENA primary metagenome ERZ1026874 (study PRJEB33269, sample SAMEA4719803) | human gut metagenome | biome: human-associated habitat; feature: organic feature; material: feces | place: Cameroon | collected 2013-10 ...
TAACGGGGTAACCCATTAAAATAATACACGAATTGAGGCGTTTTCTGCGTTTATTATTGTTGAATATCAATTATTTACAACATCAAAATATCATCAAAACCATGCAGAAAAAACTATGGATTTTGAACACCCTACCTATTAAATAAAGCCTTGTTGCTTTAAAGCGTCGCGCAAGGTAACAGACATTGCCTCGCAGTCGGCAGCTTTGTAGCGGATGTCGGCAAACACTTGTGCTAGGGTTTCCACATTGTTCTCTTCCACAAAATGTTGGTTTATGGGGAGAGCTTCTTTTTCAGCATAATCGCGGTCAATCGTGTCGGCTGTTACAAGCTGATAAGTCTCGTCGTGACGTATTGCACTCAGTGGCAAGCGTTCAGAAGGTTCAGGGTCTTCATCGGGCCAACCCAAAGTGATTGTGGCAATGGGCATTACCAACTTGGGTAAGTGCAAAGCCTCTATAATGGGCTTGGGTTGATAAATGGTAGTACCCAAAAAACACAGTCCTAATCCTGCCTCTTCAGCCAAGTCGCAGAAGCGTTGGCAATAAAGCAAAGCATCGGTTGCAGCATTCACAAACGATAGCAGGTTGCCATAACCAGGGTGTGCCTTACGTTGCAAAGCCCACTGTGTGGTGCGGTTATAGTCGGCACAGAATGTGAGAACCACGTCAGCCCCCATCACCATAGGTTGGTTAAAGTGTGCAGGTGCCAACTTCTGTTTCATTTCTTGGCTACGCGTCACTACAACCGAGTAAAGTTGCAAGTTACCCATAGTCTGTGTGCGCTCAGCTTTAGCCAAGAGGTTGTTTAGCAAATCATCGCTAACAGTTTGTGCCTTGTATTTTCGTATTGACTTTCGCATTATTGATTTTCAATTTCAGGATGATCGCGTAACACAGCATCGCGCATTAAGAAAATATGTCGTATCTGTGCTGCGTAAGTAGGATTCTCATGGTGTTTCGCTAAAATGTCATAGTAGAGCGTCACCGTATGTTTCAAATCCTTTATGTAAGTAGCTTTGTCCAAATGAATAGATTCTGGCAGTTGGTCAAAATGCTTTTTAAACCATTCCACCACTTCGCTCAGTTCTTCGGGCGTGTAATGTTTTTTGTATTCCACTATCTAAAAAAACGAATATGTGCCAATAAGTGAATGTGCCAATGTGCAAATTTATATAAGCACATCAGCACATACCACTTAGAAATTAATCTTCCTCGTTTGCAGCCTTCAAAGCTTCTGCAATTTTTTGCTCGAGTTCTTCTGCAAGTTCGGGGTTATCTTTAACAATCTTCTTCACCGCATCGCGACCTTGACCTAAACGTGTTTCTCCGTAGCTAAACCATGAGCCACTCTTTTTGATAACGCCCATTTCTACGCCGAGATCCACAATTTCGCCCGTGTGTGAGATGCCTTCTCCAAAGGTAATTTCAAATTCAGCCTTACGGAAAGGAGGAGCCACCTTGTTCTTTACAATCTTTACGCGCACCTGGTTGCCAATAGGCGTGTCGCCATCCTTCAAGGTTGTGACACGACGAATGTCGAGACGTACCGAAGCATAGAATTTCAGTGCGTTACCACCTGTAGTTGTTTCGGGGTTGCCAAACATCACACCAATTTTTTCGCGGAGTTGGTTGATGAAGATGCAAGTAGTATTTGTTTTGCTAATGGTTGAAGTAAGTTTACGGAGTGCCTGACTCATTAGTCGTGCCTGCAAGCCCACCTTGTTATCGCCCATATCGCCTTCAATTTCAGCCTTCGGTGTAAGTGCTGCCACAGAGTCGATGACAATAATATCGATAGCCGAAGAACGAATCAGTTGGTCGGCAATTTCAAGAGCTTGTTCACCATTATCGGGCTGAGAAATAAGCAACTCATCTACATTCACACCCAATTTCTTAGCATAGAAACGGTCGAAGGCATGTTCTGCATCAATAAATGCAGCAATACCACCCGCCTTCTGTGCTTCGGCAATGGCATGAATTGCTAAGGTAGTTTTACCTGACGACTCAGGACCATAGATTTCAATGATACGTCCCTTAGGATAACCACCCACGCCCAAAGCAGCGTTCAGTGCCAAGCTACCAGTAGGAATCACATCCACGTCTTCTACCTGTTCGTCGCCCATGCGCATCACCGATCCACGACCAAAGTCCTTTTCTATTTTAGCCATTGCGGCTTGCAGTGCCTTTAGTTTTTCATTGTTAGGCACGTTATTTTCGTCTGTTGTCTTAGCCATTGTATAATTGTTAAATGTTTACCTTGCAAACTTACACATTTTTTTCGGGTTGTAAGGTTTACACCGTATGTTATTTTTCCATTTTTATTTCCAAAACGCCACCCTTCAACCAATCTTGTCGTGTAAAGGTCAATCCTTCAGCCAAAGGCGCACGCATCAATGTAGCAGAAGCAATGCGTCGTGTCCCCATACCATTGTTCTTTGTGTGGAGGATAAAACGTCGTGTACGTGGTAGTTGCATTGTCACGACATTGAATAACGGACGTACCACTCGATAAGTTTCGGGCGTACCTTCAGTTTGTTGAGGCACAAAGCCTATGGCATTAAACACAAACCATGCCGCCTGTGCATCGGTAACCTTTTGTCCTGAGAACACCGCGTCGATTTGTTGTTTCAGCAAAGAATCAGCCTCTTCTGCACGACCTTGTTCTTTATATAAAGGTGTGATGGCATCGATAAAGGTTACCGCATTTGTAGCACGTTTTACCTGTGGCAGACGACGTAATTGCATCATAGCAGCCGAGAAAGCTGCACTAAGGTTGGCATTGCGTGTCGTGGTTTCAATAAAGTCCACACCATTTGTTGAGGTAGCAGCCGACCTATTCGTCGTATTTGTGGCTGTAGGTCTTTGCGCAGTGGCATTTCTTGTACTAGCAGATTGCGAAGCATTCGTTCTGTTCGTTGTAACCCCACGTTTGCTATTCTCGTTTCGAGCCAAGGCAGGTGTTTCGTTGTTGGCAGCCAACAAGGGTTTGCGTTCGTCGCTAATATGCTTTTGCACCCCTTTCAAATTCAAGTGAGCCAAGGCATCGTCCGAACTCATTTCTGACACAGAAGACACCACCGTCAGCATATCGTGTTTCCCTAAATTGAATACAAAGGCAGCCTTACATCTGTGTTCGCGTTCGCCATTTTCAAGACGTACCACCTCGCGTCTCACGTTCCATTGTGTGAAAGGATGAGAGAAGTGTGCCACGTAATAGAGTGCGCGACTTCCCACACCTCCTTTAGCCGTACGTTTATAGGCACGAATTGTGCGTTTATCTATAAACACCACGTCCATATCCTCGTTTCCTGCACCGTGCATTGCATGGTCAATGTCGAGCAAAAAGCCCTTTTCAGCTAAAGTGTCGGGATAGGCAAAGCGTTGCACACAATAAGCAGGAAACGCTTCTACCGTAGCTTTTACGCCATATCGGGTATAAAGCACATCATAGCGTTTGGCAGCTTCATCGCGTTGAAAAAACTCATAGCCCGAGGCATAAGCCATAAACTGTGTAGAGTCTTTTTCTCCCACATAGCGTAGTAGAGGTTCGCCCACAAAGGGACTTTGCAAAAAGCCATCCGTCGGTTCGTTAGCCCGCGACGATTGCATAAAACCACTCAAAAAGTTGTGGTTGTAATATGTGTATTTACTATCTTTTTCGTGAAAGCGCGTCATGGGTGCCAACCATTGTGCTTGTGCCGTGAAGCAGGTAAAGGCAGCCATAAGGCTTAACAATAAGTGTTTCATTCTAATAATATAGTATTCTGTAAAGTCTAATTTAGTAAGATACTCAAGTTTCGGATTTAGCCAAGACGGGCTGAATTATCGTGCAAACCGAATGCAATCAAGCTTGCTTGAATTGCTGAGGTGCAGCCGATAATGCTCGGGCTGAAAGCCCAACAGCACATAGCACTAAGTTTGCATATGGAAGCGGCGAAGCGAAGCTGAGCCGCTAAAATGCAAACATAATATAATTGCAGTTAGATGTCAATTTATTACTTTTGTCGTATTAAAGAAATGGATTGATAGACTAGAAAAGAAAAATAAGCCATAGCAAGGTAAAACCTATCCTGGGCATCAGATCCTTTTCTAGTCAAGCTGCAAAGACTAAATAGGATGCGCAATAATCTTGTTAGTGCTAGAGTCAATACAGCTTTCTATCAATCCATAATTAAAAACAACGCGAAGATATGAAAAAGTTTTTTGTTGGCATCGATTTCTCTAAGAGAAAAATGGATGTTTCCATTGTGGAAAAAGATTTTCCCGAACGAACAATTGCTTACAAGCAGTTCATAAACAATGCTGAAGGTGCAAAAAAAATGTGCAAATGGGTCGAATATACGACAAATACAAGCACGAAACTTGAAGGAGAAGTATTGTTCTGTTGTGAACACACAGGCTCTTATTGTTTAGTGGTTTGTGATTATCTCAGCGAAAATGGCAAGTACATTTGGTTGGGCAATCCCTTGGACATTAAACGTAGCATGGGGCTAGTCAGAGGTAAGGACGATGTAATAGATTCTCGTCGAATCGCGACCTTTGCTGCAGAAAAACATCATAAGGCAATTTTGTATATGCGCCCAGAAGACTCAACAAGAGCGCTCAAATACTTGCTGAGTATTAGAAACACCCTTGTTGGACAGAAAAAAGCATTAGCTTGCCAGATAAAGGAGAACTTCCCCAAACTGCATAACATAACTTTGCTTTGTAAGATAGAGGAAAAATTAAAGCAGATGCTTGATTCCATCATAAATGAAATCAAGAAAATTGAGAAAATGATGCTTGATATAATCCTCAGTAACAAGGAATACAAAAATACATTTGACATATTAACCTCCATGAAAGGAGTGGCACTAATCAATGCTGCTGCAATTATCGTTTTTACGGATAATTTCAAGAGGTTCTCTTTCAATTCTCGAAAGATATGTACCTATTGGGGCATTTCACCTTTCAGGAATGAATCTGGAGACAGTATCAGGCGTGGAACTCATACAAGCCCAATTCGCAATAATTGGCTTAAAGCCATCCTGTCAGAGGCTGTTCTCTGTGCCATTAGATACGAGAAACGAATGAAGGAATACTATTCTCGACTTATGGTCAAAGGAAAGCATAGGAATGTTGCGCTCAATAACACCAAAAACAAGTTGTTGAAAACTTTGGTTGCAATGGTACGAGACGGGAAAAAATTTGATGAGAATTATGTGTCGATTCCTCAGGCTTATGCTGTGTAACAGTTACATAAATTAACACAAAAAAATCATCTAAAATTTGGTGGATAACATAGGATGCCAGGGCAAGCGAAGCGACACCCTGGGTCAAAGTACGTTCGTTTGTGACGCCCTGTAAGGGCAGAAGCTTTATATATATTTTCAACATCGAATGCTTTTGCCCTTACAGGGCGTCAATACTATGGCAATCCGTAACCCAGGGTGTCGCTTCGCTTGCCCTGGGCTATGCGCTTGTTGGGCTTTCAGCCCGCCCCCGCCTAAATCAGAAACTCCAATTAGTAAGATATATATGTAATTCAGCGCTCAAGTTAAAACCGAAACTTGAATCGCGAAAAATCATAAACTAATGAACTTTGTTTTACTAAACTTTTAGACTTTACAATCTAATAGGTTGTATAGGTGTTAGAAGAGGCTCTTCCTCCCCATACAAGTCGGAGTTCAAAATCATGCGAAAAATTGCATGATTTTGAACATTTCCCCACAAGGTTACTCGGGCTTACGTCCGTTACCTGCCTTAGGTGGACGTTGTTTTGCTGCCGGACGGTTATCGGTTTTACCATGTGGTTTGTCACCTTGTTTGTTGCCCTGACGGTTGTCACGACGTGTTTTACCCTCGTTACCCTTTTTGCCATTATGCTTCACGCCATTGTCAGTGCCACGTCCATTACGCGAACCACGTCCACCATTCTTTCCGTTGCGCGATCCGCCACGTCCTCCTCCGCGTCCATGCTGAGGTTCAGTTTGTGGCGGACGTACCCCTTCGGGCAATTCAGCACGTGGAATTTTAATTTTCAATGTACGTTCAATGTTCGACAGAGCAAACAAGTCCTTTTCGCCAATCAGCGTGATGGCACTACCTTCACGTCCTGCGCGTGCCGTACGTCCAATGCGGTGTACATAATCTTCTGCATCGTGTGGCGCGTCATAGTTAATCACCATGGTGATATCGTCAATGTCAATGCCACGTGCCACAATGTCTGTAGCCACAAGCAAGTCCACTTGGTGTGCACGGAACAAGTTCATCACCTCGTCACGTTCGCTTTGTGCAAGGTCTGAGTGCATGGCACGCGCATTCAATCCGCTGCGTCGCAACACAATCGCCAATTCCTTCACCTTCTGTTTCGATGAACAGAACAAGATGACACGTTTAGGAGGTTGCTCCTTAAAAATCTTTTTCAAGATAATAGCCTTGTCACTTTCATGACACACATAAAGGCTTTGCTGAATGTTTTCAGCAGGTTTCGACACAGCAATTTCCACCTCCACAGGGTTATGCATAACCGTACGAGCCAATTCTGCAATCTTCGGAGGCATCGTAGCCGAGAAAAGAATCGTTTGGCGATGCTCAGGCATTTGTTTCACAATAGAAAGAATGTCCTCAGCAAATCCCATGTCAAGCATACGGTCAGCCTCGTCAAGCACCAAGTGGGTTGTACGGCTTAAATCAAGGTTGCCTAATTGCAAGTGTGTAATCAATCGTCCCGGTGTAGCCAACACAATGTCTGCACCTGCTTGTAACGACTTACGTTCTTGTTCAAAGCGCACCCCATCATTACCTCCATAAACAGCCACCGCATTCACGTTCGTGTAATACGCAAAACCTTGCAACGCTTGGTCAATCTGTCTTGCCAATTCTCGTGTCGGAGCAATGACCAAACAGTTTACCGCATCAGCAGGATGCTCGTCGCGTTCCATCAAGGTGAGCAAGGGTAATAAATAAGCAGCCGTTTTGCCAGTACCCGTTTGTGCCACACCCAGCACATCGTGGTTTTCAAGAATGGGAGGAATGCAATTTGCTTGTACGGGTGTACACTTTTCAAAGCGCATGTCATAAAGGGCATCCAGCACATTGTCTGAAAGGTCAAGATCTTCAAAAAACACCTCAGGCATCTTTTCGTTATCTTTTACCTCCTCAGCCGTAGCTTTTACCTCTTCGGGCGCATTTTGGGTATTGTTTTCTATGTTGTCCATTTATAATTCTTAGTTTTTGTATTTTATTTTCAGAGATAGTTTGCGGACTTCAACCTCCGTGTGTCTATTGTGTTTATCTGTGAAAATGTCCTTTATCTTTAACCAGCACTACTTTTAGTTGTGGGTCGTTAATCATACGTCTGCCCCGTGGTGTAAGAAAAAGTTCGAGTTGTGTTTTGCGATGTTCCCATGTCAGCAAAGCAACAGGTTGTTGGGCAAACGCCTCTTTAATATCGTCATACCACCACCCAGGAAAAGACAGGGCACACACCTTGTGCGAGTTTACCACGCCTTGCAACTATTTATTGGGGTGTACGTCTGTAAAGCACCAACGCAATGATTGCAAAAACCACATTCGGAATCCATACAGCAATCGAAGCATCAAGTCCCGCATTATTGGCAAACGAGGCAGATACCGTTTGAAAAAGAATATAAGCAAAGCTCAATGCCAAGCCCGATCCCAAACTAATACCCATACCGCCCTTTCGCTTCTGACTTGAAAGGCAAACACCAATAATCGTCAAAATAAATGCAGCAAAAGGCATGGCAAAGCGTTTGTAATACTCCACCTCATACTTACTGATGTTCGACACCCCACGCAACTTCTGTCTGTCAATAAATTCGCGTAGTTCAGGCAACGTCAGTGTCTGCTCCTGGTCACGCACATAGAAGAAGTCCTTAGGCTCCATCACAATCGTTGTGTCAATGCGTTCGCCACGTTTCAACACCTCGCGCATACCCTTGAGCGTACGTATTTCGTAAGAACGCAGTGTCCACGAAAAACGATGGTCCGACAAGGTGTCATACTGAATGCTTTGTGCCGTGAGGTGCGAAACCAATTTCTTCTCCACAAACTTATCGAGCGAAAAGCCATAACCACTCTTCGTCACATTGTCAAAGTGCGTGATGTAAGCCACCACGCCTGTGTCAACCTGCATCTGCACATTGTCAACCGATGTTATATCCGTTTTCTTTTTAATGTAGCGGTTCTGAAAGTTCACACGTGCCACATTACTTTTCGGAATCACGTAAGCACCCAGTGCAAAAGTACTTGCTGCAATCAGCGCAGCCGTAAACATATACGGTCTTAACAAACGCTTAAAACTCATGCCCGTACTCTTCATTGCAATAATCTCACTATTGTCAGCCAACTTCGAGGTAAAGAAGATTACGGCAATAAAAACAAATAGTGGACTAAAAAGGTTGGCAAAGTAAGGCACAAAGTTGCCATAATACTGTGCAATCTTCAGTGCAGAGGCATGACTCTGTGTGAGTTTGTCAATGTTCTCGTTAAAGTCAAAAATCACTGCAATCACAATAATGATAGCAATGAGAAAGATGTAAGTGCTGATAAATTTAAATATAATATAGCGGTCTAATCTACCCAGCAAAGGCTTACTTCCCCGCTTATCTTTAGGGTTAGTCAATGAGGCATTCTTCCCCCTTTCAGCACTACTGTCAGCAACCGCCAACTCCCCGCTCGACTTTTGTCGGGCAGGGAGTAGCAAGTAGTTCTTTATTTTTTCAAAAAACTTTTTCAACATGTGACAAGTCTTAGAGCTTACGGCTCAGTTTTTCTACCATCTCGCGTTTCCACGGTCCAAAGTTGTTTGCCAAAATCTGTTTGCGTGCCTCACGCACCAACCACAAGTAAAAACTCAAGTTGTGAATAGAGGCAATCTGCATGGCAAGCAGTTCTTTCGCTTTAAACAAGTGGTGCAAGTAGGCTTTCGTGTATTGCACATCGGCAAAACAATGTCCCATCGGGTCAACAGGTTCAAAGCAGTCAGCCCATTTTGCATTGCGCATATTGATAATGCCTTCAGCCGTGAACAAACAAGCGTTTCGTCCGTTTCGTGTAGGCATCACACAGTCAAACATGTCCACACCACGTTCAATGCCTTCAAGAATGTTCACAGGCGTACCCACTCCCATTAAGTAACGCGGACGGTCAGTAGGCAAAATATCATTCACCACCTCAATCATGTCATACATCACCTCAGCAGGTTCGCCCACAGCCAAACCACCAATGGCATAGCCCTCGGCACCAAAGTCACTCATAAATTTGGCACTCTCTTGGCGCAAGTCCTTATAAACACAACCCTGCACAATGGGGAAGAGCGCTTGGCTATATCCATACTTAGGTTCTGTTTCATTAAAGCGCTTCCAGCAACGCTTCATCCAGCCATGTGTCAAGTCCAAGCTCTTGCGAGCGTAAGCATAATCGGCAGTACCAGGAGGACACTCGTCGAAAGCCATCATAATGTCGGCACCAATCGTACGCTCAATGTCCATCACCCCTTCGGGCGAGAAAAAGTGCTTACTACCATCAATGTGCGAACGAAATTCGCAACCCTCTTCCGACAGTTTACGTATGCCCGAGAGCGAGAACACCTGAAAGCCCCCACTATCGGTTAGCATAGGGCGGTCAAAACCATTAAACTTATGCAGCCCGCCTGCTTTTTCTAATATTTCGAGTCCTGGACGCAAATACAGGTGATACGTGTTGCCCAAGATAATTTCGGCATTGATGTCGTCTTTAATCTCATGCAGATGCACCCCCTTCACACTCCCCAAAGTGCCAACAGGCATAAAAATGGGCGTATGAATTTGTCCATGGTCTGTCGTAATCAGTCCGGCACGTGCTGCGCCGTCGGTATGTTGCAGTTCGTATTTCATTCTTTTTCTTTCAATAGCCTAACGGCCACATCGCTTTTAGTGTTAGGTTGGGCAGACTGTTCGCCCGCAGTGTCTTCGTTAAGAGGCTGACTCAAGTCAATCGCATCCTCCACCTTCTCGTCGAGCAAGGCAAAGCGCAACACGTCTTGCACATCCTCCACAAAGTGGAAAGTCAAGCCCTCTACATACTTTTTGTTGATTTCTTCAATGTCCTTTCGGTTCTCTTCCGAAATCATGATGTCGGTAATACCAGCTCGTTTGGCAGCCAAAATTTTCTCTTTAATACCGCCCACGGGCAAAACCTTACCGCGCAACGTAATCTCACCCGTCATGGCAATATGGTCGCGCACACGGCGTTGTGTCAATGCCGAGGCAATAGAAGTAGCAATGGTAATACCTGCAGAAGGACCATCCTTAGGAGTAGCGCCTTCGGGCACATGAATGTGAACCCCCCAATGGTCGAATACGCGGTAGTCAATGCCCAAAGTGTTTGCATGCGCGCGGATATACTCTAATGCCAACACAGCACTTTCCTTCATCACATCGCCCAAGTTACCCGTAAGCGTAAGTTTGCCACCCTTGCTACGGCTCACACTGGTTTCTATAAACAATATCTCGCCACCCACAGCCGTCCAAGCCAAACCAGTTACCACGCCTGCATACTTATTGCCTTGATACTTATCGCGGCTAAACAAAGGTTTGCCCAATAGCTTTTCTACATCGGCAGGCTTAATGCTGCTACCCGCATAAGGTATGCTGTCATCGTCGGCAGTCGAGGTGAGATAAGCCACCTTACGGAAAATCTTATCAATCTGTTTCTCGAGTTGGCGCACACCGCTTTCGCGTGTATATTTCTCAATAATAAACTCAATGGCGTTGGGCGTAAACTTCAACTTACCATCCTTGCCAAAGTCATACTCGTGCTGTTCTTTCGGAATAAGGTGTTTACGGGCAATCTCCTTTTTCTCTTCAGTAAGATAGCCTTCCACCTCAATCACCTCCATACGGTCGAGCAAGGGGCGTGGAATGGTCTGCAAACTATTTGCCGTGGCAATGAAAAATACCTTCGAAAGGTCATAATCCATGTCCAAGTAGTTGTCGTGGAACGTGCTATTCTGCTCAGGGTCGAGCACCTCGAGCAATGCACTGTGCGGGTCACCATTATAGTTATTCTCCGACACCTTGTCCACCTCATCGAGCACAAACAGCGGATTACTCGACTCAGCTTTAATCATCGCCTTTACAATACGTCCAGGCATCGCCCCAACATACGTACGGCGGTGACCGCGAATTTCAGCCTCGTCGTGTACACCACCCAAAGAGATGCGCACATACTTACGACCAATCGCTTCGGCAATGCTACGTCCGAGCGAAGTCTTACCCACACCCGGAGGACCTACCAAACAAAGAATAGGCGCCTTCTCGTTATTGCGATAGCGCAGTGTGGCAAGGTGTTCCAAAATACGCTCCTTCACCTTCTCCATGCCATAATGGTCACGGTCTAAAATGTGACTGGCGTTTTTAATATTCAGATTATCTTCAGTTTGTATGCCCCAAGGCAACGAAAGCATAGTTTGCAAGTACGTGAGTTGCACCCCATAGTCGGGCGACTGTGGGTTCACACGCTTAAACTTATTCAACTCGCGTTTAAAAGTCTCGCGCACCTTTTCGGGCAAAGCCATGCCCTCAGCTTTCTTTTCAAGTTCCACGGCATCGCCCTCAGCGTCTTCGCCCAATTCACTTTGAATGTTGCGAATTTGTTGGTGCAAGAAGTACTCACGTTGTTGTTGGTCAAGTTCTTGGCGAGTCTGCGTTTCGATGTTGCGTTTAAGTTCAGCCAACTGACATTCGCGACTTAAAAGTTTAAGCAACATCATAGCACGTTCGTGCACCTCGTGCTGTGTAAACAACTCGTAGCGCTCAGACTGTTGCAAACGCACGTTCGAACAGATAAAGTTAAGCAAGAACACAGGGTGCTTAATATTGCGCAAGGCAAAGGTAGCCTCCTCAGCTCGAATGCCATCACCCAATTTTAGCAAACGCACCACGTGGTCTCGACAAGTATCAGCCAAAGCCTTAAAGTCTTCGCTATCTTGCTTACTAATATCCTCAGCAACAGGTTCAGCCTCCACACGCATCATACCGCCCCTTTTGCTAATAGCGCCTAAACGAATGGCACCGTATGTTTGCAAAATAGCCGTACTCGTATGGTTAGGCAAGTCAATTACTCGCATCACACGAGCCACTACGCCTTCATCATAAAAGTCGTCACGATTAGGATCTTCCACCTCGCCGTCTTTTTGAGCAGCTACGGCAATAAGAGTGCCTTTGCTGAGCGATTGTGCCACCACCTTCTGACTCATGGCACGTCCTACCGTAACAGTGCCTACCACACCAGGAAAGAGCATCATGTTGCGCAGAGCCAACACAGGCAGTTTACCCTTAAAGGGAGTTTTCAACAGTGCGCCCATGTCGCCTTCAAAGTCGGCTACAAGCGAAAATGGAGTTTGTGTATTATCGTTCATGTTCATATTTCGTGATTTTTCAATGCGCGGCATATTGTGAGTGGCATCGCGCTAAGAATTATGTCAGTGTTTATGGGTTAATCTTTATAGGTGCATCGTGCCAATATTTCAACGTCTGTGTTCTCACAGTCGTCTTATGGAGGTTGTATTTACAAAGTTGTTTTTCCCAACTTTATACAACCCATTTTCCCAAGCCGTTTCCTTTTGGTCATGTGCATGGATTTATTAGTATGCAAACATTGTGCCTAATCAAGTTCTGTAAGAAAGAACTTTCTATATACTTTAGTTCAACCCATTCTCACACCCTGTCTTTGTGGTTATTAGACATACAGTGTGCAAAAATACAATTTTTTTATTGCATTATCGATTTCTCGCTCCGCGTTTTTTGTTTGAACATGAATGTCCCCGAATGAATGTCTCCGAATTCATGGCAATAAATGTTCTCCATCACTGTGTAGTGCAAACATCAATTTTTCGCTTCGCGTTTTGTTTGAACATTAATTACCATCAATGCTCATTAATTTATCCATTAATACTCGCTTCGCGTTTTGTTTTGAACATTAATTACCATCAATGCCCATTAATTAGTTCATTAATACTTTCTTTGCTAAATCTGAGAAAATTAATGTCTAGAAATTAATGTCCCCGAATTAATGACAATTAATGTTCAAAAAACTAGCTGCGTAGCAGCAACATCAATTCTTCGCTTCGCGTTTTGTTTTGAACATTAATTATCATCAATGCCCATTAATTTATCCATTAATACTCGCTTCGCGTTTTGTTTTGAACAATAATGCCCATTAATTCCCATTAATTGTTCCATTAATACTTTCTTTGCTAAGTCTGAAAAAATTAATGTCTCGAAATTAATGTCCCCGAATTAATGACAATTAATGTTCACAAAACTAGCTGCGTAGCAGCAATATCAATTCTTCGCTTCGCGTTTATTTTAAACATTAGTTACCTAATTTGGCGCGAATTTTGTGATTTCGTTACCTAATTTGGCGGAGTTTTGTTACCTAATTTGGCGCGATTTTCGTGATTCCGTTACCCAATTTGGCGGAGTTCTGTTACCTAATTTGGCGCGAATTCTGTGATTTCGTTACCCAATTGGGTAGGGTGTTCAAAATCCATGATTTTTCCCGACACGATTTTGTAGGATTTTGAACACCCTACCCATGGCGATGACAATAAGTCCACGAGATTTTAATAAATCGATGATTTCGGGATAATCTAATGGTTGTTTTGAATATCTCATATGTATAAAAAGCAAAAGCCCCACCCTGGTTCGCTGTTCTATGGGAAGCGTGGTGGGAACTGTTGCTGCAAAAGTACAAAGTATTTTTGAGAAAAGCAAGATACTAACATATACAACTTGCAATATGCCTATCCTATGAAAACGGCTATTCGCCTAGGCCCAATCTCACCCATAACAGGGTGACCCGTTTGGTTGTGGTGTAACATATAACCAGGCATGAGAATTCGGGTAAAACCCTCATTCACATACCTGGC
>ERZ1026874.1257-NODE-1257-length-13864-cov-16.253096_pt1 | contig 13864 bp, 10 predicted proteins | sample MGYA00380167_ERZ1026874 | MGnify/ENA primary metagenome ERZ1026874 (study PRJEB33269, sample SAMEA4719803) | human gut metagenome | biome: human-associated habitat; feature: organic feature; material: feces | place: Cameroon | collected 2013-10 ...
CCACTTTTTCTTTCTGTCACTTCACCACAACCGATGAAGCCCCAACGTACTTGTTCCATAATCGTTATGCTTTAAAAGTTATGCTTATTGCATTACAAAATTAGTAATAAAGCCGAAAACTGCAAAGCGTTGTGATAAAAGAAATAAGTGTAAAGTTCTAAGCACACTTTAAATCTGTACACAAAACCTTACACTTAAATCTTTTAATAAATCAATTCAGACAATATTCTTGTCGCTTGATTAATATTCTTGCCAACACTTGATGTCTAAGTCGTCTAACTTCAGCGTGCAGAATGCATTGATAAAAGCTGATGCCAAACGTGCGTTGGTAATCAAAGGAATGTTCAAGTCGATTGCAGCACGACGAATCTTGTAACCATTTGATAATTCACCGGTTGAAAGATTCTTAGGTACGTTTACAACCAAGTCTATCTCTTTGTTGCGCAACATATCAATAGCCTGAGGTTGTACACCCTCTTCACTGGGCCAATGCACCATCGTGTTTTCAATACCATTTTCGGTAAGGTAACGGCTTGTACCCGGTGTAGCAAAGAGTTTGTAACCATGCTTGCGAAGCATTACGCTTGTTACCAACATTTCAGCCTTTTGCTTACCATCGCCTGTTGAAAGGAGAATGTTCTTTTCAGGGATGCGTTGACCCACTGAAAGCATTGACTTAAGCAATGCAGAACGAGAATCCTCACCTAAGCAACCAACCTCGCCAGTCGAAGCCATGTCTACGCCCAACACAGGGTCAGCCTTTTGCAAACGGTTGAATGAGAATTGTGAAGCCTTCACACCCACATAGTCCAAATCGAACAAGCTCTTAGCAGGCTTTTCAACGGGCAAACCAAGCATAATACGAGTTGCCAACTCAATCATGTTAATCTTCAACACCTTGCTCACGAAGGGGAATGAACGCGAAGCACGCAAGTTACATTCAATTACCTTGATGTCGTTCTCCTTAGCCAAATACTGAATGTTGAACGGACCCGAGATGTGGAGTTCCTTAGCAATTTGCTTTGAAATTTTCTTAATGCGGCGAGCCGTTTCTACATACAACTTCTGTGGCGGGAATTGAATTGTAGCATCACCCGAGTGAACACCAGCAAACTCTACATGTTCAGAAATAGCGTAAGCAATGATTTCACCATCCTTGGCTACAGCATCCATTTCTACTTCCTTTGCGTGCTGCATAAAGCGACTTACCACAACAGGGTGTTTCTTCGATACGTTAGCAGCCAACTTCAAGAAGCGTTCCAACTCTTCTTGGTTAGAGCAAACATTCATGGCAGCACCCGAAAGCACGTAAGAAGGACGCACCAATACGGGGAAACCGACTTCCTTAATGAACTGTTGGATATCGTCCATTGAAGTCAAAGCACTCCATTCAGGCTGGTCTACGCCAATGCGGTTAAGCATAGCCGAGAACTTTTCGCGGTCTTCAGCGTTATCAATATACTTAGCTTGTGTACCGAGCAAGGGGATGTTTTCAGCATCCAAGCGCATTGCCAAGTTGTTAGGAATCTGACCACCTGTGCTCACTACAACACCATAAGGACATTCAAGGTCGAGAATATCCATTACGCGCTCAAATGTAAGTTCGTCAAAATAAAGACGATCACACATATCATAGTCAGTCGATACCGTTTCAGGGTTATAGTTAATCATAATCGAACGGTAACCCTCCTTACGAATGGTATTCAATGCTTGCACACCACACCAGTCAAACTCTACTGACGAACCAATACGGTATGCACCCGAACCGAGTACTACAACCGAGCGCTTGTCATTTTCAAAGTTAATGTCGTGAGCAACACCGCTATATGTAAGATACAGATAGTTAGTCTGTGCGGGATATTCGGCAGCCAACGTATCAATCTGCTTCACTACGGGCAAAATACCAGCTTGCTTACGACGGGCACGTACGGCAAGAATAGCCTTTTCAATATCCATCTCCTGCTCCATGCCAACAGCACGTGCAATTTGGAAGTCGGTGAAACCTTGAACCTTGGCCTTGCGCAACAAGTCAGCATCAAGCACATTGATTGAAGTGCAAGCGTGCAACTCCTCGTCTGTTTTATGAATCTTATAAAGCTTCTGCAAGAACCAACGGTCAATCTTTGTCAGGTCATGAATTTGGTCGATGGTATAACCAGCCTTAAATGCCTTTTCAATCACAAAGATACGCTTGTCAGTGGGTTCCTTCAAAGCAGCATCTACATCGTCAATCTTGATTTCTTTATTGTCAACGAAACCGTGCATGCCTTGACCAATCATACGCAAGCCCTTCTGGATAACCTCCTCGAAGGTGCGACCGATAGCCATAACCTCGCCTACCGACTTCATTGAAGAACCCAATTCACGATCTACGCCGTGGAATTTGCCCAAGTCCCAACGTGGAATTTTGCAAACCACATAGTCGAGTGCAGGTTCAAAGAATGCCGAAGTAGTTTTGGTTACAGAGTTCTTCAAATCGAAGAGACCATAACCCAAGCCCAACTTAGCTGCTACGAATGCCAAGGGATAACCTGTAGCCTTTGAAGCTAAAGCCGAAGAACGAGACAAACGTGCGTTCACCTCAATTACGCGATAATCTTCGCTATTGGGGTCGAAAGCATACTGCACATTACACTCACCCACAATGCCCACGTGGCGCACAATGCGGATAGAGAGTTCGCGGAGTTTGTGATATTCGGCGTTCGAGAGTGTTTGTGACGGAGCAATTACAATACTTTCGCCCGTGTGGATGCCCAGTGGGTCAAAGTTCTCCATGTTACAAACCGTAATACAGTTGTCAAAGCGGTCGCGAACAACTTCGTATTCAACCTCTTTCCAACCCTTCAAACTCTTTTCAACCAACACCTGCGGAGAGAAAGAGAAAGCCTTTTCAGCCAACTTATTCAATTCTTCTTCGTTGTCGCAGAAACCTGATCCCAAACCGCCCAATGCATACGCTGCACGAAGAATCACGGGATAACCTAAGTTAGCCGCAGCCTTACGAGCTTGTTCAATATTTTCGCAAGCCTCGCTCTTAATGGTCTTCACGTTGATTTCGTTGAGTTTTTCAACGAAGAGTTCACGGTCTTCAGTGTCCATGATAGCCTGAACAGGTGTACCGAGCACCTGAAGGTTATATTTTTCGAGCACACCATTTTCAAAGAGCTTCACACCGCAGTTCAAAGCCGTTTGTCCACCGAATGCCAACATAATACCATCGGGACGCTCTTTTTCGATTACGCGTTCTACGAAGTAAGGCGTTACGGGCAAGAAGTAGATGCGGTCTGCCACACCCTCCGAAGTTTGCACTGTAGCAATGTTCGGGTTGATCAATATAGTTTCAATGCCTTCTTCCTTCAGTGCTTTCAGAGCCTGTGAGCCAGAGTAGTCGAACTCGCCAGCTTCACCAATTTTTAATGCGCCCGAACCAAGGAGAAGTACTTTCTTAATATCGTTATTCATCATGATAGTGTCTTATTGAATGCCTTTCGGCTCTTTGATTACTTAAGCAATTTCACAAATTCGTCGAACAGGAATTCCGTGTCTACCGGACCCGAGCAAGCTTCAGGGTGGAACTGTGCCGAGAACCAAGGATTTGTTTTGTGACGCACACCTTCGTTCGAACCATCGTTCATATTTACGAAGTAGGGTTCCCAATCAGCCGAGAGTGTACGACTATCTACTGCGTAGCCGTGGTTTTGCGAGGTAACGAAGCAACGGTTAGTGCCTACCATACGCACAGGTTGGTTGTGACTACGATGACCATATTTCAGTTTATAAATAGTGGCACCAGCTGCCTTAGAGAGTAATTGGTTACCCATGCAGATGCCCATGCAAGGACGCACGTTGGGGTTAGCCAAGAACTTTTTAATGTTGTTCACAGCCTCCACACAAGTGTCAGGGTCACCAGGACCATTGGCAAGGAAGAGACCATCGAACTCCATATCGTTGAAGTCGTAGTTCCAAGGCACACGAATCACCTCAACGCCACGGTTAATCAAGCATCGGATAATGTTATTCTTTACACCGCAGTCTACGAGCACCACCTTTTTAAGGCCCTTGCCCTCGTTATAACGGATAATCTCCTTGCACGACACCTTAGCCACATAGTTTACGCCTTCGTATTCAGCAGTGGGCACATTGTTAGGTTCATCGTCAAAAAGAATCTTACCCATCATCACACCATGTTCGCGCAGCACCTTAGTGAGTTCGCGTGTGTCGATGCCCGTAATGCCAGGCACCTTTTCGCGCTTGAGCCAATCGCCCAAACTTTCCACAGCATTCCAATGACTGTATTGTTCGCTGTAGTCGCTCACAATGATAGCAGAAGCATAAATTTTATCGCTCTCCATATAAGTAGCCAAGCCATCCTCGCCTACGGTGAAGGGAGGCACGCCATAGTTACCTACAAGCGGGTAAGTGAGAGTCATAAGCTGACCTGCATAAGAAGGGTCAGTCAAACTCTCGGGATAGCCCATCATGGCAGTGTTAAAAACAACTTCGCCCGCCACAGGAGCTTCATAACCAAACGACTTACCATGGAATTTGGTTCCGTCGTCAAGAACAAGTGTTACGTTACGCATATTATTGAGTTGATGAGTATAGATTATCTAAATTTTCATGTGCTCATAGGGGTTGTTATGACCTATGATTACACGAATTTATTTCAAAAAATTGCTTTCGTAGTAATTTATAAACGCTTCGGTCACACGTTTATTTCCACCTGGCGTGGGATAATGGCCAGAGAAGTACCAATCGCCTGGCGAATGCGGACATGCTTTGTGCAAGCCATCTAAACTCTGATACACAATGTGTATTTCGGTTGTGACACCTTCGGGGCGCAACATCTCAGCCATCTTGTCAGAGATTTCTTCGGCAGTGAAAGGTTTGTAAATCTGTCGCACATAGTTCACCACCTCTTCTTTAGGCAGATTTTCTTGTGCTTTACAAAGCTTGTACACATTTTCTAAGATGCTTTCTGTGCCACGTTCTTTATGCAAGGCAATGGCTGCGCGGAAGGCAATAAACTCTTCCATTTTAGCCATATCAATGCCATAATAGTCGGGGTATCTTACTTGTGGCGAAGAACTTACCACCACAATGCGTCGTGGGTGCAAGCGGTCCATAATGCGAATAATGCTCTCGCGCAAGGTGGTTCCGCGCACAATGCTATCGTCTATCACCACAAGGTTATCTACGCCAGGGCGCACCGAGCCATAAGTAATGTCGTAAACATGAGCAGCCAAATCATTGCGTGAGTTGCCCTCGGCAATAAAGGTGCGCATCTTAATATCTTTCCACGCCAATTTTTCAGAGCGAATGCGGCGTGACAAAATTTCTTCTAATTTTTCGTGTGTAATTTGTCCGTTCAACTTTTCAATCTCTTCCACCTTTTGTTGGTTGAGATATTCGTTGAAGCCTTGCAACATGCCGTAGTATGCAGCCTCGGCTGTATTGGGGATGTAGCCCAACACCGTGTTGTCAAGTTCGTTGTTAACCGCCTTCAAAATAGGTTCAACCAAAGTGCGACCCAATTCTTTGCGCTCGCGATAAATATCTTTGTCAGAACCACGGCTAAAATACACACGCTCGAACGAGCAGGCGGCATATTTTTTAGCTTCGAGCACCTGCTCGATGCGCATCTCTCCGTCTTTGCTCATAAAGATGCCTTGTCCAGGCAACAATTCGTGCACATCGTCAACTTCTACATCAAGCGCAGTTTGAATAACAGGACGTTCAGACGCCACCACAAGCACCTCGTCGTTTTTGTAATAGAAGGCAGGACGAATGCCCCAAGGGTCGCGCATTGAGAACATCTCTCCCGACCCTGTCACGCCACATAGCACATATCCACCATCCCAAACGGGTGCCGATTGTTGCAACACGTTGCAAAGGTTAATATGGTCTTCAATGTAGTGTGTGATGTCCGTGTTTTCTAATCCGAGCGCCTTAGCCTCTTCAAAGCATCGTTCGCTTTCGCGGTCGAGTCGGTGTCCCAACTGTTCGAGCAAGATGTAAGTATCCGACACCATGCGTGGATGTTGACCTTTCACGGCAATCTCGTTAAAGATCTCCATCACATTCGTCATGTTAAAGTTTGCACAGATACAAAGGTTCTTAGCACGCCAGTTGCTACGTCTCAGAAACGGATGGACATACGAAAGGCCACTCTTGCCAGTAGTTGAATACCGGAGGTGGCCCATATAGATTTCGCCAGCGAACGGCACACAACGAGCTGAAAAGTCCGCATCATGTAATTGTTCACTAGTAAAATTAGCTAATTCCTTATGTACGTTACCAAAAATGTCTTGAATAGCGCCACCGCCAAGGCCGCGCTCACGGAACATAAATTCCTCACCCGGAGCCGCTTGCATCTTTACGCAAGCCAAGCCGGCTCCTTCCTGCCCGCGGTTATGCTGCTTTTCCATCAGCAAATACAGCTTATTCAAGCCATACATCCACGTGCCGTATTTCTTCTCATAATAGCTGAGCGGCTTCAGCAATCTTACCATTGCTACGCCACACTCATGTTTCAAAGGTTCCATTTGGTTACCATTTTTGGGTTATTTTATGCGCTAAATACAGCATAGCACACAAATTTTGTGCAAAGATAGTGCAAACCGAGCACAATACAAAATGAAAGACCAAAAGACTTTCATTTTTATTGTCGAGGTGCCGCCTATTCCTAAATCTCTGGCAGCAGCACCACCCCTACGCGCACTTGCTTTCCGCAATGTGGGCAAAACACGGGGTTAGGCTGCATCAGCGGCATCGAAGCCGTTCCGAGCACACCTTCACTCTGCGTCTGGCTATTCGTTTGTTTATTGTCTGCCACAACTTCGGCTTCGTTTGCATTGTTTTCATCACCCTTTTCGTCAATAGGATAGAACAAATCTGTAATGTCGCAACCAAGAACTTCGCACAACTCAGCCAGTCGTTTCACCGTAGGATTGCCATTTATTGATTGGCTAATGCTTGCAGCCGACATTCCGCATTTAACGGCAAATTCTTTTGAAGTGTATCCATGTTCTTTAAGAGCACGTTTAATGTCTAATTTTGTCCTCACTTTTCGTATATATATGTTTATTTGGTGACAAAGTTAGCATTTTTAAATTATATGATTAAGTTTTTTCTTATTTTTTTATGTAATATATATATTTTGTTTAAATATATCATGTTTGTATCTTTTTTTGTTTGAAATGATATATTTCTCCTCTATCTCGTTGATAATTAGGCAGTTACGTTATTGGCTAAATGTATTCCTGTCACATTTTTTATAGTTTTTTAATGCGCAAGTAAAAACGCGCTCATATCCTCGCTTTCGGGCGAGACATTGAGTGTGTCTTATATGCATTTTGTTTTTTGTGCATTCTAAACCTTTGGTAGTATAAAATCGTTATACAACTTTGCGTGTAAAAAATACCATTGATGTGTCAATTTTTTTCTCATTTTTTAGCTGTAATGAGGTATCGGGATGCCTTCGGGATGATATCGGGATGTCTTCGGAATCTATATTGCCCCCCAAAAATGGATTTTAAGTGTGCTTGCGAATTTAAAATTATGTCAACTAAAAGTAGAAAGAAAAACGTGGGCAAACACGCTATCTAACGGGGTAATTCATTTATACATATCATCTGTCGTCGACAAAGAACTGATTAAACTTACCTTGTATTACACTACATCGCCAAGATAGGTTGTGGCTCGGAAGTAAAATTGAAAGTTTTGGGACTTTCATTTTGTACTTCGCTCGCCTTGCACTACTCTGCTTCGCGAAGATAGGCTGCGGCTCGGAAGTAAAAATGAAAGTTTTGGGACTTTCATTTTGTACTTCGCTCGCCTTGCACTACTTTGCTTCGCCAAGATAGGCTGCGGCTCGGAAGTAAAAATGAAAGTTTTAGGACTTTCATTTTGTACTTCGCTCGCCTTGCACTATCTTTGCACTATAAAAGCGGATATTATGCGCAAAACTATCACTTTCCTACTTTTAGCAATGTGTTCCATTGTGGCTTTTGCCACCAAATGGAACCCCGAGACATTGCCTATGGTTTACCTTCAGGATGCTTCGCAATATGTATGCAATCCTGACGGGGTGCTTTCTGCGGACGCTACCCAACAAACCAATCTCATGCTTAAAGCCTTGGAAAAAGACAAGGGCGTGCAAACCGTTGTGGTGGTAGTGAAACAATTGGAAGGTGACGACCCATACCAATTTGGCATGGACCTTTCGCGTAAATACGGCATCGGAAACAAACAACGCACAGGACTCATCATTATTTTGGCAACAGAAGACCGTAGCTACCAAATTCTTACGGGTAACGGACTTGAAGGTACTTTGCCTGACGGCATTTGCCGACGCATTCAAAACCGTGTGATGATTCCCGAACTAAAAAAAGGTGATTGGGATGCGGCGATCGTAAAAACCGTTGAAAGCATCGATAAATACATTAGAGGCGACGAATCTATTAAAGCAGATAGTACGAACGATTCTGGCGAAAACGATGGGTGGCTTGCAGGATTGGTAATATTCGGATTATTAGCTTTTTTTGCCCTTGCTGCTTATTATGGCTCGCCCCGAAAAAAATGTCCTACCTGTCATGCACAGATGAAACGCATGAAAGAAGAGAGACGCCGTCATCCACAAACAAACAAAAAAATGATTCTCCGTGTGTGGGTGTGCCCCAAATGTGGCAATACCATTAACGAATGGATGGATATTCCCAAAGGAAACTCAGGAAGCGGTTTCGGTTCAGGTCCTATTATCCTCGGTGGTTTTGGCGGTGGACGTGGCGCTTCGGGCAGTGGAAGCATTGGTGGTTCGTTTGGCGGAGGCTCCTTTGGTGGAGGCGGAAGCGGCGGAAGATTTTAGAATTTTCTTTTAATTTGAAAACAAAGCAATAACAACCTAACACTTTATCAGTATGAAAAAAGGATCTAAAACATTGCTCATTATTGGTGTGCTCGTGCTCATTCTTGTGGGTGGCACGCTGACTACTTACAACGGACTTATTGCAAAAGACGAGGCTGTTGCAACTGCTTGGGGCAACGTGCAATCTCAATACCAACGTCGTGCTGACCTTATCCCTAACCTTGTGAATGTGGTAAAGGGATATGCCAAACACGAGAGCGAAACTCTTGAGGGCGTGATAGCTGCAAGAGCTAAAGCTACGCAGATCTCTGTGGATGCAAATAATCTCTCTCCTGAAAAGTTGAAGGAATTTCAAGCTGCACAGGGCGAACTCTCACAGGCATTGGGAAGACTGATGGCTGTGAAAGAAAACTACCCCGACCTCAAAGCTAACGAGAATTTCTCGGAACTACAAGCACAACTCGAGGGTACTGAAAACCGTATTAACGAGAGCCGACAACTCTATAACCAAAGCGTACAAACTTATAACGTGAGTGCAAGACGCTTCCCGGCTAACATCGTTGCCAGTATCTTTGGTTTTGAAAAGAAAACACAGTTCGAAGCTGAAGAAGGTGCTAAAACCGCACCGAAGGTGGAGTTTTAAGGGAATAAGTAAATAGACTTAGGGCATTGACTTGAAAGTGGTATAAGTATTGACTGAACGAGGTTTTAGCTTCGTTATCTTATCCTTTACTTTAACCGAAATAGATGCGCTCTCCTACTCCATTTTAGTTCACTAAATTACGAAAACAAAAAAACTAAATACAACTCTTCATTCATCCCATGGATAGTAAACAACGTTACATGATGCGCGGTGTATCCGCCATGAAAGAGGACGTGCACAACGCCATTAAGAACATTGATAAAGGTCTCTTTCCGCAGGCTTTCTGCAAAATTATCCCCGACATTTTAGGCGGTGATCCCGAATACTGCAACATTATGCATGCCGACGGTGCTGGCACTAAGTCGAGCTTGGCATATATGTATTGGAAAGAAACAGGTGATGTTTCTGTATGGAAAGGCATTGCACAAGATGCACTCATTATGAACACCGACGACTTGCTTTGCGTGGGTGCTGTAGATAATATCTTGGTTAGTTCTACCATCGGACGAAACAAAATGCTCATTCCTGGCGAAGTTATCTCTGCCATCATTAATGGTACAGACGAACTCTTGCAGCAAATGCGCGACATGGGCGTAGGCATCTATGCTACTGGTGGTGAAACCGCTGACGTGGGCGACTTAGTACGCACTATCATCGTTGACTCTACCGTAACTTGCCGTATGAAGCGCAGCGACGTAATTGACAACGCAAACATCCGTCCGGGCGATGTAATTGTGGGTCTTTCGTCATGCGGACAAGCTACCTACGAAAAAGAATATAATGGGGGCATGGGTTCAAATGGTTTGACATCTGCCCGTCACGATGTATTTGCCAAATATTTGGCTGAAAAATATCCCGAAAGCTACGACCACGCTGTACCCGACGAATTGGTTTATAGCGGTGGTTACAAACTCACTGATAGCGTAGAAGGTTCACCCATCAATGCAGGTAAATTGGTACTTTCTCCCACCCGTACTTACGCTCCTGTAGTAAAGAAATTGCTCGATGAGCTCCGTCCCGAAATTCACGGTATGGTACACTGCACAGGTGGTGCACAAACCAAGGTACTCCACTTTGTGGGCGAAAATTGCCGCGTTATTAAGGACAATATGTTCCCCGTACCTCCCCTCTTTAAGGCTATCGCTGAACAGAGTGGTACGGATTGGGCTGAAATGTACAAGGTATTTAATATGGGACACCGTTTGGAAGTATACGTAAGTCCTGAAAATGCCGAGAAGGTTATTGCCATCAGCAAGAGCTTTAACATCGACGCACAAGTTGTGGGTCGCATCGAAGAGGGTAAGCGCTCACTTACCATCAAGAGCGAATTTGGCGAATTTAATTATTAAAAGGTCATATTCTGACTGCTATTGAAAGTCATAAAGATGTTGGGAAGCAAAGCCTCTATCAGCTTTGTCTCCCAACATTGCTTTAAAAATGCCCACCCTAAAAATGAAACAAAAAATATTGCACATCATTGTGACATTGCTATGCATTGCTGCACTAATTAGAATAAGCGTGCGTTGTTACGATTGCTATTTTAGTATGCAGAACGTAACACTGCTACGGAAAATAACAATGGGACTTGCAACATTGGGCTGGTTTGTAATTTTTGGGGAGGAACTTACCAACTGGCGCGTCACAAATTGGTTGATACGCAACAGTAAGAAATTTAGAAAATAAAAAATAATGAATACGTTACTCGAAAAGTTGAACGGACTGGTAGCTCGTTTTGAGGAAGTAAGCACCTTGATTACTGACCCTAACGTCATTGCCGACCAACAGCGCTACGTGCGTTTAACGAAAGAATATAAAGAATTAGAGGACTTGATGGCTGCACGTAAGGAGTATGCCAACCTCTTGTCGAACTTGGAGGAGAGCAAGGATATGTTGCTGCACGAGTCAGACCCCGACATGAAGGAAATGGCACGCGAGGAGGTAGCTGCTTGCGAAAAACGCATCCCCGAACTCGAAGAAAGCATCAAGTTGATGCTTGTGCCTAAAGACCCTGAGGATAGCAAAAATGCCATTCTCGAAATTCGTGGTGGTACGGGTGGTGATGAGGCTGCCCTCTTTGCTGGCGACCTTTTCCGTATGTACTCAAAGTATTGCGAGCGCAAGGGTTGGAAACTTGAAGTGTCGAGTGCAAGCGAAGGTGCTGCAGGGGGCTTCAAGGAAATTGTTTGCTCTATCACGGGTACCGATGTATATGGCACGATGAAGTATGAGAGTGGTGTGCATCGCGTGCAACGTGTGCCTGCTACCGAAACACAAGGCCGTGTACATACCTCAGCAGCAACCGTGGCTGTTTTGCCCGAGGCTGAAGCCTTTGACGTGGTTATTAACGAAGGCGAAATTAAGTGGGACACCTTCCGTTCGAGCGGTGCTGGTGGACAGAACGTAAATAAGGTAGAATCGGGTGTGCGCTTGCGCTATAATTGGAAGAATCCCAATACGGGCGAGGTGGAGGAAATTTTGATTGAATGTACCGAAACACGCGACCAACCTAAAAATAAGGAACGTGCCTTGGCTCGTTTGCGCACGTTTATCTACGACAAAGAACACCAAAAGTATGTAGACGACATTGCAAACCGCCGCAAAACTTTGGTTTCGACTGGCGACCGCTCGGCTAAAATTCGTACTTACAACTATCCACAAGGTCGCATCACAGACCATCGCATCAACTACACCATTTACAACTTGCAGGCGTTTATGGATGGCGACATTCAAGACTGCATCGACCACCTTATTGTTGCCGAAAATGCCGAACGCTTGAAAGAAGCTGAAATGTAAAAACACTCACATGAGAGAAGGGGGGATGGGATTATTTCTACTTTCCCCCTACTCCATACGCTAACTATGAAGAAAGTAATACTTGCACTTGCCACGCTCACGCTATTCACCGCGTGCCACAAAAGAAAAATAGAAGGCTCAACTGCCGACAATGGCGCCTTTGCTAAAGTTGCCAAAAAAAGTGCCAACGACCATGTGGGACGCATCAGCGAATCGGGCGAATTGATTATCGGAACCATCAGCGGTCCCGACACATACTTCGACTACCAAGGACGTGGCATGGGTTTGCAATATGCTTTGGCTGAAAACTTTGCGCAAACCTTAGGTGTGGGCGTACGCGTGGAATTGGCAAACGATAGCACCGAACTTGTAAAGAAGCTGAAAGCGGGCGAAATTGATGTAATTGCCTATCAACTTTCTGAATCGTATTGCAAAAAACAAGGTATTGCAACAGCGGGGGCACACAATAAAGCAGGCACACAAAGTTGGGCAGCATTAGCACAAGCTACCGATTTAGTACAAGCCCTTGACGATTGGTATGGAGATGGTGTAGAAATTAAGGCACAAAAGCTTGAAGCCGATTGGCTAAAAAATCGCACAGTGGTACATCGCAAAGTTCGTGCTCCTTTCATCTCGCGCGAAAAAGGTATTATCTCTACTTACGACAATTATTTTAAACAAGCAGCCTCACGCACCGGATGGGATTGGAAGTTAATAGCAGCACAATGCTACCAAGAATCGGGCTTCGACCCTAACGCTACTTCGTGGGCGGGAGCATGTGGACTTATGCAACTTATGCCTGCCACAGCCTCGCAATTTGGTTTGTCGCAACAAAAGGTTTTCTCGCCTGCTGAGAACATTGCTACTGCAGCTAATGTGATTAACCACCTACAACGACAATTTTCTAACATACCTGATGCTGCCGAACGCATTAAATTTGTATTAGCCTCATACAACGGGGGTATTGGTCACATTCGCGATGCACAAGCTTTAACCCGTAAGCATGGTGGCAACCCACAGCGTTGGGACGATGTGAGCTATTACGTACGCAATTTAAGCAATGCGCAGTATTATCGCGACCCTGTAGTAAAACATGGTTACATGATTGGCTCTGAAACTTATGGCTACGTTATTAGCATTTTTGATCGTTGGCGTCAATATGGGGGCGATGTCAGTCGAATAGGCAGTGGCAACACGGGACAAGCTACCGAACAAATTAAAGATGGTGTACGCAATACGCCCCATAAACGAAATCGTTATAGCAAACAACACGATATTCTCTCGCCCGAAGAAATGAGCGAGAATTAGTCCTCTGCACAATTTCAACAATAATCAATATAAGCATCACCTCAATTTATGTGTCGTTGTAATGGATTACCCCGTTAGGTAGGGTGTTCAAAATACATGATAATTTTCTTCATGGTTTTGGTAAAAAATGATATCGTAAATAGTTGATATTCAACAATAATAAATGCAGAAAACGCCTCAATTCGTGTATTATTTTAATGGGTCACCCCGTTAGGGGTGAGATAAGGTAGCCAGGTATGTGAAGGGAATTTATT
>ERZ1026874.1258-NODE-1258-length-13845-cov-10.425381_pt1 | contig 13845 bp, 11 predicted proteins | sample MGYA00380167_ERZ1026874 | MGnify/ENA primary metagenome ERZ1026874 (study PRJEB33269, sample SAMEA4719803) | human gut metagenome | biome: human-associated habitat; feature: organic feature; material: feces | place: Cameroon | collected 2013-10 ...
GTACAGACTATGTGTATACAAGTAATAAGTAATAGGTAATAAGTAATACATTCTTGGCGTATAGGTCAAATTCTTAATGTAATAAGTAAATAGGCGTTTCTCGCATCAACCTCTTTATGAGGTGTTTTGCGAGAAACGCCTATAATTATATATACCTATAATATATACCTATAATATATATAGCGGATTATCGAATAGCGGAGAGCATATTAGCTAAGCCGTCGGCTGCTTGTTGCAAGGGTTTAGCAACCATGCCCTTCATAAAGAAGTTGACTTCGGCACCAACTGTGACACGCATTTTACACTCGTAGGTAGTATGGGGTAGGAGTTGAATCCAAACGTAAAGTTGGATAGGAGCACCTTCTGAGGCAAACTTAATGCACTTAGGTTCTTCACGTTCTACAATACGCAAAGTGATGTTGCCCATGGGCGAGGCAATGTGAATGGCATCTGTTTCAAAACTTAGATTTTCAGCATATTTCTTCAAATCTTCCATTTTGTCGGCAGGAGCCTGCTCACTGATGCGCTGCAACACTTCAGGATTATTCAAAGCGTCCTTAATAGCAGCAAAATTGTTTAAGTCGGCAAAACGGCTATAAATAACCTGCTGTGCCTGCGGAATGAGTTTTACTTCGCTCTCAAATTTTGATAATGACATAAATCTGTTTTTTATTTTTGGGCGCAAAGTTAATAATTAAGTAGGGAATATGCACAAAGTTTATTGCACAAGAAAAAGGTTCTTTCAAAAATCCATATTTTTTATATGCAATTCCCGAAAGAACCAATCTGTATTACTTATTACCTATTACATTAAGAATGTATTACTTATTACCTATTACTTCCTCTCAATTAGAATGTAATACTTAATCCTTAATACTTAATCCTTAAGAATGTATTACTTATTACCTATTACTTATTACTTCACCTCAATTAGAATGTAATACTTAATACTTAATCCTTAATACTTAAATCCTTACATTTCCTCCATCGACAGTCCTTTATATAGAATATCGTATGTTTTGAATTTTCCGGTAGCATTGAAGAATTGTGCAGCTTTATATTTTAATGTGTCGAGGTTTATTTCTTTGGCTTGACGTTTTACTTCGTAGAAAATAACTTTATTGTCAATTTCGTCGGCAGCAATTATGTCAATTTCATTTTCACCTTTTCTGTCCCACCACGAGGAGATATGAGTAAATAATTCGCTTTCTATGATTTGGGCTCTAAAATATTTTTCCAACACCTTACCCGTGTAAGTGGTGTAGTCTCTGTCCATAATAATTTTCAGCTTCTTGTTAGCCCCAACTTCCAGCATGTAGCCATATTTGTAGATATATCTAAACCATACGCGCAAAAAGTTATCCTCTATTTGGTAGTGAATGTTTCGGTTGTTTTTTTGGAACATGGGCAGATTGCGAGCAATTAAATTGTAATCATTTTCTAACTTGGTGAGATATCCCGAAATATCCACCTTCATAACCCCCTCAATGCTCGAACGTGTTGTAAAGCCAGAGGCTATGAGTTGCAGAATTTCGAAATATCGGGTATAGTCCTTTCCAAACTCTTCAATCAACATGTTTTTGCCTTCGTAGATGAAGTAAGAGTTCTTAGCCACAAATTTTTCGGTCATCAGTTCTTTATTGTTCGCACCAGCGTCCATCATCATTTCTACATATTCAGCCACACCTCCGGTGTAAGTGTAGAGTGCTAAGAGGTCTTCGGTTGTGTAAGAAGGATTGTATGTTCCCAAAATCTCTTTAATAACCGAGGGTGGAAAAGGCACTACTTTAATCTCGCCAGTTTGTCTGCCGTAGAGAGGTTGCTTATTATTTTTGAAAATAATGTTCATCAGTGAATAAACCGAACCACACACCACTAAATTGATGTGTGCATCTTGTTTGTTCAAATCCCAAATTTTCTGCATGTCCGAAAATACTGACGCATTAACACGCTTGAAATCCTGAAACTCATCGATGATGAGTGTGAGCGGACGTGTTTTAGACAACTGCATTAAATATTTAAAGATGTCGGCAAAGCGTGTTACTTCCCCTAATATAGGAATTTGCAGTTTCTCAGTTATTTCATGAAGAAAATCCTTGCAGAGTTCTTCTTCCGACTTTCTTGCTACAAAAAAGTAGAGCATGTCATCAACCTCCTCGTAGGCTTTAAGCAACAAAGAGGTTTTGCCACTGCGTCTTCTTCCTGTAACGATGGTAAAACGGGCAGTCTGTAATGACAGCTTGCGTATGTTTTGCAATTCAGCTATTTCATCCTTTCTTCCAAAGAATTTCATGTGCTACGTTGTTATGGGGTTTCTATGTTCTTTTTCTCTTATTTTCGGAACCGTCATTTCCGAAACGACGGTTCCGAATGCAAAGGTAATGAAAAGTAGCTGAAAACCAATATCTTATCTTTCTTATTTTAAAAGATAAACTTTTGTTTGTGTGTCTTTGTTTTTCGGAACGGTGGTTCCGAAAATGTGTTTTCTAAAGAAATAGGTGTTAATCGCATCCAATGCCCTCTTTAGTGAAATAAGATTCAGTAGCGTATAATGGAATGTTTTCCATCCAATCTTGCGAAACGAAGGGAAGCATAGAGCATCGTAATCCTTTTAGAGCATATTTGCTAAATTCTTGGTTTACGAATGTAGATAAAGATTTTGAACGAACATTTTGTTCGGCTTTGACCTCTACAGGGATAACTCTATCTCTACCTTGTATTACGAAATCAACTTCCAGGGGAGAATTGTCTTTGCTATAATAGAAGATGTTATTGTCCATTCCATCGTATTTCTCCAACGACTTGATTTGTGACATTACAAAGTTTTCAGTGAAAGCCCCTTTAAATTCAGAGAAAACTTCCATGCCAAGCAACATTGCTTTAGAGCGTGCTCCACTCATACAAGCAAGCAGTCCTACATCCATCATGAAAACTTTGTAGCACATAGCATCAGCATAAAAGTGTAGCGGTTCCTCGGGCTTGCTTATTCGGCATACGCGATAAATTAAACCTGCATCAACAAGCCACTGGATTGCTTTTTCGTATTCTGCAGCTCTGGCACCTTGCTTTACAACACCAAAAACAAATTTCTTGTTTTCTTTCGCTAATTGCGTAGGAACGCTATTCCATACCATGCGAATGCGTTCGGCTTCAGTTTTTGTATGTTTGCCGAAATCTCGATTGTAGGTACTTAATATGGAACGTTGTACTTCTCGGGTGGCTTTGGGGTCGTGTGTGTCAAGCCATGTGAGTACAGCCTCGGGCATGCCTCCTACAAAATAATATTGGCGTAGGTATTCTACAAGTGTATTATGATGGGGAGCAAGCATGTTGGTATCAAGGGTGTTCAGACATTCTGTGAGCATTTCTCTGCCGTTGGCAATTAAAAACTCATCGAAAGTCATTGGGTACATTCTTAAACTATCAACCTTGCCTACAGGAAAACTCTCCTCCTCACGTAAGGAAATGCCCAATAGAGAGCCTGCAACTACAACGTGCAGATCTCGTTTGTTTTCACAGAAGTATTTTAAAGAGGGAATACCATTCTTTACTTCTTGAATCTCATCGAAGAAAAGGAGTGTTTTGCCAATGGTAATGCGCTGTTCATATTGTAGTTCTATTTGATAGATGATGCGGTCTATATTGAAATCCACAAAGAGAGACTCTACAAACGGATTGTTATGGCAATTTACATAAATCATGTTGTCAAACTCTTCCTTTCCGAATTGCTTTAGGATGTATGTTTTTCCTACCTGACGAGCTCCTAAAAGTATTAAAGGCTTGCGAGTAGGTGAGTCTTTCCATTTCTTTAAATTTTTATAGATAAATCGTTTCATAATCGAAGCTTCTGTTTATTCGATTACAAAATTATTGATAATTAGTTAATTACGCAAGTGTAATCACACTTTTATGAACGTTCAATGGTAGCAAAACTACATTTTTATGAACGTTCAATAGTAGTAAAATCACATTTTTATGAACGTTCAATAGTTGCAAAACCACATTTTTATGAACGTTCAAAAGTAGCAAAACTACATTTTTATGAACGTTCGATGGGAGTAAAACCACATTTTTATGAACGTTCAATAGGGTAGGAGGTTAGGGTAGAGGGTAGAAAAAGTTTAGGAGGTAACGAATGAGCTTCGTTACCTCCTAAAACTAAAACTTATTGTGCATATCCTAATTTGCTGAGCACCTCATTGCTAATATCAATGCTTGGAGAGGCAAAGATAATGCCTGTGTCTGAGGCACGGTCAAGGATCAATTGGAAACCGCGTGCAGTGGCAATGCCTTTTACAGCGTTGTAAATTTCATCTTGGATAGGTTGGATAAGGCTTTGGCGTTTTTTGTAAAGCTCTCCTTCAGGTCCAAAGTATTTCTTTTTTAAGTCGGCAGCTTCTTTTTCTTTATCCACAATAGCCTTTTCGCGTTCTTTCTTTTGTGCATCACTCAGAAAGACACTTTCGTTTTGGTAGTTTTTGTAGAGCGTTTGTGCTTTTGCATTAAGCGCTTCCACTTCAGCTTGCCATGACTTTGACGTTTGGTTAAGCTGTTCGTTCGCACGTTCGTAGGCAGGAATATTGCTCAAGATATATTCCATGTCAACCAAGGCAAACTTTTGTGCCTGCATACTCATTGTGCCCAATAGCATAATGAAAAGAATAAATAACTTTTTCATATTTCCAATTTTTTCGTTTGTGCCTTTTTACCAAGTAGGGCTTAAAGGCTTATAGCCCCTAAGCCCTACTTATATATATATATATGTATTGTTCTAAGTAATGTATTATGTATAAGTTAAGTACACCCAGTCTTTCACCAGGAATGTAATACTTAATACTTAAGAATGTATTACTTATTACTTATTACTTAATACCTAATACTTAAGAATGTAATACTTAATACTTAACACTTAATACTTAACTAATTTAGAATTCCTGTCCAATAATAAAGTGGAATTGTGAGCCACCAGCGCGGCTCTTGTTGCTATAGCCACTGATGTACTTCTGGAAACCGTATGCCCAGTCGATACCCATCAGACCCACCATGGGGAGGAGAATACGAACACCCACACCCGCAGAGCGTTTCATGTCGAAGGGATTAAACTTTTTGACATCCGTCCAAGCGTTACCGCCTTCCACGAAAGCCAGGGCAAAGATAGAAGTAGAGTTTTCGAGCATCAAGGGATAGCGCAATTCAAGCGTCATACGGCTATAAGCATAGGCATCACCCATATAATAGTTATTGCCCGAGAGCGAACCATTTTCATAACCACGCAAACCGATTGTTTCGGTAGCATAGCCCGATGAGTAACCCGACATGCCATCACCACCTACGTAGTAAGTTTCGAAGGGCGACTTTTTGTAACGGTTGTAAGCACCCAAGAGTCCGAACTCAATACGCGTCATCAACACAGGAGCCTTCACCGCGCTGCTAAGTGCCGTAAAGTTGCGGAACTTAAACTTCCACTTGTGATATTCAATCCAGCGATACTTCTCCTGCAACTCCTTTTGGTATTTAGAGCTTTGATAGTCGTTAGCCAACTTCTTGTAGTTGCGACCATCCCAAAGCGAGTAGGGAGGAGTAGCTGTAACTTGGAACAAGAACTCAGAACCCGAACGTGCATAGAACGGGTGGTCGGTAGAGTTACGTTGCAAAGAGAACGAAAGGTTAAAGTTGTTACAGTTACCATCCGTAATCAAGAAGTACTGCCAAGACTTCAGCATATAGCGCGTGTACGAAGCTTCAGCCATAAAAGTGAAGTAATCGTCGGGCCAACGCAAACGTTTACCAAAGCCTAAGCTCAGGTTAATCATCTTAACGTATTTATCAGGGTCGTAAGCATCTGTGTAGTAGTTTGAGCTTGTGCCATAGCCATAAGTGTAGTTATACAACTGGTTATAGTAGTTTTGGTTGATGTAGTTAGAGTTCACATCACTCTGCTTACTATACGAGATGCTAAATGAAAGTTGGTTAGGACGTTTGCCCCCCAACCAAGGTTCGAGGAATGAGAGTGCGTAGTTTTGATAATACGTACCATTGGTTTGCACCTGCAACGACAACGTCTGACCATCGCCTTGCGGAATGAAACCAGCACGCTTATAACCCTTGCGGAAAAGGTTTTGTACGGAGAAGTTTGTAAACTTCAAACCAACGCGACCTACGATACCAGTTTGTCCCCAACCAGCCGAAAGTTCAATTTGGTCACCCCCCTTAGAGGTAAGCGGATAGTTAAGGTCAACCGTACCACTCACAGGGTCAGGTTTAATACCATTTTGTCCGAAGTCATTTTGCAAAGCCTCAGGGTCGAACTGGTTCATTTGAGCAAGGTCCTGAATAGAACGCTTGATATTGTCCATTGAGAAGAGGTCGCCAGGCTTGGTACGGAGTTCACGTCGAATTACATTTTCGTAAACGCGGTCGTTGCCCGAGATGCGTACATGGTTAAATGTAGCTTGGCGTCCTTCTTGAATGCGCATTTCCAAGTCGATAGAGTCGCCCACCACATTCACCTCAACAGGGTTCAAGCGGTAGAACACGTAACCATTGTTGTAATAAAGGTTACCAATGGCATCGTCATCGCTGGTAAGACGCTTGTTCATGAGCGTTTGGTCGTAAACATCGCCACGCTTCATTTGCAAGATACGATCCAAGAGGTCAGAGTTATAGACCGTGTTACCCACCCACGACACATTGCGCAAGTAATATTTTTTACCCTCATAAATGTTGAGGTGAACATTCACATGCTTATCGTCGATGGTTTCAATGCTGTCGGAAGTAATTAAAGCATCGCGATAACCCCAGGAGTTGAGTTTTTCGGTCAGCAAGTCTTTATCCTCAGCATATTTTTCGGGCAAGAACTTTTTAGAGCGGAACATATTCACAAAACTCTTTTCGTGCGTCTTTTTCATGGCACGTTTTAGTTTTGCCACATGTTTTTGTTCAACGCCATTGATAAAGATTTTCTTCACCTTTACCTTAGCGTTCTTATTGATGTTAATGTCAACAAGCACGCGGTTATCGCCCGTCACATCTTCGCGTTGCACAATGTGTACCTCGCAATTCTTAAAGCCCTTTTCCTCGAAGTGCTTTTTGATGTAATGTTCTGCGCGGTTCACCATGTCGGTCGTAATTTGGTTACCTGGTTGGAAACCAATAATCTTTTCGCAGTCCTCGCGTTCCGACTTTTTCACACCATTATAGTGAATACTTGAGATGCGCGGTTGAGCCGTGAGTTTTACATGCAAAAACACCTTATTCCCCACAATACTATCAGCCACGATTTCTACGTTCGAGAAAATCTTTTGTGCCCAATATTTGCGCACAGCCTCACTAATGTCAGGTCCAGGTATTTCGTAAGTCTCTCCCACTTCGAGTCCCGAGATGCTGCTAAGATATTCAGCATCATAACCTTTCATTTCGTCCACAGTGATGCCTCCCAACACATAGCGTGGGTGGTTAGCCGTGTAGGTTATCACGGGCGTGTTAGGGTCTTTGTCCACTTGTTCTTGTGCCCAAAGGTTGCCATGTAGACTCAGTCCCAAGGCTGCAACAACAAGCAGTTTGCGTGATATATATTTCATTCTTAGTTTGAGTTTCAATGATAGGTTCTATTTCACCTGTTCACTTGTTTTGCCAAATCGTCTTTCGCGGTTTTGGAACCATGCGATAGCTTGGCAAAGGTCTTCTTCGTGGAAGTCGGGCCAGAAAGTGTCGCAGAAATAAAATTCTGTATAGGCACATTGCCAAAGCAAGTAATTGCTAAGTCTCACCTCGCCCCCCGTGCGAATAAGCAAGTCGGGGTCGGGCATAAAGTTTGTTGTGAGGTGTTGAGCAATCATTTCCTCGTTAATATCCTCGAGGTTCAACGTTCCCGTCTTCACCTCGTTTGCAATGTCTTGCACAGCTTTCGTAATTTCCCAACGCGAACTATAGCTCAATGCAATCACCATCGTCATGCCCGTGTTAACCGATGTGCGTTGTTGCAGAGCCAAGATAGAGTCCTGCACCACCTGCGGCACACGTGTTAAGTCGCCAATAATGCGTAGTCGCACATTATTCTTCATAAACAATTCCTCCTCAAGCGAAGTTAGGATAAGCGACATCAAAGCAGCCACTTCATCGGCAGGTCGGTTCCAGTTTTCGGTAGAGAAGGTATAGAGCGTCAAGAACTTCACGCCCAGATTAGAGCAAGCTGTGGTAATTTCGCGCACAGCTACAACGCCCTGTTGGTGTCCCATGCTACGGTTCATGCCGCGTGCTTTGGCCCAACGTCCGTTACCATCCATAATAATGGCAATGTGGGCAGGAATTCTTGATTTGTCGAGTTGCATATATATAATGTATGTAGTTATCTTGTATTCTTAGTCCCTGTTACAAGTAGGACACTTGGGGTGCAAGTCGTAAGTTAGCGTTAACTTAAGGGCTGAGAAATGGTCTTTGTTGCGAAAGAGTTCCGACTTTATGCCGAGTGGGGCATCCAGTCCGTCCAATTTATCGCTTATGCTGAAGTGTACCAACCAGTCTAAACCCAAGTTCAGACGCGGTGCTACCTTATATTTCACTCCCACGCCCAGGGGGATATTTACCGTAAAAGCTTTGCCTGTTGCCCCATAAGTCAAGCCCAATCCCATTTGGATGTAAGGCACCAAACGTTGGTGTTTACGATAGTCGCGTTGGTAACCATAGGGCAGAAAGTGCAGCTCGTAGAGTGCTGAAAGGTCGTAGATGCCGCTACTCACAGCATAGTTCAAACGTTCAGTGCCAATTGCATTGGACGAGGCAGGATAAAACTCTTTGCGTGCAGACGTGTTGCCTTTCACGGTGTTATAAGAGAACTCCGTCTTCACCGCCATGCGCGGATTGAGTGGAAAGCGAGCCACAAGCGTTCCGGCAATGCCCAATTGGTCTTTTACGTCCGTAAAGTTTTGGTTCAATCCTATGCCACCTCCCAACTCTAATTGATATTCCAATTCCTCTTGTTGGGCATAAGCCTTGGGGGTAAACCACAGCGTAATCAGTGTCCATGCAATGAAAAGCAGACCACGCGCCCCCTTCGACTGAGCTTGGGGGGAGCGTGATAAGGTGGTTTTATGTGTAAATGTAAGGGGCATAAGTCTTATCGTATGAAAACGGACTATTCAAGGTGTTAGGGTGTGGATGCCTCCGCAAGTGCTTATTGGGCATTCAGTTCGTTGCCCAATCTGTTCAGTCTTCCTTTCAATACCTTGCCCGTGCCTCCGCAAACCATCCAAACAAAGTGGTTGGCATCAACGGTCACCGAGAGTGAGGTTGCACCCTGAGGTGTAGGATTGTAAAGGAGCGAGGTTTTCCAAGTGCGGCCATTATCCTCACTTACGTAGAAGGGAGCCACCGAGCCATCGGCACTAATGCCTGCCAACACCGTGTTGTCATCGTAGGCAAAGAGCGAAGCATCCTTTAGTTGTGGACAAGTATAACCCTTTAGCTCATCGGTTTGAGGCAATAAAATCCAAGGATAACTAAAGTCACCCTTCAGGTTGATGTCGTGTTTCCAAACGCTTACTTTGTTCTCAGCGTCCTGTCCCACCATAATCATCACCTCATTGTTCTTGTTGTTACGTGCTGCAATGTTGCTTGCCGTAATATTTTGTGTGGGCAATGCGCCCTCGGTGTCTAAGGTGCAGCGTTTCCAATTTGCTCCGTCAGCCGAAGCCCATATCTGTCCACCGCTTATGGCAAAAAGGCTATCGGTGCTTGTACCTACCATTGCCGTAAAGGTTTGTGTAGCCTCAGTGTTGTGCCAAGTGCCAGCAGCCTGTGCCGATTTCACCACATGTCCACCAGCTAACGCATAGAAGTTTCCTTTCAGATATTGTATAGAGCGCACATCCATCTTTTCGCCATTAGCAGCTTGCACACGGCTACTTTCGTCAAAGTTGGGTGTTTCGGTAGTAGTTGTCACTACGTGTGTCTTGCCGTCAGCATTTTCGCCAAACACATATAGCATGCCGTTGGCAGAGAGCGTGCGGTTCTTAACGAAGCTTGCCACAGCATTTAGCGGATTCTCGGCAACGGTGTTCCACACCATTGAGTCGGGATATTCTTTGTAAACGTTGATGTTAAACTTATAAGAGCGTTTGATGCTACCATCAACCGAATACACCGTTACCTTACGAGGCACACTAAAGTCTGTGCTATCGGTGGGTGTAAATAAGGTGTCTTGGTGGGTAGTTAAACTCTCAATCATCAACTTGCCCGAACCTACAATGCCATTGCTTGCAAACACCAATTTGTTTACTCTGGTGCCTACGGGGAGTGGATCGGGGTTGTAGATGCTATCATTCAGTTGGTCGATATACATTAAGAAGGCTCCCCCCGTCACATTATAGGTGATAGTGGTGTCTTTACCAGTTGATGCACTTTTTGTGTGTACATCGCGCACTAGGGTGCCGAGTGTAACAGAGGTGATAAGACAGTCTCTCGAAGTTTCTGTTTCAGTAACGTCCGACGAGGTGTCGCAAGCTGTGAAGGCGAATGCAGCAAAGAATGTTGCTAACAATGCTCCTATTGTGATTTTGTTCATGTGTCGTTATATTCGGAATAGCTTTTGTAAAGCATCTGCAAAAATACGCACATTTTCTTTATTATCGGCTATTTTGTTTCGTTTTATCTTGTTTTAAGAAAACAAATGTTTTAATGACACTGATTTATTATCAAATTCTGCGCAAGTTATTCGTTTTTTTAGTCAAAAATGTCCATCAGGAATTAAGTATTAAGTATTACATACTTGGCGTATGCGCTACTGTTTAAGGGCATAAACTTTTATATTTGCGCTTCGCGCTGGGTTTAGTCATAAATGACCATCAATGAGCCATAAATGTTCATGAATTATTTTTTTTGAATGTCCATAAATAAACCCCTTTCGGGGTTGGGCTGGCGCGTGAAGTTATTTGTGGAAATTTAAAAATAAAAATTTATGGGAATTTGTGGCTCATTGATGGACATTTATGACTAAACCAAGCGCGAAGCGCAAACAAAAACATTTATGACTACCCCTTTCGGGGTTGGGCTGGCGCATTACTGGTAATCCTTTTTATGCCCCTAAATTGTTTTAGTTAACTCGTTCCCGCGACTTAACTAAACTAATTTCGCGACTTAGTTAACTCGTTTTCGCGACTTAACTAAAACGATTTGGGGGTTGTTATAAGTCGCTTTTTAGGTTTTTTTCTGTGTCTATAAAACAACAATGCCCAACGACTAAAAGCCGTTGAGCACTGTCTATCAGTTTTTAATTTTAATTCATTTCGTTTTCAGCAAGGAAAACCGCGTGTTTAGTCTTCGTCAGTATCAGCCCATTGGTTGCTGCTCCAACCTTTTTCTTCTGAGAGCTGATCAGCTTCTGTATACTTGTCGTGTATATTTAATAAATCAGAGCCTGAAAGAATTTCATTTTCGATATGCAAGCCAATTGCGTTAGCTTTGGGTGCAGAATATGTCTTTTTCATTGTGTGAAATAGCGTTTTAGTTTAATTACTTCCAAGAATTACTTAACGATAACCTTTTTGCCGTTAACGATGTAAACGCCCTTAGCAGCGTTCAATGAGTTAACGCGACGTCCATTGAGATCGTAGATTACAGCATTCTTAGAGTTGTTAGTATTAGCAACTACATTGTTGATGCCAGTTGTCATGCTCTCGAAGCTAAATCCACGCATCTGGCTCAAAGTATTCTTAACAGCAAGGTAAGCCTTGTTTGCACCATTTATAAATGCACCACCATTTTCCTTAGCCCAGTAGAAGCCAATACCATCTTCTTCGTCTTGTGCGAGTTTGTAGTAAGCTGTAGCGCCTTCTACTTGAGTTTCTGTAGCTTCTACAGAACCATGCAACAAGTTGTCTGCGGGAGCTGCAGCAGTAGAGTTAACAATGGTGTAAGTGAATTCCTGATTAGTAGCAGGCTTTTCGGTTGCCTTCAAAAGCAAAGCTGTCTTAGCAGGAACAACTTCGTTAGCAGGATAAGTTGCATTCAAAGCCAAGCTTTCTCCATCCTTATCGGTGATTGTATAACCTGTTACACCTTCAGGCATAACAAATGCATCTTCAGTGTAGTAGGTGCCGTATTGGGCGGGAGTGATGGTGAAGGAACCAGTGCCAAGATCCTTTAACTTTGCAGAAAGTGAAAGGTTGTCTACACGCATGTTGCCTGTCGTATTATTTTCTAGTTTTAATTTTAGTTCTTTTGTTCCTTCAGGAATTGTAATGAGGCATGTGAATGTATCACCTTCTTTTGTAATTCTTCCAAGTTTGATGTTATTGGTTGTGGAACTTAGATAAATTTTGCTAGTATTGTTGGAAGTTTGTGAACTTGAATAAATTTTTGTTGCATTAGATACTAATGAGAAACAAAAAGTGCCATAATTGTTCTTCAAGTCGAGAATGTTAATAGAGAGCGAGCCTCCAGGAGTTCCTTTTTTTGCACTTTTTGAAATTAGCAATTCAGGAGAAGTTCCGCCTGCTGTGTTTTCTTCGTAAATTTGAGTGATAGATTTCCCATTTTTGCATATATATGTAGCATTTGTTCCTTCAGTAGGTTTATCTTCTGCTTTGAAATTACTCCAATCTTCAGACCAAATAGTGTAGGTGTAAGTTGGTGCTACAGGTGCTACATAAGTATATACAGCATCAGCAACCTTACTTGCTTTACCATCTTTGATAGCAACTGCCTTAAGAGTGGTGGTTGCTTCGGGGATGGTTATAACTGTAGTGTAAGGAGTACTATTCGCATCGGGAGTATTACCATCGAGCGTGTAATAAATCTTTGCAGCTGCATCAGTGCATGAGATTGTTGCTTCAAAAGACTTTGAGAAAGTTTTTGAAGCGGGGGTGATGGTGGGAGCCTCAGGAGCATTGGGAGTCTCAGCACCACCAACGAAAGTAACAGTCAATTGCGTTAATCTGTAGTGTCCACCATCTATTTTGTTTGTTAATGTTACTTCAGAAATACCATCTTCTGAATCAGAAGTCCATTTGTTTGAACTGGTGTTATATGATCCAGATGTGGTGCTGAATCCTAAATTACTAGTATTCTTTAAGGTATAGGTAAAAGTAATTTCCTTTATTTTTTTTGTGGTACTACTAATGGTCATAGTGTTATTACCATAAAGTCGAATGGCTGTACCTGAACTATAGTATGTAGGGGTATTGTTTGTGTTAGTGCCTTTCGAAAAAGCAATTTGGAAGTTTGTTCCTGTGTAAGCAGCAACAGTATTTCCATTGTTGTACCCTTGCTTTGTAAAATCGACGGTCTCAGTGTCCTGTGCCATCACATTCACCCCCCCCACTAAGCAAAGCAAGCAAATAGTGAAGAAAGCTTTGAGAGAAAGTAAAGTTGTTTTCATATAACTATAATGTTTTAAGTTGTTTGTTCGGTAATGATTTCTGTTGCAAATTTACACATATAAAGATAGGAGAGCAACTTATATAAGAGTTAGTGAACAAGGAAAAGGAATAATTGACTAATTTTTGCACTAAATGAGAAAAAAAGGATAATAAAAAGAAAAGTTGTTTTCCATCTTATTTGTTTTGAAAATCAACAATATGAAGAAACTGTAACAGAGCTTTCGGGGTGGTTACAAAATCGCTAAAAATATGATAGTTTATAAAGAACTTTTTGTTTTGTTTACCGCCCTCTCGTTAAACTTCAGTATTTCCTATCCAACCCAAAGTCATAGCAAAGAAAAGAGATTGTGCAAAAAATGAGAGAAGACGGAAATAGCCATCGCAAAGATTTGTGTATTTGAAACAAATCACTATCTTTGTATAAGATAGGCTGCACCTCAGCAAAAATCTCAAGCAAGCTTGGCTTTTT
>ERZ1026874.1260-NODE-1260-length-13825-cov-10.125563_pt1 | contig 13825 bp, 16 predicted proteins | sample MGYA00380167_ERZ1026874 | MGnify/ENA primary metagenome ERZ1026874 (study PRJEB33269, sample SAMEA4719803) | human gut metagenome | biome: human-associated habitat; feature: organic feature; material: feces | place: Cameroon | collected 2013-10 ...
GCGCCTTCTAAGCGCACGGTCGGGGGTTCGAATCCCTCCGTCGACGCCATCTTGTGAATTAAGCCCTTATATAAGGGCTTTTTTTTCTGCTTATAGATAGTTTTGAAAACCTTTTTGAAACCCTTTTAAAGTTTCATTTAATTATATTAATTTGATAAAGTTAAAATTAGAGCACCAATTGTATAAGCCTTTAAAATAAGGCTTTTTATTTTTTTTAACAAGATGGTGTTCTCAATCCCTACTTATTATTCATCAAGATCATATATTTTATTATTGATGAAATGTTTGCAGTTTCCTGAGTATGAGAAGCTTAAACTGCTGAACGAGATTGTAAGAAGAACATCTGCGTCAGTCAAAACGAGGATAAAAAGTTTCACTTGTTAGTAAGTTTTGTCATTATGACAAAATTGGATAAGCCAATCAGTAGGAATAGGTTTGGCCATTTAATTTGATACTACCATAAGGGAAGAATGATTTAAAAAATGATTTGAAAATATTTGTAGACAAAGTCCCCTACATACAATTCTATATACAGGTAAGGTACCTTGTCTATTTTTGGTGATTATGTGGCAGTTGTTAAGTTAACTTTGAATGATGAATATTATCAGATGCTTAAGGAAATGGCTGAAGCAAAAAATAAAAGTATACAAGACTATATACGAGATAAAATATTTAATTTGAGTACAATATTTACACCAGAAGAAGCTATAAAAAGAATTCAAAACCGTAATTTTGAAAGCTCAAAAAGGTTTTACTCTACCTGATGTCTATGGAGATGATTGGACAATAGAGCGCGGACCAGCTGGTGTATTTGGAAAAAAATTTTATAACTATGTTATAAAAAAACCTGAACTAGGAATCAGATTTAAGGACATGGGAAAGTATGGCAGACGAGCTGTTTATACATATAGTAAGAAGGATTAGAATATTTATATAAACAAACAAAGTCGTAGAGCTGTACGTAAGTATACAAAAAAGTACAGTATGCAGAATACGAAAAAAATTATATTTCAATTTGCATAAGTGTTTCAGGTGCCTTGGCTTAGAGTATCAGGAAAACTCACAGCTCTTGAGTATTATGATAAAATGATTGAATTAAATACCATTATTCCGAAAGCTTATAGCACTATGATTTAGATTGATGAATTTGATACTCATTACAATAATTGTGAGGGTGCAGGAATTTGTGATCAAATTTATTATTTGGAGTTTGAGGCAGAATGCTAGTTGGCTCAATTTATGATTAGGGTGTATATTTATAGCACAATGAAAAAATAGGAAGGAACGGTTTTATGGCACGAATAGAAAAAGAATTTGGACAACGTAGTAATGATGATATTATTCGTGAGATTCTGAGAGAATATGCAAGTAGAGAACATCCAATAGGAACAAAAGAAATTACCAGATATGCAAAGTCAAGAGGATTGGATATAAAACGCACGGCAATTGATGTTGGTTTTGCTTATAGAATGGGTGCAAGAGTTTATGAAACGGAAGAAGAGTGCGACAAAATTATAAGAGAATGTCAAGTGACTGAGCGAGAAATTGTATTTATTAAAAAAGTTCCAGAAGGACGGACGATAGGATATTGGATGATGGAAACAATATCTGATACAGAATGGATGTTTCTGATGGATTCAGTACTTAATAGCAAAATTTTAACTAAGAAAGAGGCAGATAATCTTGCAAATAGGATTACATTCCTAGCAGGCAAGAGATTTTCTGATATGACGAATTATCGTCAACGTATGGGAAATCAGCCGTATTTTGTTGGAGATGTAGATATAGATGAAAAAGTTAGCCATATAGAAAGTCGCGTTTTAAAGCAAGTCCGGTTAATAAGACAGGCGATTATTCAGGGGAAAAAGGTAAAGTTCAATCTAGGGGTGTATGATTATAGAAACCAGAATGTAAGGCTGGTGCCATATGGAAGACATGGAAAGGTGTTGCCAGAGACACCGGAGAAGTATAAAGAGGATGTACACAGGATTTGTTCACCATTTGATATTATATTTTCTAATGGACGATATTATATGTTGGGTGCTGATCTAGAAACTGAAAGACGTACAGACTTGAAATATAAGCTGTACAGAATTGATTTGATGACAGATGTTACAATTAATCGAGCAAAAGCTATTACAAAAGAGGAGGTTGGACTTTCAGAATTAAATGATCTCTTCGAATATAGGATGGAAAATCCCTATATGTTCACAGGTAAGGTTGAGACAGTTATAATACGTATAGATGCAGATCAATTTACACAGGTTGTGGATTGGTTCTCAGATCGCTTTAAAGTTGTGGGATATGATGCGGACGAACGTAAGTATTATGACATTGAGCTAAAGGTAAACCTTAACAGCTTCACTTTCTGGGTGTTACAGTATTCTGGTTGCGTAGAAGTGCTTGATACAGAAAAGAAGGGTGATAAATCTTATAGGAATCATATAAAAGAGATGCTAAGGAAGGCATTTGAAAAGTACGAGGAGGATTAGTAAATGAAGATAATGACATGGAATGTGGATTGGTTCAGAAATGGCAAACATTCAGGCAAACATGATGGAGCGTATTTAGAGACAGATATTCAAGACGATGTAAAACAGCAGATAGAAAAAAAAGTACAGGATTTTTTGCAAAAAGATGATTCAATTGTATTTTTGCAAGAGATACCAGATTTCAGGAAATGCTCTATGATTACTGGAGAGGGATTTAAGCCAATATGCAATATGAAAGATGCAAATATGCATACCGTGGCTATTTCAAAAGATAAATGGAAAGATAAAACATCTGATTTTTTTAACAAATCACGTGACTATACAAATCGGATAATAGTCGTAGAAAAAAATGACGTTATACTTGTTGGTGTACATATTCCGGATTTACATAGACAAGAAAAAAATTCAGATAAAGAAGATGTGACAAAACTATGGAATAGACTAATTGATTTTTGTGAAAAACATAATCCAGTTGCTATATGTGGAGATTTTAATACCTACAGTAAATATGACAAAGATGGGAAAGAGATAGAACAGTTTGGGAAACTTCAAGAGCTGATGAAGTTAGGATATTGCGAACCAGACGGAGAAGCAAAGTCGAGACCAACTTTTAAGGAATTAACTCATATTGATTATATTTTGGTTAGAAATGATTTAAAAGATAGAGTTAAGAGTTATAAAGTATTTGAAAAAGGACATGGATTATCAGATCATGAACCATTGATTATTGATATAGATATTTAAAGGGTGGTGTTCAAGTATGCCAATGACGAAGATGCTATCAAGCGACTTGGTGGATTGAAATAAATGCCGATAGTTTATTACAATGCTTGGCATCGAGGCGGGAATGGAATCTGATGGAAAATTTATCGGCATTTCTAAAATATCGGCATATGGCAGATCGAGGTTTTCTTCAAAACCTACAAATCCATGCTGAACCTGATTGGAGAATGCCATAGTTTATCTTATGATGCACTGACAGCCCATGCGGCCATTGGAAAGAAAATAGCGAATGTATTTGAAAAGTGCGTGAAGAGATGTAAGCGTGTAATAGAACACATATTAAAATGTAACCCTTCTTGTGTGATAATAGGAACACAAGGAGGGTTGTTTCTTTATGGCGTGTATTCCAAAAGAAGAATGGATGCGAATAATTAACGAACAGGAATCCAGTGAATTGAGTATATCTCAATACTGTAGTCTTCATGGCATCTCCGATAAAACTTTCTATAATGCTAAAGCACGATATAAGAAAGAATTGGAAAATCCAACGTTAGTACATGTAGATGATATCATTCAGCCGGATCCTAAAAATATTTGGTTCAAACTCAATGGTATTACTTTCGAATTTAATTCATCAACATCGGACAAAGATATCCGTCGTATCATAAAGATCTGTTTAACTCTATGATTCGGTTTGATGAGATTCCAGAGGTGTATATAGTAAAAGGAGTTACGGATCTACGTAAAGGAATTGACGGGTATACATCCATTATTCAAGAACTTTACCAAACAAGTACTTTCCAGGATGTTTTGTTTATTTTTTGTAACAGACATAGAAATAAGATCAAATGTCTTTACTGGGATGGAAATGGTTTCTGGCTGTTGTATAAAAGACTTGAAAAAGGTCATTTTCAATTTCCTGTACGGGAAGACGGAATGACTACAATCACAAAGCAGCAGTTACGATGGCTTTTGGAAGGTTTAAAAATGGAACAGAAAAAGACTTTTGAAACTAAGACATATAAATACGCATAAAATGCTTTATATATAGCTTTTTATGCGCGTTTATGTTATTAAGTTGAAGAAACATAAATAAAAAACAAGAAGTTAAAAAATGGGCGACTTAAAAAGAATTTTTTCAAATCCTATTTTTTTTCAACTTAGAATTTCTCTGTTTGTGTAAAGTAATAGATTTGAAATCAATGTCATTAAGTTAAGCGATATCTAAAATCTATGAGTCTTACCTATAAATAGGTAGGGCTCTTTTTTTGCTCAAAAAGTGTAAAAAACACTTGACAAGCAAAAGAGCGAAATTTTAAACATAATCTGAAGGAATTATAGAGGAGGATTTTAACCTATGATTCCAGATAAGATTTTAAATGCTTTTATCAGTTCAATTAAAATGGTTTGCGATAACATCGCTTGTTACTGCAATGACCCTGTTAGTGATTTTACTCGTAAGAGAAAACTGCCTGCTGAAACACTGATTCACTTTATTGTTCAGATGCAGTCTAAAAGTCTAAACTCCGAGTTGTGTGAGTATTTTACAGACTTAGATTCTTTGCCTACTGCTTCAGCTCTTTGTCAACAAAGAGACAAGCTTGATATCAGTGCTTTCCAAAGAATCATGCATCTGTTTGTGAATGCATTTGATGACTACAAGACTTGGAAAGGATACCATGTTCTAGCTTGTGATGGTTCGGATGTAAATATTGCCTATGATGAAAAGGATGAAGATACTAAAAGACAGAACGGCAATAATAAACCATTCAGCCAGCTTCATATCAACGGATTATATGACTGTATCAATCATGTTTTTTGGGATACAAGTATTGATACAGCTACCAAGACTAGAGAATGTGCTGCCTTAATGGAAATGATTATGAAACATGATTATCCAGCAAACTCGATTATTACTGCTGACAGAGGCTATGAAAAATACAATTTGATTGCATGTTGTATAGAAAATAATCAGAAATTTGTATTTCGTATTAAAGATATAAATGTATTTGGTTCAATTCTTTCAAATCTGAACTTACCGGATGAAGAATTTGATTTAGATGTTACTAAAATACTGACTCGTAAACAAACAAATGAAACGAAGAATAATAAAGATAAATTTACCATTATGAAAAAAGAATCGGATTTTGATTATTTTGATGATGATGGGTTTTATGAATTGAACCTAAGAGTAGTTCGTTTTAAGATTACAAAGGAAACCTATGAATGTCTGGTAACAAATTTAACGAGAGATGAATTTGATTTAAATGAACTGAAGAAGATGTATCACATGAGATGGAATATAGAAACTGCGTTTAAAATGTTGAAATACATCATTGGAATGATGTCATTTCATTCAAAAAAGCGTAATTTCATACAACAGGAAATCTATGCAGCAATTCTATTACATTGTTTAACAAATATTATTACGGAGAGAATTGAAATAGAACAATCTGGCAAAAGGAAACATAATTACAAAGTAAATCTATCTACTGCCGTAACAAATATGAGGCTTTGGTTAAGAAAAGTAATTGGAACATTAGAACTGGTGAAAAGGATAAAAAAATATCTGGCCCCCGTAAGACCAGATAGAAAATATCAGCGCAATATGAAACCTAAATCGGCTATACCATTTAATACAAAAGCATCATAGCGCTACACTGATTATATTTCATATTCAAGTCATAGGCAAATTTTTTTAGTGCAAAAATTTGCCTTTTCGTCATGTCTAAAGCGTCACATTTTTAACTACAATACGATAAAAAGCTTGGATATAGAATTGTATCCAAGCTTAACTTAATAAGAATATATCGCTATCACTGCTTTTTTAGCTTAACTTAATAAGAATATATCGCTATCACTGCTTTTTTAGCTTAACTTAATGACATTGGCCAAGCGGTATCTCTTTTTTTCTAAAAGCAGGTAGTTGTGAAGGTTTATAAACAACCCAATCATGTATAAATATAACATAGCAGACAGGAATCATCCAATTCAAGAGGTTGATATCAAAAAGGAGAATTTGGCCTCTATTTTCTTTTCTGTAGAAAGCTTGCAAGTAGAATATAATAGAATCAGGATTAAGAAAGAGAGAATAACGAATGTGTCAAAAAGAATAGGAACACTCAATTTGACGAATTCATGAAGGCATTGAACAAGAAACTTACGGGTAGCTTTAACTACTACAGTTTAAGTGGAATGATAAGAGAGGTCAGAAACCTTTGGATACATTCACTATATGTAACGTTTAAATGGATAAACCGAAGGAGTCAAAGAAGAAGTTTCAAACTGGATAAGTTTTATGAAGTATGGCAAGAAAGAATCGTTCACCCATATATCCATGTTGATATTTAGAGTGGTGACAAAGTCATATATAACAAGAATGTTTAAAGTAACAGTGTGTAGCTGTATGCGGGAAAACTGCACGTACGGTTCTTAGAGGAGTTTATCTCCAACTGTTTAATTATTAGAGAAGGAGAAAAAATTTACTTATGCGACAAGAACTTCAATTAGAATTGCAATCTCAATTTGCTTTTATGAAACGTGATATGTCTCTAGGAAATAGATATCAAAACTATGGTTGTGAATGTGGTGATGGTTGGTTTGAATTAATTCAGGAACTATGCCAAAGAATAACAAATGTATATAAATTTGAAGGAATTGATGATATTGATATTGAGATACTGCAGATAAAAGAAAAATTTGGAAAATTACGGTTTTACTATAGGCATTTTGGAGATTCTAATATAATACAAGCAATTGATTTTCTTGGTGTTGGGTCTTTAAGACTTTCACCACCTTCTGACGAAGAATGCGAATACAAGAAAAAAATATCAGAGCTTGTTCACTCTTATGAAGAGTGGTCGTCTCATATATGCGAAAAATGTGGGGGTCGAGGAGCACTAAGAACAGACTTTGTATGGAAAAAGACATTGTGTGAGGATTGTTATCAAGAGATGATTGAATCAAACTGATTCCTGTAGTAAAAGTAATACTTGATTATGAGCAGAAAGTAGACGCGATGTTGGAAGTTGCAAAAGAATTTGGTTTAGATATTACATTTATGGCATTGAAGCAATTTGGATTGCGGCAGCAAGGAATTCTTTAGGAGTATTACATATGAGAGAAAAACGGTTGGAAGACTATCAAAATGGAAACAGGGATAAAAAAAGAAGAAAAGAGGACTGGATTAGATGAAATATTATATTAGTGACTTGCATTTGTTTCATGAAAATGCAATTAAATATGATCATCGTCCATTTGATTCTATACAGGAAATGCATGAGGTAATCATGAAAAACTGGAATGATCGTGTGACGAATGGTGATATTGTATATATTTTAGGTGATATTAGTCTGCGCGGGAAAAATGATGATTTGATTGCCTTTGTGGCACGTTTAAAAGGAAGAAAGGTCTTGATTAAAGGTAATCATGATGATCTATCTGATTATAGATATCAGCAGTTATTTACTGAAATCTGCGATTACAAAGAAATTCAAGATTCAGTTGGGAAAGAAAAGTATGGACTGATTTTATCTCATTATCCGATTTTTTCATGGAATAGTATGGGACGAGGAAAAATTCTGCTTTATGGGCATACACATGAAAGCGAAGAAGACAAGTTTTATCAAAGTTGTCTGAGACAGATGCAAGAAAATGGTTGTAGACATGTATATGACGGAAAGTTACGGGCATGTAATGTTGGATGTATGTTTTCATATATGAATTACGCACCGTGTACTTTAGAGAAAATTCTTGTAGGAGTAGAAGTGAAAGAATAAGACAATAATGTACAAAATATCAAATTATAACACGAGGATGGAAAACACAATCCAGTTTTAAAAAATGCACGTGTTAGGAAAGAATTTTAGAAACGAAGGGAATGATTGACATGGCTACTTATGTTGTTTCGGATATTCATGGAGAATATGAACTGTTAATCAGATTATTGGATGAATGCTCAAGAAGCTTTAAATTATGGGTTAATTGATGGAATTATGGACGAAGAAAGGGGAAATAATTATGCGTATAAATAGAGTGTTCGATGAATCACATGAAACGGGAGAATTAACATTGAAAGGCTTTAGTTATATAAAAGATACGCTTCCAGATGATTTTGAGGTCTGCTTGATTATTGAAAAGAATGGCCATCTAAGTGCTGGTTGTTGGGATACAGGATTAAGGAGTACTGATGATGGAAAAGTACCTGGCTGCTTCAGACAAAGCCGAGGTGGCTTTATAGAATTAGATAATGTGTTGGCGTTTTTGCCTATTGAGAAAGCTGAGATAGATATAAAATCATGGGTGAATTCAAAATAACATCTAATATCTTTTATGATAGTTTTATTATGGTATTTGAAAAGAATACAGAATACTATTTAATAATGGATATAGAGCTGCTGAAACAATTGTAGCTAGAGGAATTGTTTTAAAACTTAATTTTTAATACAGGAAAAAATAAATGAAAGAGGATTGAATTAGATGAAATATTTTATTAGTGACCTACATTTGTTTCATGAAAATGCAATTAAATATGATCATCGTCTTTTTGATTCTATACAGGAAATGCATGAGGTAATCATGAAAAACTGGAATGATCGTGTGACGAATGGCGATATTGTGTATATATTAGGTGATATTAGTTTACGTGGGGAAAATGAAGATTTGATTGCTTTTGTGGCACGTTTAAAAGGAAGAAAGGTGTTAATTAAAGGTAATCATGATGATGTATCTGATTATAGATATCAGCAGTTATTTACTGAAATCTGCAATTATAAAGAAATTCAAGATTCAATTGGAAAAGAAAAATATGGTCTTATATTATCTCATTATCCGATTTTTTCGTGGAAAGACATGGGATATGGAAAAATTCTGCTGTATGGACATACACATGAAAGCGAAGAAGACCAGTTTTATCAAAGCTGTCTGAGACAGATGCAAGAGAATGATTGTAGACATGTATATGACGGAAAGTTGCGGGCATGTAATGTTGGATGTATGTTTTCATATATGAATTACACACCTCGTACTTTAGAAGAAATTCTTGCAGGAGTAGAAGTGGAAACTTGAAACAGCAATGTACAAAATCATCAAATTATGATGAGAGAGACGAAAAATAGAAAATATTTGGCAGCTAATCGGATTTACTTCTTTGGGAGTTTGTTGTCGTGGGTTCGAATCCCACCAGAACATTAAAAGTTCTGTAGCTCAGTTGGTAGAGCACAGATTTAATCCGATAATATCGCCAAAAGGATGCCGACAGCTATTGTTACTTACTTTAAATTTGGTGTATTTGAGTGGCAAGATCAGTCGGCATTATTTAAAGTATAGTAGAAAGAGGTGTGGACATGAAAGAGGTATACAAGGACTATTTGTTTGAAAAGCATATTCTTATCAGTGAAGGAATGTCAGAAGAAAAACATGTTTTTGAAACATTGTTTGCAATGGCACATTTCTTTGGTGTGAAAATTACAAAAGGTAGGGAACTTGTACATCACGGGATGGTAAAAGAGCTTTCAAAAAAATTTGGAGAAAATGTTCCAGAACCATTTTACAGAGGATTTCCGCAAAGTGTCCGAAATCTTTCTGCAGAGGAATTATTATTTGATCAGCTTTTACATTACTTTAATACATATGAATTGGGTAATTTCGACGAGACAATGCATTCTGTATTTGAGAAAGATTTTAAACGTGCAGCTTTTCGAGAAAATACTGATGCACAGGAATTTATGATACAGACGGAAGAAGATGCAGAAGATACAATACGAGCGATTGTGAAGGATTTATTGTCAAGTTCACGACCACTTAATGAGAGGCAGTACACGCTTGTACTTACATTTATTCGTGACCATCTTGATAATATTCCGAATATTGCATCAAAGAATACCTGTGTAAGACTTCTAATTGATACGAAAAATATTTCACTGGCAGACAGTTTGAATCTGTCAGATGTTATGAAAATAGTGGATGAATTAAACTATCGGTATTACCACAATGATAATCCTAAAAAATTAAATATTAAAAATCAGGATCGAAAATTTTTAACAGCACTATTGGACAGAATGTTTCAAGGTGACAGATGCGATATTTGTACATGTTATGAAAAGAAAAAGTTGTGGAATGGGTTCTTACATCATATTCACTATCAGCCGAAAAATGGGGAGGCAGAAATTTTTGTCCGTGCTATGCGGGAAAAGGGAAATGAGTCTGTTTACAGTGAGTTTGAAAAACTGATGCAAGAGAACAGATGTCGAGATGCTGCAAAGTTACTGCAGAAAAAGAAAGGGACATCGGTGTTGTTTCGAAACATGGATTATATTATCAGTCTATCAGTCGTATGAATCGAGAAGAAGAGCAAACATTACTTTTGGAATTTCCAGAGGATTGTAGCACGTTGATTTTGTTGCAATTATTGTTCAGATATGAAGGAAGACAGAAAAAGGATGGACGTATTTTTAAGTTTACGCAGCATAATCTCATGAAGGTTCATTATGAAACACCAGAGGAGAGTGAGAAATGCCAAAGCAGACTGACGGAAGAGCAGGTAAAAGAAGTTGGGAAAATGATTCGTTCAAAACTTATTGAGAAGCTTAGAAATCGACTAGGAAAAGTATATATTGAGCCTTCGATGAAAAATTATGCACTTCCACTTGCAGAAAATACGTCGCAGGAAGGTTTTGGTGTTCTTTCTAAAGGGTCCAGGATTCCGATAGACGAAGGGAAAAAGCTTAGGGCTTTCACTTACTGGGAAAAAGTAAATGACATTGACCTTTCAGTATTTGCACTTACGGAAGATGGTGATCGGAGGGAATTCTCATGGAGAACGATGTCGAGACATAAGTCAGGAGCAATTACATATTCTGGTGATGAAACAAGCGGTTATCTGGGAGGTTCTGAATACTTTGATATCAATCTTCCGGAATTCAAAGCACTCTATTCAGAATATCGATATTTGATTTTTTGCGATAACGTTTATTCTGGAACAAATTTTAGCAAATGCTTTTGTAAAGCTGGATATATGTTGAGAGATTGGGAAGATAGTGGACAAGTGTATGAACCTAAGACAGTAAAGTCAGCATATCGTATAAATTGTGAGAGCACATTTGCATATTTATTTGGAATTGATCTTTTAACAAATGAGTTTATCTGGCTAAATATAGCAAAGGACAGCAAGTCGCGGGTGGCTGGCGATACAACACTTTCCTTTTTGACTGAATATTTTTGTCTTACTGAAATTATGAATATGTATGATTTCTTTTCTATGATGGCAGAAAAAATCGTTGAAGATCCTATGAAAGCAGATGTAGTCGTGACAGATTGTGAAATAGAGTGTGCAGATGAAATTGAAATAATCAGAGAGTATGATTTTGAAAAAATCAGGGCACTAATCGAAGATGCAAAATAATTGTGGAGGGGGGAAGTAAGATGTTTGAAATAGTTCCATCTCAATGGATGAAAAAGTGTTTTGAAGAAATTGATTTTGCATTTACAGATTTTCAGAAGGCAACATTGGTGTGGAATGCACCAGGAAAACTTAGGAAAGAAATATTAGATGCGTTGGAGGATCTGTCGAAAGAAACGGGGAACCAAAATCTAAAAAGACAAATTAACGAACGTCTGGACTATGAAAAAAAGGCATTAAAGATATTTATCTATAATCAGTCGGGAAAATATGTCTATGTTGTTGAAAACATGGAATATGAAAGCTGTGGCTTTTTCGTTGATTATGACAGAGCTTTAAAATATGCAAAAAAATATATGCAGACATATGAACTGAAATGTCGGATAAATAAGCAGTTGATTGTAGCTAATGATGAAGATGAAATTGTTCGTAATCCGTGGAGAGGAAATCCCAATCTAGGGTTTGAAAATGAGGAATACTGTGCATACAATGGAGATGCGGTAGCATCTGTTACCTTGAATATGTATGGAGAAATAGAACGAGTCTGTTCTTATGAGCTTCCGGAAGAAGAAAAGATTGTAGATGGCTATAAAGTAGGACGATTTGAATATCATTTCATAAAAATGCCGTGTCCATTACAAGCTGGTACACCGGTAAAAGATATAAGGGACGGTTCCTATTATATTCTAGGAGAAGGAGAAGAAGAATGGAATCGATATTTGGAACGTATCGAAGAAAAGAAATGGTATGTTGATTTTTCGGATATACAGATGATGTGTTATGGCTTAACAGAATCAGGAATCTGGTCACATGAGCATATCAATCCATTATATATAGAAGTAGAATTTCCAACATATATAGAAGATGATCCAAAAAGGCAGGCATTGAGATATGCAATGGAAGCAATGGGAGATTATTTGAGTCATAAAAGCAACGGAAAAGAATTTTGCCCAGATTTGGTTCTGAAATATGCCAGAAAATATGCTGGAAGAAGCCAAAAAGCCAGAAGATATTATGCTGTAGATGTCAGGATAAAAAGAAATTTTATTGAATATGGGGACTGTATATTATGAGTCGAAGTTATAAACATACACCCGTTTATAAAGGGGATAAAGATCGATTTGCTAAAAAACTGGCAAATAGAAGAATTCGGCGAAGAGCAAAATTAAACCCTAATGATGGTCAGAGTAGAAAATCGAACCATTATCGGAAAGAAAATGAATCGTGGGATATATGCGATTATCGTCATTGGGGAGAGCCTATCTGGAGAAAAGAATCTTATCTTAATCTCAGAGATTATCCGGAAGTGTGGCAAAAATGTTATAGGAGAAAATAAGAAAATGCATTATGTAGTTAGTGATATTCATGGAGAATATGAACTGTTTATCAGATTGTTAAAGGAAATCAACTTGAAAAAGACGGATACGCTATATGTTCTTGGAGATATTCTAGACAGAGGTCCGCATCCGATTTTGGTTATTCTAAAGCTTATGGAAATGCCAAATGTGGTATGTTTGACAGGAAATCATGAGCTTATGGCGATAGAATGTCTAGAATTTTTGATGCAGGAAATTACAGAAGTTTCTATCGAAAAAGTTGATGAAAAAATGATAGAGAATCTTGCAAACTGGCAATATAATGGAAGCAAGTCAACCATTGATGAGTTTCAAAAATTAAGTCGGGAAATGCAATATGAAGTGATTGAATTCATAAAAGACTTTATGATCTACGAAGAACTGACAATTAATGGAAAAGATTATTTGTTAGTTCATGGAGGATTGGGAAATTATTATCCAGGAAAAGACATTGAAGAATATTCCTTGAAAGAATTGGTTTGGGACAGGGCTGAGTATGACATCCAATATTTTGAAGATACATATGTGGTTACGGGACATACACCAACACAACAGATTATGGGAAATCCAAAACCAGGGTATATATATAAAGAAAATCATCATATTGCGATTGATTGTGGCTGTAATCAAAGAAATGGACGTTTAGCTGCAATTTGTCTAGATACAGGTCGGGAGTATTATGTTGAGAAATCCTGAAAACGAAAAGAATTCTATCAAGAAAAAGAACTCGTTAAAGTGGTCAAAGGGTCGATTTATTTCTACTTAGATTTATTGTTTGTGTATTTGTGTTAACACAATGTTTTGTAAAAAGGATTATTATATACATAGAACTACTACAAGACTACTACTTGCAGATG
>ERZ1026874.1265-NODE-1265-length-13767-cov-22.317386_pt1 | contig 13767 bp, 8 predicted proteins | sample MGYA00380167_ERZ1026874 | MGnify/ENA primary metagenome ERZ1026874 (study PRJEB33269, sample SAMEA4719803) | human gut metagenome | biome: human-associated habitat; feature: organic feature; material: feces | place: Cameroon | collected 2013-10 ...
ATACGAAAGTAGGAGATAAACACCTATGATTAGTATTTACCTCCTACTCGATTTTTGGGGAATCTTCCCCATTTACAAAAATGAGAATGATAAAATACAGCTACATGAACTCATATTCGGAAAGTTAGGAGCAGAGTTCTGAATGGACTTCAATCAATACGGGGAACTACTCATCCCATTCCTCGAATTCCAATTCCAGTTCCTTGTACTCGGGTTTGTGGGTGCTGTTCTCACGGTCTTCTTTCTTGGCTTCTTCGCTTGTGGCATTGCTCACAGAAAGGCCTATGAGGCGGATGGGGTGGGCGGAGGAATACTCCACCTGCTTGAGCAGAAGTTTGGAGAGAGGCAGTATGTCGGCCTTGCTCTTCAGAATCTTGTCTTGCGAGATGCTTCTTGTTATCTGGGTGAAGTCGGCAAACTTGATTTTCAGGGTGAGGGTGCGGCCTTCGAACTCGCTGCGGGCTATGCGGGTAAGCAACTCCAGGACGGTGTGATAGAGTTGTATGATGACGGCAGAGGGAGTGTATATATCCTCTAAGAAAGTCTGTTCGCATCCCACAGACTTCCTTTCGCGATACGTAACGACGGGGCGATTGTCGATGCCACGTGCAAAATGGTAGAAGACATGACCAGCCTTGCCAAAAACCTCGACGAGATGCTGTTCTGAAACCTTACGCAGGTCGGCTCCGCGGTAAATGCCCATGTAGTGCATCTTCTGCAGAGTCTTTTTGCCTACGCCCCAAAAATCTTCCACGGGCAGTTGAGAGATAAAGTCGAGAGCCTTGTCGGGGTGAATGGTGCAGATGCCGTCGGGCTTGCGATAGTCGGAAGCCACCTTGGCGAGAAACTTGCAATAGCTGATACCTGCCGATGCGGTGAGTCCTGTCTCTGCTTTGATGCGTGCCTTGATTTCGCGTGCCACATCTACAGCCAGCTCTATACCTTTCTTATTATGGGTGACATCGAGAAAGGCCTCGTCGATGGAGATAGGTTCTATGAGGTCGGTATAATCCTGGAAGATGTGGTGAATCTGCTGCGACACCTCTTTATAATGTTCGTGTCGGCAAGGCACGATGTTGAGGTCGGGGCAGAGGCGCTTGGCCTGTGCGATTGACTGTGCAGAATGTACTCCGAAGCGACGTGCCTCATAGCTGGCAGTAGACACCACACCACGTGGACCGTCGAAGCCTACCGCAATGGGTTTGCCCCGAAGTTCAGGATTGTCTCTTTGCTCTACTGCCGCAAAGAAGGCATCCATATCAATGTGTATGATTTTTCTATTCTCCATTCTCATGCAAAAATACAAATAAATCCTTGTTTATGCAAATTTCATTTCTATCTTTCTCAACTTTCGCTGGGTTCAGGAGTTTAGATGATAAAGGAGTTATCACTCCCTTCGGTCGTTAAAAGTTATAGCCATCAGAACGTCGTTTTCGCATCCCTCAGGCAGTCTTGATTATTTCAAGTCTGCCTGTCTTATTTTAAATACTTTTGCTGTGTCGCGATTAAAGCTTGAGGTACAGATCTTCATAAAGTTTTCATGGAAAAAAGAATCGAATAATCCAAGTATTTTAATAAAATTGTTATCGCAAAAGAAATGACTTTTATGTTGAACCTTGATATTGATGGAAAGGAAGTTGTCAAGATAGAAAAAAGGGTGTGCCACGGATTAGTGGCGCACCCTTTATGTAAAGATAAGTGTGATTTTATTTCTGGCACTCCTTGCAAGGTGTCCAGGGCTTGAGCTGCTTGAAGAAGTCGTTGCCCTTGTCGTCTACGAGGATGAATGCAGGGAAGTCCTCTACGGTAATCTTCCAGATAGCCTCCATACCGAGCTCTGGGTACTCTACGCACTCGATGCTCTTGATAGAACTCTGAGAGAGAACGGCAGCTACACCACCGATAGTACCGAGGTAGAAACCACCATGCTTCTTGCAGGCCTCTGTCACGATGTCGCCACGGTTGCCCTTGGCAATCATGACCAAGCTGGCGCCATGATCCTGGAACTCGTCAACGTATGGGTCCATACGATTGGCTGTGGTAGGACCCATAGAGCCACATGGATAACCCTCTGGAGTCTTGGCAGGACCAGCATAGAGGATAGGGTGATTCTTGAAGTACTCTGGCATCTCCTCGCCAGCATCCAGACGAGCCTTGAGCTTGGCATGAGCGATGTCACGAGCTACGATGATGGTTCCCTTCAGGTTGACACGGGTGCTGACAGGATATTTGCTCAACTCAGCGCGAACGGCGTCGATACCCTTGTCGAGGTCAATCTCGATACCCTTGGTACCCTCACCTGGGTTGCGGAGCTCCTCAGGAATCAACTCTGTTGGGTTCTCATCCATCTTCTCCAACCAGATACCGTCCTTGTTGATCTTAGCCTTGATGTTACGGTCGGCAGAGCAGCTTACACCCATACCGATAGGGCAGCTTGCACCATGGCGAGGCAGACGGATGACGCGGATATCGTGAGCGAGATACTTACCGCCGAACTGTGCACCCAAGCCAATCTTGTGAGCCTCTTCGAGGAGCTTGTTCTCCAAGTCGATGTCACGGAAAGCACGACCCGTCTCATCACCTGTTGTAGGCAACTCATCGTAGTACTTGATAGAAGCCAACTTCACGGTGAGGAGGTTCTTCTCAGCTGAAGTACCACCGATAACGAAGGCGATGTGGTAAGGAGGACATGCTGCTGTACCCAGACTCTTCATCTTCTCTACGAGGAATGGGAGCAGTGTACCCTCGTTCTGGATAGTAGCCTTGGTCATAGGGTAGAAGTAGGTCTTGTTGGCAGAGCCACCACCCTTAGCTACCATCACGAAGCGGTACTCGTCGCCCTCTGTAGCCTCGATATCAATCTGAGCAGGAAGGTTGCAACGGGTGTTCACCTCATCATACATGTTGAGAGGAGCGTTCTGAGAATAGCGGAGGTTGTCCTGTGTAAAGGTGTTATATACACCCAGGCTCAAAGCCTCTTCGTCCTCGAAGTCGGTCCATACACGCTGACCCTTCTCACCGTGGATGATAGCAGTACCTGTATCCTGGCAGAATGGGAGAATGCCCTTAACGGCAGTCTCTGCATTGCGGAGGAACTGGAGAGCTACATACTTGTCGTTCTCAGAAGCCTCTGGGTCGCTGAGAATCTTAGCCACCTGGAGGTTGTGCTCACGACGGAGCATGAACTCTACGTCGTGGAAACCCTGCTGTGCGAGCAGGGTAAGTGCTTCCTTTGAAACCTTGAGGATTGTTTTTCCCTCGAACTCTGCTGTGCTTACGCCTTCTTTTGAGATAAGGCGGTACTCAGTCTTGTCGGCTCCTACCTGAAACATTGGAGCATACTTGAAATCTGGAGCTTTTGCCATAATGTTTTTTGTTGTTATTATACTGTTGAAATATTCAAGTTATTTTGTTTTGTCAAGAATTTGAGAATTAAAGAATTCTTCTTTTTTCTTCCCCTTATCTTGAATTATTGAGAAAGAAGTTCGCACAGCGAACAGACTTCCTGCCAATCTTCATTCTTCCTAATGATTAGCCTTGGAATATTCTTAAATTCTCTCAAGTTTCGCAAGTTTTACCCCACACGCCCTGAAAGGGCAGAAGCTCTTAGCCCAGGGCAACGCCCTGGGTTATTACGGGCGCAAACCTGTCGCCCTGTAAGGGCAAAAGCTTTAAAACTCCAAACAAAACATAAGGCTTTTGCCCTTACAGGGCGCCTTGCTGATTGCTATTATACCCAGGGCGCTGCCCTGGGCTAGGAGCTTTTGGGCCTTCAGCCCGTACTTAAGCTACATGCGAAAGTTCAGTTAAATTCTCTAATTCTTGACAAGAAATCAGAATCCGAAGATCTCTTCCTGAGAGAGGCGCTTGATAGGCGCAATCTTCTCGAGGCTCTTCATGTCGAGGTCTTTCTCGTTGCCGAGGATGACCATGCGGTAAGGCTTGCCCACGATGTTCTGCTTCTCGAAGTTAGTGATGTCCTGAAGTGTCACGTTCTGGAGCGCCTCATAGAGCTTCTTGTTGGGATCGTAGTCGAGTCCCTTCAGCTTGGCATTGAAGTAAGCATAGAGCACGTTGTCCTTAGTGGTACGCATACTCTGCAGGCTCTTGATGAGGCTCTGCTTAGCCAGGTTGAATGCAGCCTCGTTCTGTGGCAGGTTGTTGATGATCTCGTTGAACACGTTGATGCAGTCCATCATCTTGTCGCTCTGTGAGATGATATGAGTGAAGAAGTATTCTGTTTCGTTCTTACGGCCAGGGCGTACATAATAAGAACCGGCGTTGTAAGCCAGACCTCTTGTCTCGCGGAGTTCCTGGAATACGATGGCGTTCATGCTTCCGCCAAAGTACTCATTGAAGAGTCCCACTACGGCAGCATTGTCGTCGGTGAATGTCTTACCCTCGTTCTGGTACTGGCGCAGATAGATGTTCTTAGCCTCGTAGGGAGCAATGAGAATCTCGTTGCTCTGTGGCTGCTGCTTGGTGTATTCCTTACCCTGTGGAGCAGGGATGAGTTTCTTGCCAGTCTTATGTTCTTTGGCGAGGAGGCTGTTGAGCTGTTTCTCGCTGTAAGGACCATAATAGAATACGGTGTGCTCGATATTGTCGAGTGCGCCTAAAAGGTTGATCAACTCCTGTGGATCCATCTTGCGAAGGTCGGCAGGGAGAATCTGATTGCGGCTTGGGTTGTAAGGACCATATACGCAATAGTCCCACAAGCGTGAGAAGTTGGCCTTCTGGTTGGCCTTCATGTCGTTGCCATTCTTCTCTACGAGATCCACATACTGGTTCCATGAAGTCTTGTCGGCTTTGGCATGATGCAGCAAGTCCTCCAAGAGGCTGAGTGCCTTAGGAAGGTTCTCGTTCAGACCATTGATGTTGATGCTGAGGCTCTTGGTGCCCTGAGCCACACTATAGTTGCAGGCAATGTTATAGAAAGCCTGTTTGATTTCAGAGACAGTCTTCTTGTCGGTACCAATGTAGCCGAGATAATCAGCAGCATAGCTGTAGCGCATGTCATCCTCGTCGCCCAACTCATAACGGAAGGAGAGGTTGAAGAGGTCGTCCTGCGTGTTCTGTTTGTAGAGCAAAGGCAGCTTCTTGCTGGTCTTGGTGACGGTGAGGTCTTTCTTGAAGTCGAGGAACTCGGGCTGTATAGGAGCCACTTCTGCGTTCTTGATCTCCTTGACGAAATCGCTCTCATACTCGCGGTTGGCAGGTATAGGAGTGATGGCAGGCTTCTCTATCTTCTTGAGCGTCTTGTCCTCGCCGATGCGCTTGTACACACATACGAAGTTGTCGGCACGCAGATGCTTGTTGGCAAAGTCGATGATATCTTTCTTGGTCAACTTGCTCTGGCGGTCGAGCTGCTTGGCTACGTCTTCCCATTTCTGGTCGTTGATGAAGGCGTCCACCATGATGTTGGCTCGGTTTTCGTTGTTGTCGAGTCCCTTGTAGAAGTTGAGTTTCTTGTTTGCCATGACAGCAGGAAGCAGTTCGTCGGCAAACTCGCCACGGCGCAGTTTGTCCATCTCGTCAAGCACGAGGGCACGTGTGTCTTCGAGCTTCTGTCCCTTGTTGGGCAGTGCCTGAACGATGAAAGCGGTGTAGTCGTGCAGACCATAGTTGAAGGCTCCTGCAGAGGCGAGTTTCATCTTCTGCTCCAGGTTTACCTCGAAGAGTCCTGCCTTGCCGTTGGCGAGCAGGTCGCTGATGACATCGAGGGTGTCGTTCTGCTGGTCGTTGACACCCTTGAAGAGCCATGCCAGCATCATGTTTTCCTGTTCCTTACCGACAACCGTGGTGTCTTTTACTGCTGTGATGGCAGGCTGCGCCTCGAACTCAGGGCGTGACAGGTTGTCGCTCTTCTTCCATGAGCCAAAGTACTGGTCGATGAGCGCTATGGTCTTGTCGGGGTCAAAGTCGCCAGCCATGACGATAGCCACATTGTTTGGCACATAGTAACGGTGGAAATAGTTCTGTATGTTGATGATGCTTGGGTTCTTGAGGTGCTCCTGCTCGCCGATGGTAGTCTGTGTGCCATAAGGATGGGTAGGAGTGAGGAGGTTCCAGAGAGCAGCAAACTCCTTGGTGGCATCGCTTGCCATAGAGATGTTCTTCTCCTCGTACACCGCCTCCAACTCTGTATGGAAGCCACGGATGACCATGTTTTGGAAACGGTCGCTCTGTACCTTTGCCCAGTTTTCTATCTCATTGTTTGGGATGTTCTCCACGTAGCAGGTGACATCGTTGCTGGTATAGGCGTTTGTTCCCTCGCTACCGATGCTCGACATGAGTTTGTCGTACTCGTTAGGGATGTTGTATTTGGCTGCCAACTGTGAGATGGAGTCAATCTCGTGGTAAGCCTGCTTGCGCTGAGCGGGATCGGTAAGTTTGCGATAAGTCTCATAACGGCGGGTTATCTCGTCGAGGTATGGCTTCTCCTTGGCGGCATCGATGGTACCAAACTTCTTGGTGCCTTTGAACATCAGGTGCTCCAGATAGTGAGCCAGACCTGTAGTCTCGGCAGGGTCATTACGCGAACCTGTTTTTACAGCGATGTTGACCTGCAAGCGAGGTTTCTCCTTGTTAACTGACATGTATACCTTCAGACCATTGTCGAGGGTATAGATGCGTGTTTGCATTGCATCGCCTGGTACGGTGGTGTAATGATAGTCTTTTGCGCTGGCACAAAGCGCACCCGATGTGAAGAGTGCCGCCAGCATGATAGATTTTAAACTCATACTTTTTATGATTTTATGTTGTATAAATGATTTTTCTTTGTTGGACTTTTTATGTGGCAGGACTGATGGAGTTGGCAAAGTGCAGGAAGGTGTCTTCGTCCACATCGCCCAAGTCATATTCCTTCTGCGCATCTTTTCTGATGGCTTCGGTCCATTGCGATTTTGCCTCGTCGGCTCTGGTTTCGATCAGCGAGAAGACTGCCGGTGTGGCTTCTTCGTAGAGCTGTCGGATGAGGCTGAAGGCATACGCTTGATTGAAATCGGCATACTGGCTGTGAGCCTCGGACAGTGCGTTGATAACAGACTCAATATCTTCGGTTGTTCCGTCGGTGATGTCTTCGACGAGTTGACTCTCCAAAGCCTGCGGCAGGAGCAGACCACCCAAATCGGTCCATGCTTCTTCGCCATTGTGGATGGCCTGCTCGGACAGTGGAGTATATTCATGTCCTTCTTCTTCTTCTGCTGCTGCAGGAAGTGTGGCCTGCTTGATGACTTGACCTAAGTAGAGGTTGATGAGCATGTCGTAGAAGCGGATGCCGGAAAGGAGAGAGCTGCGCGGAATGGTGAGTTCCTGATAGTGGTATTCCTGGCATTGAGTTCCGCAAGTGGCGCTGAGCTCTTGCAGGATGCGCCTTCCTTCTGTCGCCTTGCTGATGACAAAAGGTGAGAGCCACTCTTGGTTGATGATGCTCTTGCGGTGCTCGGCTGGTCGAAGGTCGCGCTTGGGCCACTTGTTGATGTCGCGGTAAAGTCCTACTGTGACAAGGTTCCTTCCTGGGATGAGTATGGTCTTCTCTCCCTCGCCAATAATATAAGAGAAGGGGAAGGAGGTTGTGTCGGGATGAGCCATGGTCTTGCCGAGACATACGGAGTAAGCACCGATGTGGGCAGGAAGGAAAAGGTAGGAGCTGCTGGCTGTCTTGGTGCCTCTCTCCAGGATGCCCCAGTGGATGGGACCCATCTTGTAGGCATGGTTGCTGAAGTTGGTGGCAGAGCCGGCATTATAGAACGACACCTGGCTTCCGATGATGAGCGAGCTCTTGTGATGAGAGGCTGAGAACGGACCGCAGAAGGCTGCACACGCCTCGCCATTGCTCATCACCGAGTTGGCAAAGAATACCGATGCCGATGCGGTGAAGCTGTTGCTTATCTGGCAGGCTTCTCCCACGAAACAGTCTTGCAGGTTGGCCCCATTGGTGATGCTTGCCCCGTGGTCGATGATGGTGTTTTCGGCTATGACGCCCGTTCCTATATAAACGCTGCTGGTAGCATCTCCCAGAAGGGTGCAGTCACTCAGTCGCTCTGCTCCGTTCACCTCGCAGTAGTCGTTGATGATGCAGTTGGTTATCTCCTTGGTGTTGGCTATCTTTACATTGTTGCCTATCAGTCCGCGTTCGGGCAGTCGGCTGCTCACATATGCTCTGACGAGCTGGAAAATATTCTCACGGAACTCCTTCTCCTGTGAATGCTTGAGCATGAGTGCTGCCAACTGACTGCTCAGTTCGGAGAAAGAGATGATGTTCCCGTCGCCAGCCTCGTTGAGTACACTGATGACATTGGCTTCTCCATAGGTGGCACCCTCTGTAGTCTCTATGGTGGATACGTTGGACAGGTAGCACTCGTCGCCGATGGTATAGTTGTTGATGAATCCTCCTATGTTCTCGATGAGGCAATCGTCTCCGATGATGACATTGTGCAAGGTGGCATTGCGGATGCCCGAGTGCTTGTGGAAGCCCGGACTTACCTCGATGCTCTTGTCGAAGCTGCCTATGCAGACTTCTCCGTAGAGCATTACCTGACGCATGTGTTCGGGATTGAAGTCTTCTGCGACGTTGACGGAAGTCCAGTCCTCAGCCCAACAGCCGTTCTGCTGCAGCTGTTCTATCTCTTCGGTGGTAAGCGGTCGGTAATCGTTCATAGTCGTTGGTGTTTTTATTCGTAGTCCTGATACAGGAAATCATTATAGGGATACTTCTGTACGTGCAGCTCGCGCACTTTCTTGTACAGAATGTCGCGGAACTCGTCGATGTTCTCCTTGTTCTTGGCAGAGATGAAGAGGCAGTCGTCGTGCAACTTTGCCATCCACGTGCGCTTGAGTTCATCAAGGGTGATGTTCTCTTTCTGTATAGGAGTAAGGTCGTCTTCCTCCTTCTCTACCCAGGAGTAGTTGTCTATCTTGTTGAAGATGATCATCGATGGCTTGTCGGCGCAGCCCAGTTCCTTCAGGGTCTTCTCTACCACCTGTATCTGTTCCTCGAAATCAGGATGCGAGATGTCGACAACATGCAACAGCAGGTCGGCCTCGCGTGTCTCGTCGAGGGTGCTCTTGAAAGAGTCTACCAGGTCGGTAGGCAACTTGCGGATAAATCCTACTGTGTCGGCAAGGAGGAAAGGCAGATTCTCCACCACGACCTTTCGTACGGTGGTGTCGAGAGTGGCGAAGAGTTTGTTCTCGGCAAAGACCTCGCTCTTGGAGAGCAGGTTCATGATGGTGCTCTTGCCCACATTGGTGTAGCCGACAAGGGCCACACGGATGAGTCGGCCGCGGTTCTTGCGCTGAGTGGTCTTCTGCTTGTCGATCTCGGCCAGGCGCTCTTTGAGCAGACTCATACGGCCGAGGATGATACGACGGTCCATCTCAAGCTGGGTTTCACCAGGACCACGCAATCCTACAGAACCTTTACCGCCACCCGAGCCAGAACCACCGCCCTGGCGCTCAAGGTGAGTCCAGAGTCGTTGCAGACGAGGCAACATGTATCTATACTGTGCCAGTTCCACCTGTGTCTTGGCGGCAGCAGTCTGGGCACGCATGGCAAAGATGTCGAGAATGAGGGATGTACGGTCGAGGATTTTTACCTGTAGTTCCTGCTCAATATTGCGTATCTGCTTGGCAGACAGTTCGTCGTCGAAGATGACCATTCCGATCTCGCGGTCTTCTTCCTCTTCTTCCTTAATGTATTGTTTGATTTCCTCGAGCTTTCCCTTTCCTACATAGGTGGTCTGATTGGGAGCGACAACCTTCTGTGTGAATCGCTTGACGGTTACAGCTCCTGCCGTGTCGGCAAGAAATTCCAGCTCGTCGAGGTATTCCTTGGTCTTGGCTTCGTCCTGCTCCTTGGTGATAAGACCCACGAGAACGGCAGTCTCTGCCTTGACTTCTGAGATGACAAATTCCTTCATTGATTAGCTTGTTATTATATAATAGGTGCAAAGTTAATAAAAAAAGCTATTTCTATGGAATATTAACTGTATAATTTATGCTTTTTTTAAGAAAAGGGCTTGTTGGGTACGAAAAAAGAGAAGCAAATACCGCAAACGTTTACGTGATTTTTTGCGTAAAAAAAGAGATATATTTGATTTAAATCAATTATTTGTATTATATTTGCACTCGAAAAGAAACACAAACTGATTTTCAAAAAGATCATAACTACATAAAAAACACAAAACTGCTGAAACATTCAAAAACGTAAGAATTGCCCCGACGTGATGTCGGGGCATTTTTTTTGTCCTTCTGTTTATGCTTTCTGTATCGCCTTTTTGTGTATGTGTTTGCAGGTTTTGCAGATGTTTAAAAGTCTGATGCTCAGCGACGATACTTCTTAAACGTGTACTTGTGTGAGTTTGGAAAACAAGTGAAGATGGTGATGCTCTCGTTAGTCTTTGTGTGCTTTCTGCCAGCTTGTGTTGAAAGATCTTTCTTTTTTCTTGTGTAGAGCAAAATAATATTATCTTTCTATTTTTTTGTAGGTTGCTGTCATCTGTTGCAGACTGTCTGTCTTGGTACGGTCGTCAGTCTGCTTGGCGGTCATTTCTTTAACTCCCTCATTTTTGAAACTTCAGTTTATGTAACCAAAAAGAGGGTGTGTCATGAACTTATGATACACCCTCCTTATCTTATGATGGTTCAACTTACGCAAGTAGCGTAGTTGTTTCTCTTTCAGTCGTTAACATTACTTGTTCTCGAATACCAATCCGCCTTCCTTGGTGTGGTCGATGGTGATAGGTTTCTCCCGACTGACTTCCTCGGCGAGAATCTTCTTGCTCAAGTCGTTCAATACATAGTCTTGTATTGCGCGCTTTACAGGGCGTGCGCCAAACTCTGGATCGTAGCCCACCTCTGCCAAATATTGGATGGCGGCAGGAGTCCAGCGAAGTTCGAAGCCCTGAGGAGCCAACATCTTCTTGACTCTGTTCATCTGAAGCTCAACCACCTGGCCAATCTGCTCTTTGGTGAGAGGCTTGAAGGTGATAATGTCGTCGATACGGTTCAGAAACTCCGGACGGAAGGTCTTTCTCAACATATCACGGCTTGCGTTGGAAGTCATGATGATGATGGTGTTCTTGAAGTTTACTACACGGCCTTTGTTGTCGGTCAGTCGTCCGTCGTCCAATACCTGAAGCAGGATGTTGAAGACATCGGGATGAGCCTTCTCAATCTCATCGAAGAGAACCACACTGTATGGTTTGCGACGAACAGCCTCTGTCAACTGTCCACCCTCATCATAGCCTACATATCCTGGAGGCGCACCTATCAGACGGGTGACACTGAACTTCTCTTGATATTCACTCATATCGATACGTGTCATCATCGACTCGTCATTGAAGAGATATTCTGCCAAAGCCTTGGCAAGCTCAGTCTTACCCACACCGGTTGTGCCGAGGAAGATGAAACTTGCGATAGGACGTTTCGGGTCTTGCAAACCGGCACGTGAGCGGCGTACAGCATCACTCACTGCGGTGATGGCCTCATCCTGACCGATGACTCTCTTGTGGAGTTCTTCTTCCAAATGGAGCAGTTTCTCACGCTCACTCTGCATCATACGGCTTACAGGTATTCCGGTCCAGCGGCTTACCACCTCGGCAATATCGTCGGCAGTAACCTCTTCGCGTATCATGGCCTCGCCACCTTGAGTGCTCTTCAGTTGTTCCTGGATGCGCTTGATGTCTTCTTCGAGAGCTGTCAGCTTAGAATATCTGATCTCAGCCACGCGCTCGTAGTTGCCTTCACGTTCCATGCGCTCAGCCTCAAACTTCAGGTTCTCAATCTCCTGCTTGTCTTGCTGAATTTTATTGACGAGGTCTTTCTCTCCTTCCCATTTTGCACGGAAGTCGCGTTCCTTGTCCTTCAGCTCGGCAATCTCCTTGTCGAGTTGCTGAATCTTAGGCTGGTCGTTCTCGCGTTTGATGGCCTCACGCTCTATCTCCAACTGCTTTAGGTGACGTGTGATCTCGTCCAGTTCCTCAGGCACGGAGTCGCGCTCCATACGGAGTTTGGCGGCAGCCTCATCCATCAGGTCGATAGCCTTGTCTGGCAGGAATCGGTCGGAGATGTAACGTTCAGAAAGTTTGACAGCTGCGATGCAGGCGTCATCCTGAATACGAACCTTGTGATGGTTCTCATAACGCTCCTTGATGCCTCGGAGAATGCTGATGGCGTCCACCTCGTCAGGCTCGTTGACCATTACGGTCTGGAAGCGACGTTCCAAAGCCTTATCCTTCTCGAAGTATTTCTGATACTCGTTGAGGGTGGTGGCGCCGATGGCTCTCAACTCGCCACGTGCCAATGCAGGCTTCAGAATATTGGCAGCATCCATGGCACCTTCTCCGCCGCCGGCACCTACCAAGGTGTGAATCTCGTCGATGAAGAGGATAATCTGTCCGTTGGCGTTGGTCACTTCCTTGATGACGCTCTTCAGTCGCTCTTCGAACTCACCTTTATATTTAGCACCAGCTACCAGTGCGCCCATGTCGAGCGAATAGAGCTGCTTGTTCTTCAAGTTCTCCGGTACGTCGCCACGTACGATTCTTTCTGCAAGTCCTTCTACGATAGCGGTTTTACCAGTACCTGGCTCACCGATAAGGATTGGGTTGTTTTTCGTTCTTCTTGATAAGATTTGGAGCACGCGACGTATCTCCTCGTCACGTCCGATTACGGGGTCGAGCTTTCCGCTTCTGGCTTGTTCCACCAAGTTTTTGGCGTATTTCTCCAGACTCTGATAGTTTTCGTCAGCACTCTGGCTCTTTACGTTTTGTCCCTGTCGAAGAGCCTGGATGGCAGCGAGCATGTCTTTCTCGTTGGCGCCGGCATCTTTCAGGATGCGGGCTGCTGTAGAGTTGCCTTTCAGAATGGCGAGCAGAATAGGCTCCACGCTTACGAACTCGTCGCCCATCTTCTTGGCAGTGTCCTCTGCATTGATCAATATCTGATTGGTGTCATTGGAGAGGTATGGCTGTCCGCCACCCTGTACGCGGGGCAGATGCTGCAACTCCTGCTGCAGGAGCATGGAAATCTGTCCTCCGTTCATGCCCAACTTCTGGAAGATATAGTTGGTCACATCAGGTGCTTTCTCGATGATTCCGCTGAGAAGATGCACCGGCTCGATGGTCTGCTGACCATTTCGTTGCGCTATGTTCACAGCGGCTTGCACCGCTTCTTGCGCCTTGATTGTAAATTTGTCGAATGTCATATATTTCTCCTTTCTTGTTTTATTTGTTTCGTTATGTTATTTGTTGTTTGCCAATCGTTGAAGCGAAATGTGTGCCGAGGTGCAGAATGCTGACATTCTGTCTTGCTTTTCGCTGTTTTTTAGGTTTTTACACCAGAAATTGCTGTCAATATGTCGGTTAATGAACGTTTGGTGGAAGATAGGAATGTGATCTTTATGGATGGTTCTCTTTGCCCTTCATAGACGACCGACTTTGGTCTTAATAGACGACCGACTTTGGTCTTAATAGATGACCGACTTTGGTCTTAATAGATGACCGGCATTGGTCTTAATAGATAGCAGAAATGGCTTTTAGGGTTAACCCAGGTCAAGAAACATCGTTCTTGCGTTAAAAAGCTAATAATAACACGGGTGATTTTTGGTGGGCTCAAATATTATTTGTACCTTTGCACCATTATTTCAAATAAGTAGAAATCAATGGCTGAAACAAAGAAAATCAAGACAGCTTTAGTGTCTGTCTTTCACAAGGACGGCTTGGATGAGCTCCTTGCCAAGTTGAATGAAGAGGGTGTTAAATT
>ERZ1026874.1269-NODE-1269-length-13746-cov-9.719743_pt1 | contig 13746 bp, 7 predicted proteins | sample MGYA00380167_ERZ1026874 | MGnify/ENA primary metagenome ERZ1026874 (study PRJEB33269, sample SAMEA4719803) | human gut metagenome | biome: human-associated habitat; feature: organic feature; material: feces | place: Cameroon | collected 2013-10 ...
CTTTCATTTTTACTTCCGAGCCGCAGCCTAATTTGGCGAAGCAAAAAGTGCAAGGCGAGCGAAGTACGAGTTAAGTACAAAATGAAAGTTCAAAAAACTTTCATTTTTACTTCCGAGCCGCAGCCTAATTTGGCGAAGCAAAAAGTGCAAGGTGAGCGAAGTACGAGTTAAGTACGATGTGAAAGTTCAAAAAACTTTCATTTTTACTTCCGAGCCGCAGCCTAATTTGGCGTAGCGAAGTACAAAGTGAAAGTTCAAAAAAATCCGCAACAAGTGAGAGATTGTTGCGGATTTCTAAATACATAAAACTACTTGCTCAGATCATTCCACCAAGCAGGATTGTTCTGTAAATACTTAGCAAACCATGCGTAGATAACGTTGAGCCAAGCCAAGCGTTTGTGATAGTCCACCACTACGTGGTTTTCACCTTCAACTTGCACGTAAGCAACATCGCGTCCCAAAATCTTCAATGCGTTATAAAGTTGCTGACTTTCGTTGGTAGGTACGTTGGTGTCAACTGTGCCATGCAATAGGAGCAAGGGCGTGTGAATTTTATCGGCATTAAAGAGCGGTGACTGCTTTACATATAAGTCGGGATTGTTCCAAGGGAAACTACCATATTGAGCCGTTTCACCATAAGAATAACCCCAATAGCCACCACCCCAATAACTGGTAATGTTGCTAATACCAGCGTGCGAAATGGCAGCAGCAAAAATGTCGGTGCGTGTTTGTAAGTATTCCGTCATAAAGCCACCATATGATGCGCCAATGCAACCAATGTGTTTGCTATCAACAAAATCATGAGCCTTGCAGAACTCCTTCACACCTTGAATAATATCATCGCCCGATTCATGTCCCCAAGTGTTAACGTGGCGTGCAGCAAACTCTTGTCCATAAGCTGTTGTTCCGCTTGGATTAAGCACATACACAACATATCCTTGTGCAGCGAAAGTTTGGAAAGGATACCACGATTCCAACATGTTGCTTGAAGGCGAGCAACCTCCATAATAATACACAATCATAGGATATTTTTTGCTCTTGTCAAAGTTGGGTGGTAACAGATAGAAACCATCAATAGAGTCGCCACGTGTTGCCTTAAATTGCCAACTTGTGCTCGGTGCAATAGCCACATCCTTATAGAGTTCATCAAAGTTGATGGTGCCTATGTGTTTTGCAGTAGGCTTTTCTTTATTGAGTACACAGGTGTACATGTCACGAGCACGCTGCGGACTTTGACCAAAGAACACTGCACGGGGAGCTGACTTAGAGGCTGTAGCCACGCTAAAGTCTTGTACATAAGTGGTAGGCAATTTGTAGCTAACCACTTGCAGTGTTTTAGGGTTAAGTTGGAACAGACCATGTCCCATGCGGTCGTCTGCCGTGAAGTAAATCATGCCATTGCCCCATGACCATTCATAGCTACCAACTGAAGGATTAAAATGGCGCAAAGCGGGACGTGTTGTTTGGGTGGCAATGTCGTAAATGTACAAACGGTTGTCGAAGCCTTGGGGTATTTGACCAGGTTTCACCTCGCTACCAATACCAGCAAACGATGCAGGGGTAGCAGAGATAAGAAGTTGCTTGGCATCGGGCGAGAAACGAGCACTGTTAATGAAAGTAGTGTCAGCAAGTAGCGTGTCTGTTTTACCAGTAAAGGCATCCATACGCACAAATGTAGTGCGACCAATGGGCAATTTGCTAACATCCGTTCGACCATATTGCAAAAGCAACTGGCGCCCGTCCATTGAAATATCAGCCAATCCAACGCTTGCCGAACCAAAAGTAAGACGCTGACAAATACCTGTTTTAAGGTCGTAGCGCCAAAGGCTATTGCGATTCCTCCAACCAGGTTGGCGATCGTCAGGTTGTTGAATAAACTTCAGTCCATTCTTTGACGGATTACCTTCCTCTGTTCTGTCAATTATCAAGTAATCCTCGTTGGGCGAGATGCTGAAGTTACCGTCGGGAATATTCACTGCCAACACCTTTTCTTGTCCGTTTTCGGGAGTAAATGCTACCAACTCTTTTCCTTTTCCGCTTGGACGTGTGTAGTAGAGCACATCGCGACTGCCACGCAACCAGCGCAGGTTAACATATTCGTTGCGGTGAAGTAACTCGCGACCACTGTTCATTTCGGTTAAGATAGTAGTATATTGGTTAGAGCCATCTTTGCGTGTGTAATAGCTCACCGTTACTAAGTATTTTCCTGAAGGTGAAAGCGCTACACTGCGATAATGGTCACCCCAAGTTTGTTGTCCTATGGTAAAGGGACGTTTTCCCACTGCGTTTACTTGTAGATCTCCCAAATTCTCACCGATAACTTTCACATCAAACGAGTCTTTATTCGTTTTTTGAGTGAGTACTTGCAGTGTAATATCAGTTCTGCCTGGCACCAAATCAAGTTGCGCACCACTGGGGTTACCGTTTACATACATTTTGTAGTTCTGCAAGCCTTTAACCTCTACACGAGCTTTTGTGTAACGCGAAGCCTGCACATTAAAGTGTAGTAAACGCATAGCTGGTAGACTGTCAGGACTAGCTACGAGAAGTTTTTCGCCATGTTTTAGGGTGATGGCATTGGGGTTTACATCGCGTTGAGCAAGGGCTTTATTGCGATCGAGCACTTCGTTGAGGTCAAAAGCAGCCCCTTTCATGTTGAGTGAATCTGTTTGATAAGGTGTTTGAATAGGGTAGGGACCTTCCATCTTCGCCGTGTTTACCACCAAAGTGTCGGTGGGGGCAAAAGAGGTTAGAGAAAGAAGTAGAGGTAAAAACATAAGTATTAAGTATTAAGTAATAAGTATTAAGTATTACATTCTTGCAAAGTACTAATAAGAAGTATTAAGTAATAAGTAATACATTCTTGCAAAGTACTAATAAGAAGTAATAAGTATTGAAGTCGTCTAAACTTCGTCAGAGAAGTTTAGACGACTTCACTTAGTCAATTGTTCTTATTTCCTTTCAATAGTAAAATCTTTTTTACGGAGTTTAAAGCTATTGGTCAGGTACTTATCACGAACCACTTGGTTTGCAGCCAATTCTTCGGGAGTGCCTTGAAAGAGAATACGACCTTCAAAGAGCAGGTAAGCACGATCCGTAATACACAAGGTCTCTTCCACGTTGTGGTCGGTAATCAAAATGCCAATATTGCGGTCTTTGAGTTTCCACACAATGTACTGAATATCCTCAACGGCAATAGGGTCGACACCTGCAAAAGGTTCGTCAAGCATAATAAATTTAGGGTCAATAGCCAAGCATCGTGCAATTTCCGTACGACGGCGTTCACCACCCGAGAGTTGGTCACCTAAGTTTTTACGTACCTTCTGCAAGCGGAATTCAGCAATCAAACTTTCTAACTTTTCACGACGGTACTCTTTTGAACGTCCTGTCATTTCAAGCACAGAAGATATGTTGTCCTCAACGCTCATTTTACGAAACACCGAAGCCTCTTGTGCCAAATAGCCAATACCCTTTTGTGCACGTTTATATACAGGGTCTTTCGTAATCTCTTGGTCGTCCAAGAAAATGCGTCCACCATTAGGAACTACAAGACCTGTGGTCATGTAAAACGAGGTAGTTTTTCCTGCACCATTAGGACCGAGCAAACCCACAATTTCGCCTTGTTTTACATCGAAGGAAACACCATTCACCACAGTGCGCTTGCCATATTTCTTTATAAGTCCTTCAGAGCGCAACACCATAGATTGTTGTTGTGTAGCCTCCGTTTGCAACGCCCCTGCTTCGGGCGTCATAGAGTTGTGAGCAGAAGCAGGGTCGTTATTGTCAGACTTGTTTTTATTGAAAAAAGCAATCATACTTTTTTATTTATACAAGAAACGTTTAATACTGCGTTTCGGCGTCTTTTCGAACTCCGTTTTGTAAAGTTCAACGCCTGAGATACGTTCGTAAGCAGCCACCATTACATTTAAATCTTTGCGATTTTGCTCCATAGCCAATCGGAGACCATTTTCATCGAGTCCATCACGTTCAGCCTCGTCATAGTCAGGATAAATTAGTGCGTAGAGCTTTTCGTCGCGTTGTACCACGATACTTTCGTTAACATAAGGCAGCGTATTGAGTTTATCTTCAATTTCTTCAGGATAAATGTTTTGACCTGAAGCGCCGAGCAGCATATTCTTGCTTCTACCACGTATGTAGAGGTTACCTTCCTTGTCCATCACGCCTAAATCGCCTGTATGATACCAACCATCAACTAACGTAGTCTTTGTAGCCTCTTCGTTCTTAAAGTAACCTAACATCACGTTTTCGCCACGTGTAAGAATTTCGCCTACCACGTTTTGTGGGTCAGGACTGTCAATCTTCACCTCCATGCGGGGAGCAGCCTTACCGCTCGAGCCTTTGCGGAAGTGTTGCCAATCTTCATAAGTAATAATCGGTGCACACTCTGTAGCACCATATCCCACGGTGTAGGGGAAGTTGATTTTGTTCAGCAAATCTTCAACCTCGCTGTTAAAAGCTGCACCACCAATGATAATTTCATAGAAGTTTCCACCAAATGCCTGCACCAAGTGCTCGCGTATCTTGTCAAGAATACGTCCGCTAATGTAAGGCAACTTAAGTAGCACCTTCATGCTGGGCGTTTGCAATTTAGGCAACACATTCTTCTTGATAATCTTTTCGATAATCAAAGGCACCGAAATGATAATGATGGGTTTGATTTCAGCAAAAGCTTTCAGTACAATTTTGGGTGAAGGGATGCGTGTGAGATAGAACACGTGGCAGCCGTGCAAGAATTCAAAGATAAACTCAAACGACATGCCATACATATGTGCTAAGGGCAACATCGAAATAACATGGTCACCGCGTTTAACGTGTTTTTTGCCAATCACATCCATTGCAAACTGATAGTTCGACCACAAAGCTCTGAAGGGTACCATCACACCCTTTGAGTTAGAGGTCGTTCCGCTGGTGTAGTTAATCAGCGCTAACGCATTTCCATCCTCAGCTGTATGCGTATAGCTAATATGCTCTTTGCGGAAGTATTTAGGGAATTTACGTCCAAAAAGTTCATTAAGGCGTTCGCGAGCTTGTGTAAGCAAATCCGTGCGCGACAACAAAAGTGAATAGTCGGGAATGTTAATTACACCCTCTAAGTGAGGCATTTCATCAGCATTGAGATCAGGCCATACCATGTCGCCAGCAAAAAGAATTTTGGCTTCAGAGTGGTTAATAATGTCGTGTACCTGTTGGGCTTTAAATTCGTGAAGAATAGGCACAGCTACAGCTCCATAAGTAAGTGTAGCCAAGAATGCGGTAGCCCAATTAGCACTGTTGCGTCCGCACAAAGCAATCTTATCTCCCTTAACTACTCCTGCGTTTTCAAACAGAATGTGCAGTTTCTCTATTTTACGTGCTACGTCTTTATATTGTAACGTCACACCTTGATAGTCGGTCAATGCATCCAAATCCCAATTCTTCTGCAAGCTTTCTGCTATCAAACTAACAAAGTCGGTGTATGTTTCCATTTATCGTATTTTAGGTGGCCAAGTTATTTTGCTTGGCACATTATACAAACTTTTGTGCAAAAGTAGTAAAAAACTAACTTGAAACGGCAATGAAAACGATTTATTTTTGCCTATATTACCCAAATAGAACAAAAAAGCGTACTTTTGCAATAGTTTTCTGTCTTACTTAGGTTGAAAAGTCGAGTTGGCAGTTACGCAAAATTGAAATTGGCATTATGACAAATCAAAGAAAAAAAAGCATTTACATTGCCTGTGGCGCAGCAGCCGTAGCATTGGTGTTATTTTATTGGCTCTTTTTGAGCAGTTTTAGTTCATCGAGCAAGCCATCGTTTGTAAAAATCGATAAGGATGATAATATCGACTCTGTATATGTAAAACTTCAAGAGGTTGCACATCCGCGCCAAATGGTTGGTCTTAAAATAGCCTGTACCTTGGTTAATTATAGAGGTAACGTTCATTCAGGACGTTACACAACGGGCGAGGGTATTAGCACCTTGCGCTTAGTGCGTAATTTGCGTGGTGGACGCCAAGCTACTGTTAAGTTGGTCATCCCTGTGGTACATACCCTTTCTGACCTTGCGGGACGTCTTTCTAAGCAGTTGCAGTACGATTCGTTGCAGCTTAATCGTGCATTCCACGACTCAAAGTTGCTTCGCAAGTATGATGTAGACACCACAAGTTTGCCTTGTCTTTTCATTCCCAATACCTATGAGGTGTATTGGAACATAACTCCCGAAAAGCTTCTCGACCGTATGCAAAAGGAGTATCATGACTATTGGACAGACTCTCGCGTGCGCAAAGCAAAGTCTGCGGGACTCACACCTAATGAGGCATATACACTTGCTTCTATTGTTGAACAAGAGTCAACTAATGCCGACGAACGTCCAATGATTGCAGGCATGTACATAAACCGCTTGCATCAGGGCATGCGTCTGCAAGCAGACCCAACGGTAAAGTTTGCCTTGCAAAATTTTAGTTTGCGTCGCATCATGAAGGCACACCTCAGCATCGATAGTCCATACAATACCTATCGTTACGAAGGTCTCCCCATTGGTCCTATCTGCATTCCATCTATCGATGCTATTGAAGCAGTATTGAACTATGCACACCACGACTATTTATATATGTGTGCCAAACCCGATTTTTCGGGAACCCATAGCTTTGCTGCAACCTACGAAGAACATTTAAAAAATGCGCACGACTACGCGGAGGAATTGAATAAAAGAGGTGTGAAGTAAGTAGGTAGGTTTTGGAGCTTCAAGTCAGTAAATGGAACTACGCGATTTTATGTCGAATAAAAGCCATTTATCGTTTCCTCCTCACTTCGTTAGCGGAGGAATGGTGATATAAAGTAACCAGGCATGTGAAGGTATTTTGTTACTCTTCACATGCTTGGTTTTGTAGTATACAATAAAACCAACATCTCGCTTACAGAAACCAAGTATGAGAGTTTAAAGACAAGTCTTCTCTTCTTATACCTGACTCTCTAATATCATCCCTAATGGGGGTTGAGTTTCGTGTGAAAAAACTTTCTAAAAAAGCGAAGCATTCATATAGAATACAGAATGCTTCGCTTTTAGAATGTAAGGGAAACGCATGTTCCCCTTTTTATTTTATTTTTTATTTAGCTTCAACCTTAAGGTTGGTGATGGTGCTCTTAAACTGTCCAGCTTGACGGAGCGGGAATACCAAGGTGCTTTGGTAGAAAATCTTATCAGTGGGTTGGTAAACGATGGGTTCGTAAGTGTAGGTACCCTTCACTTGATAGTGCGCACGGTCTTGGTCGCGCATAACATAGAGCATCTTGGGGGCTAATTCCTCTTTTACCTGTCCATCCACAATGAGGCGTGTAAGTTTGTTGGTGCCTTCAATGGTGATGGTGTGCTTTTCGCCAACAGGGATGCGATAGTTAAAGAGATTGCGATAACCCTCGCGCTCAAATCCGAGTTTGCCTTGGTCGGGGTCGGCAAGGTAAACTACGGCAGTTGATGAACGGAAGAGTTCTGTGCCTTTAGCCTCTTGCTTGCCATCGATGGTGAAGCTCACAGCATAGTTGTAGCCAATTTCCTCAACATCGAGTTTCTGACCTGCTGCAATGGTTTTTTGTTCGAATACAACAGAACCAGGCTTGCCCAAGCGGCCTAATTCGTTAACACCAGGGGCTTCGCTCAATGCTTCGCGCTTGCTGTTGAATGTAGCATAAGGTAAAGATGTTTTTTTGCCTGTCCAGCACTTTACAGCGAGGGTTTGCAAGGCAGGGTACACGCGATGGTGAACATCCTTGGTTGAAATGCCGTTACCAACGTGGTCGTTCCACACGGCAAACATACCGCCTTCGATTTGCGGATCGTTCTCCTTGAATGTTTTGTTGCCAATTACGGCAGGAGTCCAATGCTCGTAGAGGTATTGGCAGTTTAGGTAGTCGTAGTAGTAACCTGCAGCGGGCACAATGTAAGTAAGTCCATCGGGGATGCTAACAAGTTGGTAACCCTTGTTCTTCATATCCTCGGGGTCGGCATAGCCATTATACCAAATGTCCATCAACACATTCTTAACCTTTACGGGCGTTTCGCCTTTGGCATGAGTGAGGGCACCCCAGCACACAGCTTGTTTGCCAAAGCTTTCTACGTAGTTGATGTAGTGGTTGGTAAATTCACGGAATTTTTCAACCACATCTTTCTTGGCATTTGAGTATTCGTCAGTGCCAATGTGAACGCGCTTGCCACGGAACACGGGGTCTTTACCACCGAGATATTCCTTCCACAACGCATCCATAAACTTATAAGTTTCGGGGTTGAAGAGGTCGAGGTGGTCCATGCCATATTCCTTGCTACCAAGTTCTTTTTTATATTGTGTAAAAGCTAAGGAATGAGCAGGAGCATCAATTTCGGGGATGATGTCTACACCATTTTTCTCTGCTAACTTTTGAAGGTCAATAAACTCTTTCTTGGTGTACGAACCATCTTTAGCTGTTAAGCCTGGGAAGGTTTCACTTTCAAGACGGAAGGCTGCTTGAGTTTTTTCCCAATCATTGCCAAAGTACTGACGGAAGCCGTTGTCGTTAAGGTGAACTTGCAGTGTGTTCATCTTGTAGTATGCCATGATCTTGGTGAGGTTACGCAAGTAGTTCATGGGGATGAACTTGCGTCCGCAGTCAATCATGAAGCCGCGCAATTTATATTCGGGCACGTCAACGGTTTTACCCTTGGGTAATGCATCTTTGTTTTGTTCGCTAACTTGCAAGAGTGTGCGTGTTGCCCAAAAAAGTCCGCGTTGTGTGGCAGCTGTAAGTTCAACACTCGAGCCAATGTTCATAACATAGCCTTCTTGTCCAAGACTTTTGTTGGTTTTGAGCGTGAGCACGATGTCGCCAGCTTTGGGGGTGCCTTTCGCAAGGGTAAGTTTGCGACCAAACATTTCTTGATAGTCTGAAATGAGTGCCTCTGCCGCAGCCATAGCTTTTGAACTCTTAACGATGATGCGTCCCGAAAGGGTTGTTTGTCCCTCGGCTCCAGTCCATGTCTTGAGTTCGGGAACCACGAATGGTTTGGGGTTAATGTCCGCCCAAATGCTTCCTGCTGAGAGGAGGCAGCATGCAGCCATGACAAGCCACTTTTTAGTGCTGAATAAATTGTTCATTGAAATGTGATTAGGTAAGATTATTTACTAAACTTTTTTTCTTCGTATAGCTTATTAAGGTGGTTAATTTATTATTTAAACATGCGCTATATCAGAATTTTTTTTTGATTTTGTGCAAAGTTAGTGCAAGGCGAGCGCATAACAAAGAAAAAACGTGTTTTTTTCGTTGTTGTGCCGAGCCGCAGCCTAACTTGGCGGAGCAGTGTAGTGCAAGGTGAGCGCATGACAAAGTAAAAACGAAAGTTTTTTGACTTTCACTTTGTCATTCGCTTGTCTTGCCGTATCTTTGCGTTGCAATAAATTGTCGAATCAAAATCGTGCAAATGCTCTGTTTGTAATAAATGAGGGGAGCATGATACACCTTTTAAATATACATTTTTAAATAACTATGGATAATCAACTCGTTGCTCAATGTGAGCAGGTAGCCAAGCAATGGCTGGACTCTGACTGCTATGACGCAGAAACCAAGAAGGCTGTTAAAGCCATGATTGAGTGCACAGATAAAACGGAACTCGTTGACTCGTTCTACAAAACACTTGAATTTGGTACTGGCGGTTTGCGCGGTATCATGGGTCCTGGCACTAACCGCATGAACATTTACACTGTGGGTGCTGCTACACAAGGTCTCTCTAACTACTTGAACCTTTGTTTTAAAGACCGCGACGAAATCAGCGTAGTTGTGGGTCATGACTGCCGTAACAACAGCCGCTTGTTTGCTGAAACAGCTGCGAACATCTTCTCTGCCAACGGCATTAAGGTTTACCTTTTCGAGGATATGCGTCCTACTCCCGAAATGTCGTTTGCCATCCGCCACTTGGGTTGCCAAAGTGGTATTATTTTGACAGCAAGCCACAATCCGAAGGAATATAACGGTTACAAGGCTTACTGGGATGATGGTGCACAGGTGCTTGCTCCGCACGACAACGGCATTATTGCTGAGGTTAACAAGGTGAAGGTTGAGGACATAAAGTTTGAGGGTAACCCCGCACTCATCCAAATTATTGGCAAGGAAATTGATAAGATTTACCTTGAAAAGGTTCACACTTTGAGCATTGACCCTGAGGTTATCAAGCGTCAGAAGGACTTGAAGATTGTTTACACACCATTGCACGGCACGGGTATGATGTTGATTCCCGATTCTTTGAAAATTTGGGGCTTTGAGAATGTACATTGTGTGCCCGAACAGATGGTGAAGGATGGTAACTTCCCCACAGTAAAGAGTCCGAACCCCGAAAATGGTGAAGCGCTCACCATGGCACTCGATTTGGCTAAGCGCATTGATGCTGACATTGTTATGGCATCTGACCCTGATGCCGACCGTGTGGGCATGGCTTGCAAAAACGACAAAGGCGAATGGGTGTTGGTTGATGGTAACCAAACTTGCATGATCTTCCTTTATTACATCATTATGAACCGCAAGGCTCAAGGTAAGATGCAGCCCAACGACTTTATTGTAAAGACTATCGTAACCACTGAGCTTATTAAAGCTATTGCCGACAAGAATAACATCAAGATGTTTGATGGCTACACAGGCTTTAAGTGGATTGCACGCTTTATTCGTATGAACGAGGGTAAATTGCAGTATATTGGTGGTGGCGAAGAAAGCTACGGTTTCTTGGCTGAGGACTTCTGCCGCGATAAGGATGCTGTTTCAGCTTGTTCATTACTTGCTGAAATCTGTGCTTGGGCGAAGGACCAAGGCAAGACTCTTTACGATGTGCTCATGGACATCTACCTTGAATATGGCTTGGCAGTGAACAAGACAATCAACGTTGTTAAGCCTGGTAAGACGGGTGCCGATGAAATTAAGGCAATGATGGAGAACTTCCGCACAAATCGTCCTACTGAAATTGCTGGTTCAAAGGTAATTTGCACAAAGGACTATGAAGCGTTGAAGGAGTATGATGCTGATGGCACTGAAAAGTCGCTCGACCTTAACGACTTCCCCGAAAAGAGCAATGTACTTCAGTGGTATACTGCTGACGGCACAAAGGTGAGTGTTCGTCCTTCGGGTACAGAGCCTAAGATTAAGTTCTATATTGAGGTAAAGGGTCACATGGATTGCCCCAAGTGCTATGTGGGTGCAGTGGCTGAAGCTAACGAGAAGATTGAAGCTGTGCAAAAGAGCCTCGGACTTTAATTAGTAGAATTTTGATCACCTACTAATAAATGGTATGGTAGCAAGCAACAAGCATAATTGGCTTATAGTCCTTATGGCATGTTGCTTGCTACTTTTTTTATTTTTCTGAAAAAAGAAGAAGATATGAAAGCCTATTATTTTTTGTTCTGTCAAGATGAGCTGTTGCTTACTGCCGACAATTCAGTGCCTTTAACTAACGAGGTGCCTGTGCGTTTGGAAGCTTGGCAACAATTGCACCATTTGCCCGATTTAGAAGGATATGCATGTTACACGGCTAAATTGGATGCGCCCATTACGGATGCGGGTTGGAAAATGATGCCTTTGCGTGCTTCGTTCGATGTGTTGCCTACTCCTATATATAATAGGGCGGGTAAGGCTCGCGAAATTTTGTATTGGGATCAAAACACAAAATTTTGTGGTGTTTGTGGTGCGCCCATGAAGTTGCACACGGACATATCAAAGCGTTGCACCAACTGTGGCAAGGAGGTTTGGCCAGCTTTGGCTACAGCTATTATTGTGGCAGTGAGTCGTAATAACGATGAAGAGATTTTGTTGGTGCAAAGCAACAAGTTTAAGAAAGACTATTTGGGTTTGGTGGCTGGCTTTGTTGAGACAGGCGAGACGCTGGAGGAGTGCTTGCGTAGAGAGGTGTGGGAGGAAACGCACATCCATGTTAAAAACATTCGTTATTTTGCCTCGCAGCCTTGGCCTTATCCCAGCGGACTCATGGTGGGCTTTACTGCAGAATATGAGGATGGTGAATTACATTTACAGCGTTCAGAATTGAATAAGGGGGGATGGTTCAGACGCGACAATATGCCTGCCATTCCTGGCGAAGTTAGTTTGGCACGTCATCTTATTGATTATTGGATGGGGAGAAAAAGTAAGTAATAAGTATTACGAACTATTGAGGTATTAAATTGTTACATGCCTTTATTGATGTTTGTAATGTAAGGAACTTTGAAGACAAAAGAACCTTAGCTAACATGTCCGAGTATGTTAACTTAAATCGTCAAGTATGTTAACTTAAATGGCAAAGTAAGTCAACATACTTTTTTTCGACACTTTAGACTGCTTTTAAAAGGAATCTTCAATATTCCCCTTTTTGAGTCTATCAATTAACACATCCGAGTTAATCAATAGAAAAGGCAAAGTTAATCAATAAACTTGCCCGAGTTAATTAATTGACTTTTCTTCGACACTTTAGGCAGTCTTTGGGGAGAAATCGATAAAAACCTTTTTATCCCTTCTTACCCGAAGAAAAAGGTATCAGTTCTATCAGCTAAATCCATATTTAAACCATTATGGGAATTTGCAATTGCCAAATACAACAAATGGGGGTAAAGATTTAAGTATTACAAACTACTGGGACACCAATTTTAATGAACTAAGCGTAAAAAAACATGCAGCAACGAGCTTGAGAAAACTCATTGCTGCATGTTTTAGGTTATTCCTGAAGATTAGATTTACAACAGGGTTAGAACTCACTTGTGAAGTGGAACTTGATGTGTTCAAAGTCTTGTTGCGCCATTTGTAACACATAACCTGAGTCGGCAAGGAATACATCGCGACCTTCGCGGTCCTTTGCCATGTATTGGTATTTGCGCTTTTTGAAATTTTCAAGTTCTGCCTCGTTGTCGCTTTCAATCCAACATGCCTTATAAAGGTGTACGGGTTCCCAACGGCATTTGGCATTATATTCGTTTTCGAGACGATATTGAATGACTTCGAATTGTAACTGACCTACGGTACCAATAATTTTGCGACCATTGAACTGGTTGACAAATAACTGCGCTACACCTTCGTCCATCAACTGCTCAATACCCTTGTTGAGCTGTTTGGTCTTCATGGGATCGGCATTTTCAATGTACTTAAACATTTCTGGCGAGAATGAGGGCAGTCCACGGAAGTGTAGTTGTTCGCCTTCGGTTAGTGTGTCGCCAATTTTAAAGATGCCATTGTCTGGCAAACCAACAATGTCGCCAGCCCAAGCCTCGTCGATTGTGCTTTTGCGCTGTGCCATGAATTGCGTGGGCGATGAAAAACGCACGGTTTTACCATTGCGCACGTGCAGATAGGGCTTGTTACGCTCAAAACGTCCTGAGCACACTTTGCAGAAGGCAATGCACGAACGATGGTTAGGGTCGATATTGGCTGTGATTTTAAAGATAAAACCTGTAAACTTAGGCTCATCAGGACTCACTGTGCGCTCTTCTGCCAAGGTGGGGTGAGGGTAGGGAGCTATCTTTACAAAGCAGTCGAGCAACTCTTTTACACCAAAGTTGTTGAGTGCAGAACCAAAGAACACAGGAGCCACCTCGGCATCTAAGTAGTTTTGATGATCGAAGTCGGGGTATACGCCACTGACGAGTTCCAAGTCATCGCGCAAACTCTTAGCGTCAGCTTCGCCTACATGCGCTTCAAGCTCGTTGCTGTCAATGTCCACAGCCACCTTTTCGGTCACTTTTTGATTATCAGCAG
>ERZ1026874.1271-NODE-1271-length-13744-cov-6.487983_pt1 | contig 13744 bp, 8 predicted proteins | sample MGYA00380167_ERZ1026874 | MGnify/ENA primary metagenome ERZ1026874 (study PRJEB33269, sample SAMEA4719803) | human gut metagenome | biome: human-associated habitat; feature: organic feature; material: feces | place: Cameroon | collected 2013-10 ...
ATCGTCGGCAGCGTCAGATGTGTATAAGAGACAGATCTATTGACACAGCCATATAGGTGTGCTATACTCAAACTAACATATGAACATATAAACATATGAACAAGTTATTGAACGGAGCGTTTGCTATGATGGATAATAATGATAACAAAAACAAAGAGATACCCGACCTTGAGGTTTTGTTTGATCTTGCAGATTTGTTTAAGGTTTTCGGCGACTCAACCCGAATAAGAATAATGTTTGCCATTTCTGACAACGAAATGTCTGTACTCAGCATTGCCGAGGCTCTCAATATGGAGCAGAGCACTATTTCTCATCAGCTGAGGGTTTTAAGACAAAACAAACTTGTAAAAGTCAGGAGAGAGGGCAAGCAGATTTACTATACACTTGACGATGACCATGTTAAGAAAATTATTGAGATGGGACTCGACCATGTTCTCGAGTAAGGAGGGTGTTTTTTTATGAAATATAATTTTACACTTGAAAATCTGAATTGTGCGCATTGTGCAGGCAAAATTGAAACCAAACTTGCCGAAACAGACGGATACGAAAATGTAAACTTTAACTTTGCCAATAAAAAGCTCGTGCTTGAAAGTGCCGAGAATGTAACGGCGCAGGACATACAGGCGGTTTGCGACAGCATAGAGGACGGAGTAGAGGTTATTGACAACACAAAAAGGAAGAATTTAAGGCAGTATTCCTTTACATTAAATAATCTTAATTGTGCGCATTGTGCAGGCAAAATTGAAACCAAGCTTGCCGAAACAGACGGATACGAAAATGTAAACTTTAACTTTGCCAATAAAAAGCTCGTGCTTGAAAGTGCCGAGAATGTAACGGCGCAGGACATACAGGCGGTTTGCGACAGCATAGAGGACGGAGTAGAGGTTATTGACAACACAAAAAGGAAGAATTTAAGGCAGTATTCCTTTACATTAAATAATCTTAATTGTGCGCATTGTGCAGGCAAAATTGAAACCAAGCTTGCCGAAACAGACGGATACGAAAATGTAAACTTCAACTTTGCCAATAAAAAGCTCGTGCTTGAAAGTGCCGAGAATGTAACGGTACAGGATATACAGGCGGTTTGTGACAGCATAGAGGACGGAGTAGAGGTTGCAGACAACAGTGTAATGGAGAGCAACTCAGCCGAGCAAAATGCAGGTTCAGCTAAAAAGGACAAAAAGGCGGAAATTAAAAACGAGATAATCTCAATCATCATCGCAGCAGTTTTGGGCATAACGGCATTTGGACTTGAGCTCACCGTTTTCGGCGACTCAGAGTCCGGCTCGGTCGGCTCGTTTGTACTGCTCGCACTCAGCCTTGCGGCTACCGTAATATCAGGCTGGAGAACCTTTGTAAAAGGCGTTAAATCTATATTTAAACTTCAAATAGATGAAACTACCTTGCTCACCATTGCGGTTGTTGCCGCCTTTGTTTTGGGCGAATATGTTGAGGCGGCTATGGTTACAATTCTCTTTGCAGTCGGCGAAATTGTCGAGGAAAAGGCAGTTTCCGCATCGAGAAACGACATAGCAAAACTCGCTCAGATTAGGCCCGATAACGCAACGGTACTCATTGACGGCAAAGAGGTTATAAAACCCGCCGAAGATGTGAAAATCGGCAGTACCATTGTTGTTAAACCGCACGAAAGAGTGCCGCTTGACGGCGTGATTTCAAAGGGAAATACCACACTTGACTCATCGGCGCTCACAGGCGAGAGTGTACCTGTTGACGCAGAGGTCGGCAGTGAAGTAATGAGCGGAATGATTAACGGTAATTCTTTAATAGAAATAAAAACAACTAAGGAATTTGGCGACAGCACCGCCGCAAGAATCATAAAGCTCGTTGAGGATGCCGCCGCTACAAAAGGCAAGAGCGAAAAGTTTATCAGCCGCTTTGCCGCAGTTTACACACCTATCATCATTTTAATTTCAATCATCGTTGCCATTGTACCGCCGCTTGTAGGCTTGGGCAGTTTCAGCACATGGGTTTATCGTGCTTTGGTATGTCTTGTAGCCTCTTGTCCTTGCGCCATTGTTATTTCAGTTCCGCTTTCGTACTATTCGGGACTTGGCGCATCGTCAAAAATCAGCGTGCTTATTAAGGGCGGAAAATACATTGAGGCACTCGCAAAGGCAGACGCATTTGTGTTTGATAAAACAGGCACACTCACAACAGGCGAATTGTCTGTAAATAAGGTGTTTGCTTACGGCAGTCATTCGTCAGCCGAAATATTATCGCTTGCCGCCGCTTGCGAAAAATATTCTTCTCACCCAATAGCCATGGCAATCAAAGCAAAAGCCGAAAAGAATAACTTGCCTGAGCTTTCCGATTACAGCGAAAAGGCAGGACAGGGCGTTACGGCTAAGTATAACGGCAAGAGCCTTGCCTGCGGCGGTTCAAAGATTTTGACAGACCGCCAAAAAGCAACAGCCGAAAAAACCGCATCGGTTTATGTTATTTATGACGGCGAATTAATCGGCGCAATTTCTGTAAGCGATACATTAAGACCGGAGGCAAAGTCTGTTATTGATGAGCTGAGAAAACTCGGTGTTAAGGACAGCATAATGCTTACGGGCGATAAGAAAGAAAATGCAATGGAAATAGCAAACGAGCTGAAACTCGATTCTTATGCGGCTGAGCTTATGCCGTCAGACAAACTCGAAAAGCTCATTGATATTAAGAAAACACATAAATCGGTTTGCTTTATAGGTGACGGCATAAACGATGCGCCTGTACTTACTGCGAGTGATTGCGGCTTTGCAATGGGGTTTGGCAGTGAGGCTGCTATTGAGGCTGCCGATGCAGTGCTTGCGGCAGGCAACCTGAAACAGTTGCCAAGGTCGATAAAAATTGCAAAAAAGGTTGTAGCAACCGTAAGAACAAATATCACATTTGCGCTCGGAGTAAAAACAATAGTAATAATCCTCGCAATACTTGGCATAGCACCAATGTGGCTGTCTGTATTAGCAGATACAGGTGTAAGCGTACTTTGCGTACTTTATGCCGCAAGACTTTTGCATTTAACCGATAATAAGTAAATTTATGTAAATATTTCCTCTCATAAAAAACTGCCGTACTTTGCTTAAAGTGCGGCAGTTTGCTGTGAGGTGGGGGAAACGCAGTAAGTTTAGTTTAATAAATTTAGGTCAACTCTTTTTAAGGGGTTGTGGATTTGGGCAGAGCCCATAAAATAATAAAAACGAACTGATTTTAAATAAAAGCAAATAGTTGGAAACTAAAACTTAGACTATTCAAGGCTTTAGGATAAAACTAAAATTAAGACCAATGAGTGGCAGAAAGTTAGAAAGTCACACTTGAGCATAAGTAGAGAAAAGATATTTTAAAGGACACAAGAGTTTGCGTGTGTTGCTGATTTGCCCTTGAAAAGTGGCAAATCAGTAGTTTAGTAGCGTGGCTTTTCCTTGTTGCTTTCGTTTTTTAAGGCTATCGCCATTATGTTCCAGCCGCCAAACGGCAAACCGTTTAGCTGTCAGACCTTGCATAAAAGGAAACTATTTGTGGGCGTTGCCAATAAAAATGAGCGTAAGTTAAAACAGGTGATAGACTTTAAAAGAAATAATTGAATGGCTTATTTTGCCAAGTACAAATTTTATTAGGAAAATAAAAGTTAGAGGTTCCAAGGTCACTGACCTTGGTCGTCTAAGGAAAAGGGATACTTAAGGGGAAAGGGACTCGAAATCTCTTTCCCCTTAAGCGTGCTTTCTTTTGGAGCTTTTCTTTTCACGCAAAAGAAAAGCGGAATGGCAGGCATTTTATTATAATGCATAAGTAGTTTATAGGTAACAAACTTATAAACTATAATCTTTCTGACTTATTCTTGCTTTCGCAATTAAAAGGCTATCGCCATTATGTTCCAACCGCCGAACGGCAAGCCGTTTAGCTGTCAGACCTTGCATAAAAGGAAACTATTTGTGGGCGTTGCCCACACCCACAACCTTTGAAAAGGTTGACCAAACTTCTAACTTCGGACGGAATCATTTTCTTTTGCCGTACTTTCTTGCCCGACCAAAAGTCAGCTTAACAATAATTAACCCCAACTATTGACATTGAGCTTTTTAACTTTGTGATAAACTAAGTTAAACCATAATTAAAAAGGCTGTTCCGCAAGATAGGGAACAGCCTTTGCTGATTGATTATAATATTTTATCTCGGTTATTCATTTTGTAGCATAAGGTCATAAGGCTGTCACTGAGGTGGACATTCTCCACAAGTGTATCGTTATATTTTCTCGCAATGTCATAGTGACTGAAATTCCAATAGTTCTTGATGCCGTAACCATACAGCTTATCAAGTACATTTTCCACACATACTCTCGGTATGCACAAAAACGCAGTGTTAATCTTGTTGTTCTGACAAAAGTCATCGAGCAGACTGTCGTGCATTATTGTAAGATTATTCAGCTTTTTGCCCACCTTTTCCTCGTTGCAGTCAAAGCAGGCGATAAGCTCAAAACCGAGCTTTTCAAAGTTCATATGCTTTGCAACCGCTTTGCCAAGGTTGCCTGCGCCTATGAGTATAGCCTTATAATCGTTGTTAAGACCAAGAATATTCTGTATTTCTTCTTTCAGCTGAGCCACACTGTAACCGTAACCCTGTTGACCAAATCCACCAAAGCAGTTAAGATCCTGTCTTACCTGAGAAGCGGTTACATTCATAATTTCAGCCAATTTTGTAGATGAAATCTTGTCAATGTGCTGTTCGTTTAACTCAGATAAAAAGCGGTAATATCTGGGCAGTCTTCTGATTACAGACATTGAAATGTTGTCATTTTTGGACATTGTACTTTAACCTTACTCCTTTAACCGAATTGTGTTTGCTTACGCAAGCGCAGCTGCAAGACGCTCGTTTACTGCAAGCAAGAAATCCTCTGAATTAACCTTTTTCTTGTTTTCAAGAGTTGAAATAGCGTAAAGGTCGCCTGTCATAACACCGTCTTCAATAGTGTCGATAGTAGCCTTTTCGAGCTTGTCTGCAAAGCTCATAAGCTCCGGAAGATTATCAAGCTCGCCACGCTTTCTGAGTGCGCCGGTCCATGCAAAGAGAGTTGCAACAGAGTTTGTAGAGGTTTCCTCGCCCTTGAGATACTTGTAGTAGTGGCGCTGAACAGTACCGTGTGCTGCCTCGTACTCATATACACCGTCCGGTGAAACAAGCACGCTTGTCATCATAGCAAGTGAACCGAATGCAGTGGCAATCATATCGCTCATTACATCGCCGTCATAGTTTTTGCAAGCCCACATATAGCCGCCCTCACTTCGGATAACTCTTGCAACGGCGTCATCAATAAGTGTGTAGAAATATGTAATGCCTGCCTGCTCAAATTTCTCTTTGTACTCGTTTTCAAAAATTTCGGCAAAAATATCTTTGAATCTATGGTCATACTTCTTGCTGATTGTATCCTTTGTGGCAAACCATACATCGAGCTTCTGGTCGAGCGCATAGTTAAAGCAAGAACGGGCAAATGATGAAATACTCTTGTCAAGGTTGTGCATACCCTGAATGATACCGTCTGTCTTGAAATCAAAGATTGTACTTCTTTCTTCTGTACCGTCAGGCTTTGTTACGCAAAGCTCAGCCTTGCTGCCTGCCTTAACAACCATTTCTGTATTCTTGTAAACATCGCCGTAAGCGTGACGGGCAATGCAAATCGGCTTTTTCCATGTAGGAATGTATGGAGTAATGCCCTTTACAAGAATAGGACTTCTGAATACTGTACCGTCAAGAATAGCACGAATTGTGCCGTTTGGTGATTTCCACATCTGCTTGAGGTTGTATTCGTCCATTCTTGCAGCGTTAGGTGTGATTGTAGCGCACTTTACGGCAACACCGTATTTCTTAGTAGCCTCTGCACTGTCAATAGTAACCTGATCGTCTGTTTTGTTTCTGTTTTCAAGACCGAGGTCGTAGTACTCGCTCTTTAAGTCAATGTATGGGTAAATAAGAATGTCTTTGATTTTCTGCCAAAGAACCCTTGTCATCTCGTCGCCGTCCATCTCAACGATGGGGGTAGTCATTTTAATTTTATCCATTAGCTGTTCTCCTTTGTATAGTCAAGCAAACCGCCTGCAAGAATAATTGCTCTTGTTCTGTCTGAAAGCTCGCAGTCGGCAACAATGGTTTCGCCTGTTGTCTTGTTTACAACTGTAACAGCCGAGCCTTCTGCAATTTCCTTTTTAACATCAGGAAGCTCAAGCATATCGCCGAGCTTAATCTTATCGTAATCGGCAGTGTTTTGGAATGTAAGCGGAAGAATACCTGCGTTGATAAGGTTGCTCTTGTGAATTCTTGCAAAGCTCTTTACGAGAACTGCCTTAACGCCGAGGAAAAGCGGAGCAAGGGCAGCGTGCTCTCTTGATGAACCCTGACCGTAGTTTTCGCCGCCAACAATAATGCTCTTGCCGAGAGTTTTTGCTCTCTCAGGGAATTCCTTGTCGCATACTGTAAAGCAGTGCTGAGAAATAGCAGGAATGTTTGAACGGAGCGGAAGAATTTTTGCACCGGCAGGCATAATGTGGTCAGTTGTAATGTTGTCGCCAACCTTGAGTGAGCATGATGCCTCGATAGACTCTGTAAGAGGACTTGTAGCAGGATACTCCTTAATGTTCGGACCTCTTAAAATTTCAACATTGTCCATTTCCTCAACAGGAGCAGGAGCAATAACCATATTATCATTGATAAGGAACTTCTCAGGCAGCTCAATTTCAGCGGCAGGACCGAGCTTTCTTGGGTCTGTAAATACACCTGCAAGTGCCGATACGGCAGCTGTTTCAGGAGATACAAGGTAAATCTGACCGTCTGCTGTACCGCTTCTGCCCTCAAAGTTACGGTTGAATGTACGAAGTGAAATACCCTTGCTGTTTGGCGACTGTCCCATACCGATACATGGGCCGCAGGCACTTTCAAGAATTCTTGCGCCGGCAGCAATCATATCTGCAAGTGCGCCGTTCATAGCAAGCATATTAAATACCTGCTTACTGCCCGGAGCAATAGCAAGCGACACGCCGTCTGCAACTGTTTTGCCCTTTAAAATGTGAGCAACTCTCATAAGGTCAAGGTAGCTTGAGTTTGTGCATGAACCGATACATACCTGGTCAATCTTCTTGCCCTCAAGCTCGCTGATTGGCTTAACATTGTCCGGTGAATGAGGACAAGCAGCAAGCGGCTCAAGCTCTGAAAGGTTGATTTCAATAACCTCGTCATAAACAGCGTCAGCGTCAGCGCTAAGCTCTGTGTAGTCTTCCTCTCTGCCCTGAGCCTTGAGAAATTCTCTTGTGATTTCGTCAGAAGGGAATACAGAGGTTGTAGCGCCAAGCTCCGCACCCATATTTGTAATTGTAGCACGCTCAGGAACTGTAAGTGTTTTAACGCCTTCACCGCCGTACTCAACGATTTTGCCGACACCGCCCTTAACGCTCATAACTCTTAATACTGCAAGAATAATATCCTTTGCAGAAACCCATGGGCTGAGTTTGCCTGTAAGATTAACTCTAACCATTTTCGGCATTGTAATGTAATATGCACCGCCGCCCATAGCAACAGCAACATCAAGACCGCCCGCACCGATAGCAAGCATACCGATACCGCCGCCTGTCGGAGTGTGGCTGTCAGAACCGATTAATGTTTTGCCCGGCTTACCGAATCTTTCAAGGTGAACCTGATGGCAAATACCGTTGCCCGGTCTTGAAAAATAAATGCCGTGCTTTTTGCATACCGACTGAATAAATCTGTGGTCATCGGCATTTTCAAAACCTGTCTGCAATGTATTGTGGTCAATATATGCAACGCTCTTTTCGGTTTTAACTCTCGGAATACCCATAGCCTCGTATTCTATGTAAGCCATTGTGCCTGTTGCGTCCTGTGTAAGAGTCTGGTCAATGCGCAAACCGATGTCGTTACCGACAACCATTTCGCCGCAAACCAAATGCTCTTTAATAATTTTCTGTGCAATTGTGTAGCCCATTTGATTACCTCCGCAAAAGTATTTTTGTGGTATTTGCAATATAAAAGCAATAACCCGTATACATTAATTGCCAATTATAAGGCAATTATTAGTATCTATTATATAACATTTTTCTTTTTATGTAAAGTAAAAATGGATGTAAATACGAAAATTTGCATTTTTGGCACTATCTGTTGCTAAATTTCAAAAATAAATTGAATTTTCTGTTTTGTGGTGATATAATAAAAAAGTATGCGCAGGACTATTTGAATTTAGATTTTAATAGGGGGATAATTTTATGGAAACAAGAGAAAATTTAAGAAATATAGCGATTATCGCTCATGTTGACCACGGTAAAACTACTCTCGTAGACCAGCTCTTAAAGCAGAGCGGTATTTTCAGAGCAAACGAGGCTGTGGCTGAAAGAGTAATGGATTCAAACGACCTCGAGAGAGAAAGAGGCATTACAATTCTTTCTAAAAACACAGCGGTTATGTATAACGGTATTAAAATCAACATCGTTGATACCCCCGGTCATGCTGATTTTGGCGGCGAGGTTGAGCGTATCCTTATGATGGTTGACGGCGTTGTACTTCTTGTAGACGCTTTCGAGGGCTGTATGCCGCAGACAAGATTTGTTCTTAAAAAGGCTTTGGGACTTGGCAAAAAGCCTTTGGTTGTACTCAATAAAATTGACCGTCCGGGTGCAAGACCGGAAGAGGTTGTAGACGAGGTTTTAGACCTCTTTATTGAGCTTGGCGCTGACGAAGACCAGCTTGATTTCCCTGTTGTATATGCGTCGGGTCGTGACGGCTACGCAAGCCTTGACCCACATCAGCCGGGTACAGATATGAAACCGCTTTTTGAGGCTATTGTAAATGAAATTCCTGCTCCGCAGGGTGACGCCGAGGGCGGACTTCAGATTCTTATTTCAAACATTGACTCAGACCCGTTCGTTGGCAGAATCGGCGTGGGCAGAGTTGAAAGAGGCACTGTTAAAACAGGTCAGAGCGTTGCAATTTGCCATACAGACGGCAATGTAACAAAGAATGCAAGAATAGGCAAGATTTACCAGTACGAGGGACTTAAAAGAGTAGAGAGCGAAACTGCTGAAATGGGCGACCTTATCTGCGTGAGCGGTATTCAGGATATTAATATCGGCGAAACAATCTGCGACCCCGAAAATATCGAACAGCTCCCATTCGTAAAGATTGACGAGCCTACCGTATCAATGAACTTTATTGTAAACAACTCTCCGTTTGCAGGCAGAGAGGGCAAGTATGTTACTTCAAGAAATCTTCGTGACAGACTTTTCAAGGAAATTGAAACGAATGTTGCGTTAAGAGTAGAGGAAACCGACAGCGCCGATACATTTAAGGTATCGGGCAGAGGTGAGCTTCACCTTTCTATTCTTATTGAAACAATGCGCCGTCAGAATTACGAATTTCAGGTATCTCGTCCGCAGGTTATCACAAAGATGATTGACGGCAAGTTAAACGAGCCTATGGAAATGCTTATTATCGAAGTGCCTGACGCTTATGTTGGCGCAGTTATGGAAAAGCTCGGTTCAAGAAAGGCAGAGCTTATAAATATGGGCACTCGTGAGGGCGGCTCAACTCACATTGAGTTCCGTATTCCGTCAAGAGGTCTTATGGGCTATCGTCCTGAGTTCCTTACAGACACAAACGGCAACGGTATTATGAACCATGTATTTGACGGCTATGAGCCATACAAGGGCGAAATCGTAACTCGTCATCAGGGTTCGCTCATCGCCTTTGAAACAGGCGAAACCGTAACATACGGTTTGTATGCCGCACAGGAGAGAGGCAGACTTTTTGTAGGCCCCGGCGTTCCTGTATATGAGGGTATGATTGTAGGCGCAAGCCCTAAGTCAGAGGACATTACAGTAAATGTATGTAAGAAAAAGCACATCACAAATACTCGTGCATCGGGTTCTGATGACGCACTCAAGCTCACACCGCCGTCAATCCTTTCACTTGAGCAGTGTCTTGAGTTTATAGCTGATGATGAGCTTGTTGAGGTTACTCCTGAGAATATCCGTATGCGCAAGCGTATTCTTTCAAAGGAACAGAGAATGAAACAGGCTTTCCGTAAAAAATAATGAGTTTTGTAGTATTAGATCTTGAATGGAACGGTTCGTTCAGCAGTAAGGAGCAACGTTTTGTAAATGAGATAATTGAATTTGGTGCGGTAAAAACAAATGATAATCTCGAAGTTGTAGACAGATTTGAAATGCTGATTGCCCCACAGATTGGCAAAAAACTTTGCTCAAAGGTAAAAAAGCTGACAAAGATTACCAACGAGGAATTAAGAGAAAACGGTCATACTTTTATGCACGCCGTTTCTGAATTTAAAAAGTTCTGCGGCGAGTCCGTATTGGTAACATGGGGCACAAGCGATATTCTCGCATTGATTGAAAACTATATGTACTATGCACATAAGCCTGAGCTGCCATTTCTTACAAGCTATTGCAATGCGCAGGATTACTGCGAGAAATGCCTTTCTGTTAATGATAAATCGTCACAGCTCGGACTTTCTGTATGTGCCGATATGCTCGCCATAAACTTTGATGTTGAAGAACAGCACAGAGCGTATGCCGATGCCGAGCTTACACTAAAGTGTATGAAACATCTTATAGACGATTACCCGATAGACAGCTTTATTACAGACGCAACCTCTCACGATTTTTACGACAGACTGCTGTATAAAAATCATTTTATTACAGATATTAATAATCCGGAGATTGACAAACGCAGTATGCGCTTTAATTGTGATGAGTGCGGCAGACAGGCTGCAAGGCAATCTAATTGGAAAGTCAAGAATAAAAGCTTTGTTGCGCCGTTCTTGTGCAAAAGATGCGGAAGAAAGTTTGTAGGCAAGATTTCTTTTAAAAAGAAATATGACGGAGTAACCGTAAGAAAGCGTATAGTAGAGTATTACGAAAAGCCTGCCGATGAAAAAATCGAGAGCGAGGCATAGCATAATAATCTTTTATACATATATAATAGTAATATAGAAACGTAATGCCGAACGGTCGCAGTGACTGTTCGGCATTTTTAAGAATAGAATGTGAAACGGGTTTCATTGTTATTTCAATTTATTTCATATTCATTTCAAAACGAGTTCATATAGTTTTCACTTGGTAAAATTATTATATATACATCGTAAGAAATACGAAAGACACAGCATTAAAGGAGGACAAAATAATGCTTGATAATAAAAATCCAAATGAATTCGACGACATCTATTCAGGTAATACTGAAAACACAAATTCAGAAACCCCACAGGAGAAATCAGCAGACAATGCCGAGGCATCTTATGAGTGGAACTGCGAAAAATCAGACAACAGCGCAAGCGGTAATGAATACCATTATTCATATGTAAATGGCAACAATAAAGACGCATCTCATAATCCTAACAGATACAATGAGCCGACACAGTATTCGTCACAGCAAAGCTATTCGTCACAGAGCGCAGAAACAGGATACAGCAATAATTACCATAATCCAAACACAAACACTTATGATAATTATCAGCAAAATACCTATTCCGCTCAGAATCAGCAGTCGCAGAATGTATATAATTCTCAGCCGTACGGTGCAGCACCTAATCATTCGGCAAACGCAAAGCCGCACAAGGTGAAAAAGCCTAAAAAGCCGAGAAAGCCTGTTTCAAGAGGCGGCATTGCCATTGCTCTTGCAGCTACAATGGTATTCTCTTGCGGACTTGGTTTTAGCGGCGGTTATTTTGCAAATAAAATGAACACCACCACAAGCGGCAGTTTGAATATTACCAAAACAAGCAGCAATGGCAACACTACAACAGCCTCAAGCACTTCAACCGCAAGCTCAACCTCTGAAATTGTTAAAAAGACAGCCGACAGCGTTGTAGAGATTTCAACTGAAAGCGTTGTAACAGGCTCATTCGCACAGCAGTATGTTCAGCAGGGCGCAGGCTCGGGTGTTATCATTTCTCAGGACGGTTACATTCTTACAAATAACCATGTAATTGACGGAGCAAACTCTGTTAAGGTAAGACTCAGAGATGGTACTGAATACGATGCAACCATTATCGGCAGTGATGCAAGCAACGATATTGCATTGCTAAAGGTCAATGCAACTGGTCTTTCAGCCGCAACATTCGGCGACAGCAGCAGACTTGCAGTAGGCGACTATGTAGTTGCTATCGGCAACCCACTCGGTGAACTTGGCGGTACAGTTACAGACGGTATCATCAGTGCGCTTGCAAGAAAGGTTACTATTGAAAATACTCAAATGACACTCTTGCAGACAAACGCTCAGGTAAATCCGGGTAACTCAGGCGGCGGACTTTTCAATGCAAACGGCGAGCTTGTAGGTATTGTAAACGCAAAGCAGAGCGCAACCGAGGTTGAGGGTATTGCTTTTGCTATCCCGATTAATAATGTACTCGACATTCTCAGCGACCTCAAGGAATACGGCTATGTAACAGGCAAGGTTGACCTTGGTTTGGATTTTACAGATATTACCTCTGATGAAACAGCATTCTATTATGGCGTAAACCAAACAGGCTGTTATGTGCTTTCTGTTGATTCAGGCTCAAATGCCGAAAAAGCAGGCATTACAAGAGGCGACCTTGTAACAAAGGTAAACGATACCGATGTTTCAACATCGGAAGATATTACATCCGCACTTGAAAAAGCAGAGGTAGGCGATACCGTAACATTTACAGTTAGCCGCCGAGGCACAAGCAAGACCATTTCATTTGTACTTGAGGAATATGTGCCTGCGGTAAGCAATTCTCAGATTTCCAACGGCTCACAAAAGAGCACAACTCCTACATCAGACGGCAACAATTCAAATGGCGACAATTCTATTTGGTCACAAATGTTTGGTTGGTAATGCGTCTGTTCATATAGATAATTCATTCTGATCTCTTCATACACAACAGCCGATGCGTTTTGCACCGGCTGTTGTGCTGTTTAGCGGTTTTTCAAAAATAATAGGGCAGACAAAGCGTCAGCCCTATTATGGTTTAGTGCATTAAATTGCGGTAGCAAAAAGTATTTGTGGGCTTTGCCCACACCCACAACCTTTGAAAAGGTTGATCAAACTTTTATAAATGTTTTTCTAATGCATTATGCTAAATAATAAAATTTACTGTTTCGGAATAGGCTTTGCTAATTTCATAGCATCGTCTGTTCCAAAAGTGCGGCGAATAACAGTTTCAATATATTTTTTGATAAGTGTTTCGTCATCAACTATTGTAAAAAATCTCAAAACCTGCGTTTGATTAAACCATACTATTTTCATAGGTGCTTTTAAAGTTTTGCTAATTCCGGCAACGGAAAGACTTGCCGCTTCGGTTTTTAATTCTTCTGTTTCACTGCATTTGCAGTTGCTCTTTTTGTATAATTCTGTAATATCGGTATCTTCTGAGTCAATAAAAGCGCTCGTTACTTGTGATATATTTTCCAAGTCAGCGGCTGCCATATAATCAGCCGAGCTAATCATATAATCCCATCCATAGCCCTGCGCTGCCAAAAGCACATCATATTGATGCCAAGGCCCTGATTGAATATGCTTTATATCTCTGATAAAGGTTACATCATCAATGTATTCTTCAGCTTTGGAATTTCCTGCTTTGTAATCTTCGGCTTTGGAATCTTCTGTTTTGTAATCTTCAGCTTTGAAATCTTCTGTTTTGTAATCTTCTGCTTTACTTTTCTTTTTAAATTTATCAAAAAGACCCATATTATTATCTCCTTTGTTGCAAAATGAC
>ERZ1026874.1273-NODE-1273-length-13713-cov-10.294699_pt1 | contig 13713 bp, 9 predicted proteins | sample MGYA00380167_ERZ1026874 | MGnify/ENA primary metagenome ERZ1026874 (study PRJEB33269, sample SAMEA4719803) | human gut metagenome | biome: human-associated habitat; feature: organic feature; material: feces | place: Cameroon | collected 2013-10 ...
TGAGACGGATTCGAGTGCAATCACTGTTAAAGAAGCAAAGGAAATCTTAAAAAGCAGACAGGCAGAGTCTGACAATCAATAATTGAGAGTAATAATATGAATTTCGTGTGGAATAAAATTGGGTGAGGTTACATGATTTTACGCTCTAAGATTTAAGGTGCGACATATGCTCTAAAATGGATTGTAGCTAATATTGGACTTGGACAACATTAATTTGTTCGGGTCCTTTTTTTAGTTCTTTTTTCTATTAAAAAGTACAAATAAATGGGATGAACTTGTAAAAAATGGCAAATTAAAACAAATTAATATGTTAAATTGTGGGAAATACGGGTATTTTTTTGACACTTTAGACTTAATGGTGTAGTCTCTTTAATTGTGTGAAGCACGAGGAGGCCCATAACTATGAAAAAATTAGTCCAAGCATTCGTAAGTTTGATTATTGTTACATCTACATTTGCAGGTGTAACAACTGTTTCAGCAAAGGAAAACACACCAGCTTATAAAGTCGAATATCAAGATGCAGATTCTATGAAATCTGTATTTAAAAAAGAATTACATAAAAAATATGCGAATGTAAAATTTAAGAAGAAAACAAAAAATGTATCTGTATATGAATCAAAAAATTATAAAGTAAAAGTTAAAGATTTAGATATTGATAAAATTGGTAAACAAACAGTTTCCATTGAGGGAGAAAATAAAAAAACAAGTGAAAAGTATAATGCTGAAGTAAAAGTTAAAGTACAAGATACGACAGCTCCTGAAATCACTTGTGAAGATGTTTTAACAGTTGAACAAAATGAAGTTTTCGATATCAATAACCATGTTTCTTTAAATGAAGAAGGAACAATTCAATTAACTAGCGATATCAACACTTGTGATGTAGGAACATTCACAACAACGATTCAAGCCAAAGATACAGCTGGTAATATGAGTGAAAAAAATATTACAGTTAATGTCGAAAAAGGTTTCTATCAAAGAATTGCGGATGCTGCATTAGCTCAGATTGGTGTATATCAAGATTGCACAATGTTAGTCACAAATTCTTTAGCAGCCGTTGGAATTAATTTCCATGGTGCACCAACCGCTTATTTAAGTTTAGGTACATTGACAAATGATCCGGTTCCAGGAGATATTTGTGTATACCAAGGACATGTTGCATTATATGTTGGTAATGGTCAAGCCGTTCATGGTGGATGGTTAGGTAACCAAACTGTTTTAACAAGTGTATCTTGTGGTCAACCATTTATTGGCTATGTTCATGTAAATCGGTTAATGTAACTGAAAAAAATTTTTTAGCCAAATGTACAAAATTTGTACAAAACCCCTACATAAACTGAAATTGAAAAAAGAGGGAAAAACGAATAATTTGTACAAAACCCCTATGTAAACTGAAAAAGAAAAATCAGCTTTTTTTGATAAATATGTACAAAACTATCACAAAAGCACATGAGATTAACATCCATTTGTTTCTTTAGACAGTTGTTCATCAATGAAAAAAGTATGAGCTCTTAGTTGAGTTCATACTTTTAATTTGCATTAAATCAAAATATGGTTTTCTCTCATGCGTTGTCCATTACAATAAGTGCAAGCACATTGCCCACGAATATACTTTTCGACTCGCATACCGATTGAAAGAAGATATTTACGTTTGCAGTCTTTACATTCCCACCAAACCCGTAAGCCACTAGATGGCAATACTTCATCTGGATAAACTTCCTTCAAAGTGTTTTCAACATAGCTCCATTCTTCTAAAAGTTCAGGGAACTGATCTGCAACACTGTTGTAACCAGCTTGAACTCTTTTTCCAGCACAAGCAGGACAAGAAGCATCTCCAACACTTCGATCTCGTATTTTAGCGTAATATTCAGTACCACATTTTGAACAAATCCAATATACTTCATATACCTGCCATTCACCAACTTCATTTGCCTTTTTGTCATTTCTAGGCGAAAATTCACTGGCAAGTTGTGGGTTGGTAATCGTTAAATCATTAACTCCTGATTTTAATTTTGTATGGTTGCAATATGGGCAGGAATTATCGCCAATTTTACGTTTATTTACAGGATACAAATAATCTTCACCACAAGTAGGGCATGTCCATAATACTTTTCTGCTTGTATCAAAGGCAATCTGACTTGCTGTTGATTTATTATTTACAGAAAATTCTGAAGCAAGTTCTGGATTTAAAGCTTGAAGAGAAGTTTTTTCTGGGTCAACACGTTTACCTTCACAGACAGGACAATGGAAATCATTTTCAACGAGCTCTCGTAATGTGCATTTAAAATGATGACCATTAGAACAGACAAAATGGTAACTATTGTCAAGCGTTGCTAAAACTTGATCAGGTCTTTTTTCATTCTTTTCATAATCCCAGAATAAAATTACCGCTGGATAAATCGTTGCTAAATCATTACTACCTTTTTTAAGTACAGTTCCACTGCAAATAGGACATTGTCCATTTAATTCGACATGTCGTATAATAGGCCGTACAAATGAATGACCGTTCTTACACTTAAAGTAAACATTTCGGTAAGAAACAACAACTTCACTGGCTTTGTTGCCATTCTTTTCTTCGTCATAATCTTGTGCAAGTACAGGATAAAGATGTTCAAAGTCATTGTATCCTTTCAGTGCTTTTTTATTTTCGCAATAAGGACATCTAAAACCTTGATCATGAATTTTGTAAAATGAAGCCGTGAATTCATGACCTTTTTCACAGATCCAGTTTCTCGGAGTATAATCAGAAACAATAGCATCTTCATAAGGAAGCGTGTTATCTTTGGCATAAAACTTTTCTAATTCAGGGTATCGTTCCTTAAATGTCTTATTACCATAACAGGTAGGACATTTGCCATATCCTTGAACTCTTACATAGATAGGAGCTTTCCATTTTGTTCCACAGTCAGGACAACACCAAGTAGCAAGATATTTGGAGTTAGGTGCATATTCATATAGGGTTGATTCATTTGATGAGGCCCACTCTTTGATTAGTTCAGGTGCTTTTGCTCCAGCACTATCTTCACGACGGACTTTAAAACCGTTACAATATGGGCATCCTATAGTACCATTTTTTAAAGCACGAATCATGTGCCCAAGTTTTTGTTCATATTCACCGTGCTTTGGACAAATCCATAAAAATTTTGCTTTTACCCCTCGTACTTCGTTTAAAGGTATTGGATTATTTGGAGAATATAAAGGCACTAGTTCCGGATAATCAACATCATATCCATCTTTTCTGCGGACTTTAGCACAGGCAGGACAAGCAGCGATTCCGTTATTACCATTATAGCGATGTGCACGTCCATGAATAGGAGCATCCCATTCAAATCCACATATATGACATTTCCAATGGATTCTTGTTTTTGAGCCTATTCCAAGTTTATTTAAATCAATATCAGGATTCAATTCATCTGATGTATCCAATGCGAGTTGAGGGGAAACTGTTCGGAAGTCATTTACTCCTTTTCTTATAACATTATTTGTCTCGCATGCTGGACATTTGTCCTTTCTTAAACGTCCACATATCTGAGTCCTCCATGAATATCCACATTTAGGACATTTAAACCAGGCATATTCATTACTTCTTGCAGGAGTGATTTCAGGATTAAGTGTGTTTTTTTCTTTATCCCAGAATTTCATGATTCCAGGTTTTGAAATAACCATTGTTGAACGCTTTTTGCATTCTGGACAGGTTGTGTTTCCTCTAGACATATTAAAAATTATACGTTCAAACCGATGCCCATGTTCGCATTTCCAGTAGGCTTTTTCGTTGCACATCGGTCCAATTTTGTATGGGTCGAGCGTGTTCTTTTCAAAGTCCCAATACTTCAGGTATTCGGGGTGCTCCTCTGCAAAGATTCTTTTCTTACTCATCGTCAAATCCTCCTAACAAGTCATTAATACATGCGAGATTCTTATCATTCGTGCAGTTTTCTAATTTTTGAACATCCAATTCTATATCTGGATATAAAACATCTGATTCTAAACTGCTTGGATTTATATTTTGTCCAAACATTCCATCAAGTCCTTCTTTTTGAAGGATTTCATTGCATAAGTCAGGGTACACATACGTTTCTAGAACCTTCTTACATTTCAAAACAACCTCTGCCGAATATTGATTGATTTTGTTTGTGTTAACTGTTCTAAGCTTTTCAACCTGATTTTGCAGGTTTGTAATTTCTGATTCTAATCTGCTGATTTGTTTTTCCATAGCTTTTTTTTCTTCTAGAATTCTTCCGGCAGATCGACAAACTTCACCATAATAAGTATCTCTTTGCATAATTGCCGTTTTTAATTTGCTTCGTGTGTTATTGACAGCAAGAAAAGAATCTACATCAAGTCTTTCCCATGTTACAACCGGCAATAGTAATTCCCCTTCGGTATTCGAGTTGATCTTGTTTATATATTCCCATACTCGTGGATTGCGTCGGATTGAATAATGTTTGATCTCTGGATGTCCATGATTCTGAGCATATAAAGCAAATTCTGTAGATGTAATTTCACGCTCCGGATATTTCAAATGAAACTCATTGACCAAAGCAATCACTTCATCTTCATTAAATGACTTAGGTCGTGCCATATTATTCTCCCCCTTTTTCTTTCTGTTTGTTTTGTATTTCCTGCATATGCATTTGTTCCATTTTGTACTGCTGGTATGAATATGCTGTGTTTTGAAGTTTTAAAATTGCCTGTTCCAAATCTTCTTTATATTTATCGTGAAGTCGATATGCTTTTACGATACTTCCAAGAGTTGTAAGCTGCTCATATAAACTGTTTCCAATTTTTTCCTTTGGATCCTTGAAACTCTTGCCAGTTTCTCGATAATAGATACAATTCTCGCATCCGCCAATAAGACCATTCTCGTTGACAACAGTCTTACAATATGAAAAATCATGATTCTTCACCTGTTCGTTGCAGCAAAGTTTTCCAGAGCCAAGTGCAAAATATTCACCACCTGTTAACGGTTGTGTATTTCGTTTACTGATTGAATAGTTTTGAGTTCCATTAATCATCTTCATATACTGTCTACGGGCTTTGCATTCGACAAATTCTGTGACATTAGAGTAATAGTGTGCTCCAATATCTGTTCCATTATGTCCTGCTAAAATCTCAGCAATCATAGGTGGAGCTCCTTCCATGACCATGTTAATCATTGCTAAATGACGAGTATCCCCTAGATAGATATAATGGATTTCGTCTTGTGCTAAATAGCGATCTTTTTTGTCATAAACAATTTGGTAGTTGTACCGCTCATTTACAATCTGTTCAAAGAAATAGCGAAGACAGGTACACATGTTTACATATGTAAAATATCTGCTTGTATAAGGTGTACAACATCCCCAATGTTCATAATGTGTGTCTGCAATAAATAAAGTATTAAGTTCGTTTACAGGATATTCTTTAGTTTCTTCAATGTACCAGTTGATTAGATTCGCCATTTCATCAGGGATTCGGTACGTTACACGTTGATAATCATCTTCAATTTTATATGCAACAGTTTTATGCGCACCTTTTAATTTATCTTTCATGATAGTCAGTTTCCAAACATCGCCTGACTTTTTCAAACAGTCTCTTGGTGTGAGAACAAACTCACGTGGACGCATTGGTATAACACCTGACAAATTCCACCAAAGATATACTGGAAAGAAGAACAAACGCTCATGCATATCAGTTGTTTCGTTCCAGAATCTTTTTAGAATGTCATGGAACTTGAAATATGATTCAAACGAAGCAAGCATACGCTGAGACGACCCCGGACGTTTTCTCATATCTTCTTCAAGATCTTCCAACACTCCTAAAACACGTTCAAGTAACGATTCATCACTTGTTTTTAACAAGGAGAAGAATTCCCCAATCAGATTAGCTTTATAATATTCATAATCATCTCGAAAAAAGCGCATCTTAAAATCATATGTTTTTATAAAGTGTTTAAGCTGATATAAGAAATCTCTTAATGTTCCAAAAGCAAGATCACCGAACTTAAAGATTACATAAGTTTTTAAGCTCTTCACAAAATTTTCCAACGAAATCCCTAGAATATCCAAAAAGCTTTGGCATTCTTCATCAATTTCGAAATTTAAGCTAAAGGTAGCATATTCATCCGTTACAACCCAAACATCGTCGTTGAAATAGCCATATATAATAATTCCTTTTTTCTTGTTATCAAGAAAGATTCTATTTGCCTTTCGGTAGGAACGTTCACTCAATTCAGGAATCATAAGCACCGATGTAATGATGTTATTTTTAGCCATTTTTTACTACCTCCTTAACAATATCGTTCATAATCTTAAATTCTTCTTCTCCATAGTTTTCTTTCACACAAATCAAGACTTCTTGAAGCTTTGGAGCAATCACTTCTGTCACAATAGTTTTCAAGCGGTCTTTTTCCACTAAGGATGGCGCCTCTTTATATTGTCGAAGTAACTCTTTAGACATTGCAGCCAGATGAAAAATTGTTGTCTTTGTCGACACTTCATAGGGACATCCAATACAGGTACCTTTTTGAGAAAAAGGACATTGTTTCTTCATTGCCAGCATCATACAGTGACTCCCATTCGTCTTTGACAAAGCCTCCCCGTTTCCAATTCTATGTAGAATCATAAGAATTTCTTCTTTATCAACAGAATTGCAGATTTCAACAGCAGTCTGTTTAGCCTGTTCAGTTGCACTTTGCATTACACCAATAGAGTTTTCAATTTCTAAAGGGGACATTTCCAATTCTTGAATTACTTTTGTTTGATTCTCAATCTCAAGATTTGTAAACTGTTCTCCATAAAGCATTCGTAAAAGCATTGTTGCAACATTCGATAATACACCACGTTCTAAAAGTTCATGCACGACAAATTCTGGAGAGTATCCTGTCATTTTCTGATCTCGTAAATATTTACGTGTTGTTTTGGCAAATGTCATATAAGAGCCTTTATGTGAACGTGCTCTAGAAGCAAGCTCGTAACCTTTCACATTAAAATCTCCATTCGACGCAATAACATCGCTCGTCAAGTTTTCAATCATCTGTAAAAAGCTTTTATTCATTTGACGACAGTGAAAATTTGAAGTAAGGAACAATTCACCAATCTTGTCGCCCATAGCTTTCTTGATATCTCGGTATTCTCTAATTTCTCGGATTAGTGGAGTATCTGGATCAGTTCCAGAAAGTTGGAAATGTGCCTCTGCAACAGCAAATAGTGTTCCAAAATGCACTTCCAAAGATGAAGGAATGTGAAAATGAATAGAAGGAACCCCTGAATATGCTTTTGTTTTATTTGGAACAGGCATAGTGGCATCCAATATATAACAAATTGAGGCCTGAGTTTTTTTTGCTTCTTCATTTGTGAATGTACCTTCTTTGACTTTTTGCAGTACATCCTCAGGTGGACATGGAAGATGCGGATGAGGAAATTGTTTCAAATCTGTGATTCTTAATGCACATATAAAATGAAGTGACATAAATAGCCATGCATCTACATATGCTTTAGACTCTGCAGAGTTTTGATACATATGATTCTCATTAATATAATCTTCATTAAGTAAGTGATAAAGCAGTTTAAGATAGAAATCTTTGCTGTATGCATCATTATTTTCCTGTTTCTTATAATTATTCACTTGATATAAACTACTGAATCCTGTTGTTATATCTCTGCTTTCACTTAACCAGTTAATAAACATGACAAGCACTTCAGCGTCGCAACGCTTCAAATGCTCAGTGGCATCTGAAACAAGATAGCCTATTTCTTTTTCATCTGAAAAAGCAAGTTCGCCCGGTAAAAAATAAAGCAGAAAATCAATGACTGCAAAAACTGAAGTTCTATCCAAAGTAATGCCACGTTTAAATCTTTTAAAATACCCATAAGTTTCAGGTAACTCCCGTTCAAACAATTTCATCAGCTTATTGTGTTTTTCATCAGAGGTTTCATTACTAGATTTACAGTATTCTTCTATCTGATCACGATGGTTTTCCCATAACTCGTCAGATACGTACAGTTCTTTATTGATGATTTCAGGGCTCTCATTAAACCAATTGTTCGAAACGAAGAAGCTAATAATCTTAGTTTTGACCGCATTGCCGTTCTCACAATACTTGCTCGTCATTAAATTCAGTTTTTCATTCAGATTGACCATAGATTCTTTCAGCCCTCCACATCGAATAATCAAGTACCTCATCTTCAACATCATTAAGCTGTTTAATCAACTCACTCTTGTTTTGGATATAAGTAGTTGCAGAATTTGGGTTTTTATCACCCCTATAAAACATAATTGTTGGAACAGTTTCGCCATATTGCACAAGTTTCATCGTAAAAAAGTGACGGAATATATGAGGACTTAACGAATGTGTAAATAACATTTGACCGTAACTCTGCGTTCTTGGGTTATCACTGAGTAACATGAGTTTTCGTGCTTCTTCTACTACCTTTTTAAATTCGTATAAATATGCGTTGTAGGTGATAGCCATACCGTTATTATTTGTTGTCAACGGACCATAATCCGTTTCGTACTTGCGACCTTCAATAAATTCCATATATTCATTGTAAATTTCACTGAACACATTGATAAAATTCGGATACACTTTTTGTTCACGGTGTTTTTTAATCCCACCGACAGGAACACCATCGCTTCTAAGGTTGAGTTCTGTCGAAATATCAATTGTTATATTTCGGATTTTTGTTCCTTCCCATTCAAACTTGATTCCGCCATATTCTTCACGACGAACATTACATGCCTCTGATGGACGAAGTCCAGCAAATGCACCTAGAGCAACAAGCATCATAATGTTTTGGTGTCTATCTAAAACAACACTCATAATAATTTGGAACGCATCTTCAGTGATGTCTCTAAATATAGGATTTAAGTATTCTTTGCAACGAATTTCAAAAGCCAATCTTTCAACCTTCTCAACTCTTCTTGTTCGTGCATTCGCACGTCTAGTCGTTTGATAGATTTTGTGCCAGTCAACCTTTGTTTTATAGCCTTCATCTTCAATCTTGCGAATGAAATCAATTACTATATTCACACATCGTCCAACTGTATTCTTACTACGCCCCTTAGCATTCTCATCACCATTCAATGTGCAGGCACCGTATTTTTGTAGAAAAGTAATAATCATATTCGAGTTGATATCCGTCAATTTTTTAATGTGATAGTCTTCAAAGAAACAAAAGTTTAAGAAACGACAAACAAATGTAACACTCTGAGCGTTGTTGCTTTCTAAACTCATCAAAGCATTGCCTGATTTACCAACAAAACGGTCATATGTTGTAAACATCATTGGAATTCCTCCACTTTTTAAGACAATCAATGTTCTTGTAACAATTCGTCCGCCTGCTACAACCAACTGATGATTATATGTGGCGAAAAGTAATTTGTTGTTTGACTTTTGAATTTTCATATTTACCTCCACATGTGATAAGTATTGTATAAAGTACGCATTCATATTGTTATTGCGAACTTTTCTGAATTCATAATAGCATAATAAGTTTGTATTTCAAGACGTTTAGCGAATTATCTGATTTTATTTCGAATACTACGCTAAGTATCATATAGTGTAGATGTGTAGTGCGATTTTGGGTAATTTGTACGTAAAATCACCCTGGTGATGTGTTGTTTTAAGACTTTAAACCGTTTATAATAAACATATGAGATATTATTTTAAAACAATACATGAAGACAAACGAAATAATCGAACATGGCAAAATCTCAAGTACCTCTTTAAGGATGCTAACCTAATTGACGGAACTGTAGATTCACTGATTGATATGTCTTCTTCGCTTAAGCAGAGTGACACCATCTATTTCTACGATTTTTCAATGTTAAAAGATGATTTTAGTAGCATGAATCAGCTTGTAAATTTTTACATGGACTGTTACAAAAGAGGCATCGAACTATGTTTTATCAACACACCAGGTTGTGATACTAAGAATATTGAAAATCTGTTCTCTATTTTCGAATCATTCATTGACAAAGAAGATCGTTACAAATACATTCGTAATATCGTTAATATTTGTGGTGATTGTGCAAATAACGGTAGGAATATGGCTTTCGATTTAAAAAGCGCATCTTTACAGCTGGCAAAAGATAACGGCACTGTCATCGGCAAAAGAAAAGGGTCTTTAACAAATGATCCAAATATAGAAAAGATAAAAAGTATTATTTTAACCAATGCTAAAACTTTTGGTGGTAAGTTATCCGATAAAGAAATCATGGAACAATTCAATATCAAGCGGACCACTTTTTATAAATACAAGAAACACCTAAAGGAAGAGAAACCTATTAAATAGGCTTCTTTTTTTTCACGAATTTGAAGCATCTCTCTTCCTAAACCGCATATCCGCCCTAAAAATGTATTTTACCCACTTGAGATCGAATCATTTTTTTGATTGTATATGCTAGATTTCAAGGAGCTTTTAGCTGTTTAGAAGATTCTATACTGATTTCCAGTAAAACAGGGCAATGGTCAGAACCATAAATGTGGTCTAAAATCTTTGAATCCACAATACAATCCTTTAATTCACGAGAAACAAGCCAGTAATCTAAACGTAAACCTTGATTGTTTGCACGGGCATTGCCTATATAACTCCACCAAGAAAACTGGATACGTTCCGGATATTTCATTCGATACGTATCGACAAATTCATCCAAAAGATTCTCGTTAAAGCTGGTACGTTCTTGTTCTGTAAAACCAGGAAAATTATCAGCAAATGGATCAATAACGTCGATATAATTATTGGCTACGTTCAAATCTCCACAGATCATAACCGGTTTATTTAACGATTTTACATATTTTCCAAAAGCAACATCCCAGCTTAACCGATAATCCAAACGGTTCAGACCCACCCCTGAAGTTGGGACATAGACGTTCACGATATAATATTCTGGATATTCTATGGTAATAACTCGACCTTCATGGTCAAACGCTTCAACACCCATACCAAATTCAACGGACAATGGCTTTTCTTTACAAAGGACCATCGTACCGCTGTATCCATTACGTTCAGCACTGTTTACGTACTGGAACGGGTACATTTCAGAATTGATTTCGAATTGATCCAATCTAGCTTTGATTTCCTGAAGACAGACAATATCCGCATCAAGTTGTGCAAGAATATCCGTAAACCCTTTTTTCAGAATTGCCCGAACGCCGTTCACATTCCACGATACACAAATCATTTAATTTCACCTCCGATTTGTTTGCAAAGGATTGGATCACCTCTACATTTGAAGCATAACACGCAGGTTTGAGCTAAGTCGCGTCATCTTCTTAGTGATTTTATCGGGCTATATTTGCTTCGATTTGGTGAAGACCAACCTTTTGTGGCCGTATAATATCACCAACAAAACGGTGAAGTCGCGTCATCTACTTAGTGATTTTGCCAAAAGGAATAAGTTGTTTGTGAGTGAACTCCTTCTTATGCCGGCGTAAGAAAGCAACGAATTAATGCTTAAAATGGCCTGCTTATCGTGTTTTTTTGAATTTATCCTGCTTAATCCGGACAAAATTTCGAGGCAAAAGGGATACACTCGTGTTAAAAGCAAAACAAATGCTTTTTAGCTTGAGAAAAAGATTCTTTTTTGATGTTATTGTGGGATTTTGAAGGAGTAATGAGCTTCAACAGGTAAATAAGGTCGTTTTTTGTCCGTATTTTCGGTGGTTATAAAGATTGCAGGAACAGACGGTTTCTCGATTGTGACAAGAAGTTTTTTCAGATGCTTTGAAAGTATGCTGCTTGGATTGAAAATTTTCTTCAAAGCATTACATTTAGAGTGTGTAAATTTCGTAATGGTCAAGAGATTGTTTGAAGTTAATCGTAAATTTGTTTGGATATTACAACGAATACAGATAAGAAAACAATCTCAAATGAGAAAGTCTTAAAAGATATTACGTATAGAGTCAAAACGCTCGTGACTTTAGTCGTGAGATGAATGACTCTAAGTGACGTATGCGAGGACTTTATTAATACATGATTCATGATATAATATATATAGATTCCGATATGATGAATCTCTCATCTTGCCAAGTCTCAGGCGTAAGCCCTGCTGGATGCAGTATGAGTAGACAGAGTACAGTCCATATGGATTGGAAATGCTCGAAAAACAGAAGCTATGCAAAGACTATATGCAGAACTTCGAGTCCGGCTGAAAGCTTTGCGATGTTTCATTTCTCGCATTGTGAGAAAGAGAATCTCGTCATTTTAATGATGAGAGTACGTCAATACCATTCTCTTTGTTAGGGTTCTGACCGATTGTCTTAAGTCAGCAACAAGTCACTCATTAATGAGCAGAGGTAGAAAAAAACTAACGGCAGTTATTTAGGGTTCTGACCGATTGTCCTAAGTCAGCAACAAGTCGCTTTGAAAAAAGTAGAGGTAGAAAAAAACTAACGGCAGCCGAGAATGGCATACATTAGCATCTTGTATAGATGCTTTTTTTATGAACAAAACCCAAGAATCTTCATGATGATTGAGAAGCTGTTTGGAGTTAATCGAGATTTTGTTTGTTTTGTATCCAGATGATATACTAATGTCAGGAAAATGGTGGAAGTATGAAAAGAAATAGGATAATTGTAGCGGTTTTAGCAGCTGTGCTGACTTTGTCTGGATGTGCATGCGAAAACAGCAAAGACAAAAAGGATGAGACAGTAGTCCAGAAGAAGAAAGAAAAGAAGGAATCCAAGCAGGAGGCAGTCAGCTTGCCTGAAGAATCTGAAGTTAAGTCTGTTGTTGATACCACTTTGTCTGATTTATATACGGATGAAGAACTTCTAGCTTATGCAAATGAACATTTCGAAGATTACTGGCATACATACTATGGCTTTATGGCAGGGACATATTTTGAGGGTTCAGGTGATTGGGGACAAAATCTAGTAATCAATGATTCAAACATTCACTCATTACAAGATGTTGAGGATGTTTGGTATCAGAAGTTTTCAAGAAGATATCCTGCTCCGTATATGGACATGGATATAAATTTTTACAAAGAGGAGCCTTTCTGGGAGGAAAACGGACGTGTATATGAACGCAATCATATTGACGGAATTGTAGGTCACTCGATTTATTTTGACCATATAGTGCAGAAATCCGATGATGAAGTGTGGTTTGCTCTTTTTTCAGAAGGTGTGGATGGTGCTATCCACGACTGGAATCAGGAATGGTCTTTCGTTTATGAAGATGGACAGTTGAAGTACGGCACAGTTGTCAGACATGATCAATAGAGGCTCGAAATAAAATGGGTCTATCTTTCATAAATTTTAAATATTAGCTTCTAGACAGAAAATATAGGTTTAAATATAATTGAATTAACAAATAGTATTTTTGTTAGAGCATTATGAAGTTTTACCAACAAAAGAAGGGCAAACTGAGTAAGTAAAAAATACAGTATATAGTTTATGATTCAGTGTCATAAATATGAAAGTGTGGGATGTAGTGTGTATACCGTAAAAAACTTGCTTGAATCAAGTAAAAATTTGCAGATTCGATTAATAGGTAAAAATCTCCGGGGGGGGGTAGACAGAGAAATAAAAGGAATTAGAATTGTTGAAGAATTAGAAGAATTAGATATAAAGAAGTATGTGGTTGATGGAGAACTACTTTTAACTAGTTTAAAGGTATTTGAAAAAATGAGCGAAGAAATGTTTCTTTTTCATCTAGAAGAGTTAAATAAGAAAAAAATAAGTGGATTTATTATTAAACGAAATGAATCAATTCCATCTTACTTATTGGATAC
>ERZ1026874.1277-NODE-1277-length-13700-cov-5.981752_pt1 | contig 13700 bp, 10 predicted proteins | sample MGYA00380167_ERZ1026874 | MGnify/ENA primary metagenome ERZ1026874 (study PRJEB33269, sample SAMEA4719803) | human gut metagenome | biome: human-associated habitat; feature: organic feature; material: feces | place: Cameroon | collected 2013-10 ...
GAGATGTGTATAAGAGACAGGGCGTGCAATTGTAACTTCAGCAGGTGGGACATCCTTTTCATCGATAGAAGTAGGTGCAGCCATAGCAGAAGCGGTGATACCAAGAGCCATAATCATAGTAAGCATAATAGTTTTTTTCATAGTAAATTACCTCCAAAATTATTAATAAGATAGGATTAGGTTTAACAATAAAATTCTTAGCCAAAAACGTTATTTTGTTGTCCGTTCTAATTGGTGGCTTAGAACTAGCCGTTTAAATAAAATAGAAGAACTTACGCTATAGAATCACTTCCCTCTGCGACAATTTTTATTTGCTTTTCGCACATATTAAGGAATTGCGATTAGCATAAAGGCAAGGCTGCGTAGCACCTGCTTGCAGCTCTGCCTTGCCTGCAGGCGTATGAGCAATTACAATATGTGCGAGAAAAGCAATAAAAAATATTTTTTGTGCCGCAGGCACTGTTTTATCTGCGCACCATAGAACTGATAAATCCAAAGATTTTATAACGACCAGTCGGAATACATTTGCATTTCTGTAATTTGCAATTTATCCATTGGCTTTTGATTATCGTCATGCCAATAAACAGGTATATTGACCTCTTTAGTCTCAGTAAGTTTGCTGATTAATTCACTAGCTTTGTCACGGTAATATTTGGGATAAATACCTTTTGATGTACATTGAGCAGTAGTGGCTTTCTTAGATTTATTCTGCGCATAGGTTGCGATAACTTCACTTGTTTTATCGACTTGTAAAACTATCAATTGATTTGATGATTTGCGTTTGGATAAATCATATTGGGTAGCAGTAGCATTGACGCTATTATCAGAAGTAGATAAAACATAATTTTCGACTTTAGGTACTTCAATATCAGCAAGTTCGATAGATTTAGGTACGGATACTTTATTAGCATTGTTAGACAAATCATAGTCAAGCATAGAAAATTGTTTGCCTAAAGATAGTTCATAAATAGGAGCTTTCCCATTGATAACATTATCGTAAAGTTGTACAGCCTTAGCAACATTTCTGCCTTCTTTGATTTCTGTACTCAAAACGCAGTATGTCTGATTATCATGCGTATATTTCGGCAAGCTATTAACAGGAATTGTACCTTCAATCATGGTGTAGTTATTAACCATGTTAGGTACTTTTTCTGCATAAATTACGGTATCAGAAGCCAATGAATCAAGTCCAGATTTTAGGTTAAGATATCTGTCAAGCTTCTTCTTAGCAGAAAGCATTAAGCCATAGGTCTTTCTACGCTCAAGGTAATATGCTTTATTGCGTTTAGTGAGTACGTCAATAATTCTTTGCTTCTTATTTTTCCATAAATCTGTAGCAATTGCAGCTTTAAACTCACCAATCTTTTTGCCTAAAATACGTTGTTCAGTATATAGGTTATTCAATTCTTTAAGAGTAGCAGCATACGTATTTTTATCATAGGCTTGATTATTAATTACAGCATTATCAAAAGCTTTTTTATCAGCAGATAATGCTGTAATTTTTTCGCGTATTTTAGCATATGCAGTATTCGTAGCAGCATACTCATTGTTAAATAATAATTCGTATGCTTGCTGATGAATTTGTTTTTTGGATAGCATCTTTTTATCATAATCAGCAAGCTGTTCTTTATAACTATCAACAGCTTGGGTTGTAGTTTCAATGAGAAGATTAACTTCTTCAGATAAATCAGAAGAAGTGATAACATAAGCAACTGCTTTATCAGCTTGATACTGTTTTTCAGAATAGTCTTTCTTATTTTTCTGCTCACGTAAAGCTTCTTGGCGTTCTTTCTGAATAGCCTTAGCAAGTTTACGCAGTAAAAAGTCTTTGGCAAATAATAATATTTTCTTTTCGGTGTCATCGGTATCAATCGGTACTTTTACTTCCTCACCTTCAGAATGCTTTTCTTCAACGTCTTTTATTGTTTTTTTTATACGTTCCATAACAAGGGGATTGAGGTAAGCATTACCTAGATGTGGAGCAGGATTTCGGTTCAGTAAAGCAGCATCTTCAGTTTTTCCCTGGTCGATAAGTTCATCGTGTTGAGCTTTCAATGTGCGTTCATCTATATGACATTCGGAAAGATTTTTTTCAACAAATTTTGCATTAACGATTTCTGCCCAAGTTTTACGTAATTGTAGAATATCTGTCTTTGATTGGTATTGTCTGCTAATTTTATATCCACCCGACAATTCACCTGTACGATTGACAGAATAACGTCTGAAATATAATTCCGGACCTAAAGGACGATCTTTTTCAATGATTTTTTCATTGAACATCAAATGACAATGGATATTTCTGTGCTTTTTGTCAAAAGCAGCTGCCTTGTTATGTACGGCAAAAGAATAAGCATGATTATCCTTAATACCGGTGCGCTTTAACAATTCTTCAACGCAAGCAATATTATCTTCAAGTGAAAGCTCTTCCTGCAGCCCTAGTAAAAATTCTCTATAACCACGTGCTTTGGCTGGCTTATTTACTTCGCAGGCTTGCCAAAAGTCTTTAGGAGTGTTTGCCCAGGAAGGCATATTGCCAGATTTGGTAAACACTAAATCTTCTTCACGATTTGACATATGAGCGTATTTGCCTTCTCGTGCAATATAGTCATAATGCACCCTTGTATGGATTTGATTACCATTTTTGGCTTTACCATGGGCAATATTGCGAAACAAGTAATGCATTAGTCATTCTCCTTGATAATTTTCTCATAAGGGCCTTGCCTTCATACTCCTATTGAGGCTTTGCCCCAAACCCTGCGGCGTAGCCGCCTGCGCTTTGCGCCTGTGCCTTTGGCACACCCGCCCGGAAAGGGCGGAAAACCGCTCAAGCGTGTGGCTTGCGCAGTGCATTTCTATAGAAATGCGTAAATGCGCATTCCCATCTCTTAGAGTACATTCTAACATCTTTCTCACTGATTATCAAGGAAAATATATATCATGTTGTGAAGAAAATATATAAATATCCTAATTTAGTATTGATTTTAATATTTAATATAGTATAATAAAGGTGAAAATCCAGAAAAGGAGCCGAGGTTATGGATCAACAAAAGATGTTTTTTCCTAAAGGAAATCCAACAGATACCTTTGATAAAGATGCTCATGGAAGGTTTCAGAGTGATTTGATGAATCTTGCTTATGATAAGCATCTGAGCAAAGAACGTAATATCTTCTTAGTTGGATTATGTGGAGTATGTGTAGCAGCAGTAGTATATATTGCCACTACCGCAAATTACAAAACGTATGTTGTGCGTGTGAATGATGCCACCGGTCAGATTGAAGCAGGACAACAGCTGAAGGCTGTTGCTTATAATCCTAAAGAAGCGGAAATAAAATATTTTCTATCTCAATTCGTAGAAAATATTCGTACTGTGCCTTTAGATCCAATTCTATACCGCAAAAATTGGCAAAATGCACAGCAGTATATGACTACATCTGCAGCTCAAAAATTGAATGGACTTATTACATCGGAAAATCAAGCTGCAAAGTTAGGACAGTATACAACATCAATCAAAATAAGGTCTGTACAAATGCAGCCAGGAAGTCAGCGTACATATCAGGTACGCTGGTCAGAAGATACCTATAGCATTGGTGGGACGAACACCGGTAAACAAGATATTTATGTTGCTTTGTTTACTGTAGCTATTGAGCCACCAACGAATGAAGCTGCATTCCTGGTTAATCCACTCGGATTGAAAATTGCAGATCTTAACTATGCAAAAGAGACATCTAACAACAAATAGGAGCGTGCAGAAATGAAAGGTAAAACATTAACCGGAATTTTAGTAGCTTGCGCTGCGTTGTCGATGATTCCTTTTAACAACACGTTTGCTGCAGAACCCAAAGCTATGTACCGTATTGATGATGCAGAATTGGTTGCTTCACAACTTAATTATGAATATTACCCTGAAAGCTTATACAATGTCGATTGCCAAGTGGGATATATAACCGATATTGTTCTTAAAGCCGGTGACAATGTAACACACATTGCTGCAGGTGATACCGCACAATGGATGGTTGATTCAGCAACTATTGGTAACGTTACACATATTTATGTAAAACCTCTAGTCAAAGATGTTGATACCAACTTCATTATCACGACTAATAAACATGTTTATAGGTTAGTCCTTAATTCTTCAGATTTTTATATTCCGATTGTGAAATGGAATTTTAGTAAAGAGGACGCGGAAATAGCTGCTGCTATCAAGAAAGCTAAAGAATCTCGTGAGCATACAAATGATAAGCAAGCTAAGATTTCTTTTGCGCAACGACGTTTACATAATTACGCTTATGAAATAAAAAAGAAGAAAAATATTGAGGCTGATTTTTGTCCTACAGCTATTTACGATGATGGCGTAAGAACTTACATCCGAATGCCCAAAAGCAACAAATACGATCTGCCTGTGCTCTATAATGTAGACCGTGAAAATAAAATGACATTAGTAAATTATAGAGTCAAAAATAATGTTTATATTGCTGACAGATGCTTTACTCATGCCAGACTTGTTTTTGGAAAAAAGATGAGCCTAGATTTTGTACCTTTGAAAAAGGCTGGTGATGATAAGTGAGTTTTCTCCAAAACCTTAAAGAAAGATTCAGTAAAAAAGATGAGAATGTAGAGCAATTTCTCCAAAATGAAGAGATGCTTTCGGAAGATATTGAGGATGAGCAGGACAATATAAGTGTACCTGATGAAGATGCTCCGGAAGATGGTGCGAAAACAGTAAAAGGGAAGCTGGTAAAAGGTATTGCTTTTGGTGTAGCTGCTATAGCAGTAGGTGCTGTTGTAAGTAATATGATGAGCACTCCCAAACATAATCCTCAAGGCAAGGAAAGTACCGATTTATCTGCCAATACAATAACAGCTAATCCTGCGCAGGGCATTCCTGATAATTATGCTGATATTGCAAAATACCAGGCAAAGAATAATAAGCAGCAGCCCATAAAACCAGTTAATGCTGAGCAGCGTTTGGCTGGTCAGCAACAAGGTCAACCATATAATGCAAACCATAGTAATGCATATAGACCTGTATATGAAAGCTCTTCTTCGTATATGCCGACAAATAATGCTGGTAATTATTCTCATGGCAGTACCTATAACAGCGGTTCAGATGCAAGGCAGCTTGCACAACAACAAGCGAAAATTGCCGCAAGCCCTATTTTATTTGATATCAGTAAATTTGCCCAGGCTGCAGCAAGCATGAGTACAGCAAATGCTGCTCCTGCTCCGATGCAGACAACTAATGACAGTTATGATACTGGCTTTACTCTCTATGCTGGTACCGTGGTACCTGCAACTCTGCTGACCGGTGTTACAAGCGAAGTAAATAACGGTGATGTAGTAGCGCAGGTAAGACAAGATGTATATGACAGTCTTACAGGAATGCATCTGTTAATTCCTCAAGGTTCACGTCTAATCGGTGTATCTGGCGCGGCTGGCAGCCGTGGCAACAAATGTATTGGTGTTGCCTTCAAGCGCATAATTTTTCCGAATGGATACAGTGTGCAGTTGCCAGATCAAAAGGCTATAGATGGCACTGGTTTTCCTGGATTGAGGGATAAATATGATGACCATGCATCTACTCTTTACCGCACAGCTTTCCTTGGGGCTTTACTTGCTGCGGCAGCTCAATCGTCTACTGGTAATTCCAGTGGCTATGATAGCAGAAGCCCTGGACAAGAAGCTGTCAGTGGTGCTGTAGCAGAAGTGCTCGACACAGCACATACGATTGTCGAAAGAGATGCCAATATGGCTCCTACTATTACTATTACGCCTGGCGCACAATTCAGCGTTTTCATCAATGCTGATATAGCACTTATGGAATATCTTTATTAACGATTTTGGGGTAAAGGACATCATATGAATCAGGGTACAAGGTTTATTACAGCAACAGCCCCGTTCTTTATTGGAATTTGGAGCGCAACACAAAAAATTGCTAATTATTGTGAATATGATCCTATTCTTGGAGAGCCAATCATAAAGTTTTGTCATCTTTATGCTCCTTGGCAATGGTTTGTATGGTACGGAAAATTTCATCAATACATTCCGGATTTGTTCCGTTCGTCTTTAATACCACTTGTTGTAGGCGTTGTTGTCAGTCTTGCTCTCATGATGTTTCTTAGACCACCAGAAAAACGTGATAGTCATGGTAGTGCTCATTGGGCTGAATATAACGATTTACGTAAGATGGATCTGTTCAATAAACACGGAGTAGTTGTAGGCTTATATGACGATAAATTAGCCAACGGCTTTTTTATTAAAAAATGTACCGACATTCTGAGATGGATAGAAGGCAAAAAGAATGAAACAGGTAGTAATTTCTATAAGAAAATCTATAAAAATTTTCTTGGCTTTTATGCTTCTCTCAATCATTATTACCTGCACGACAACAGCAATAAACATTTGGCAGTTGTCGCCCCTACTCGTAGCGGCAAAGGTGTTGGTTTAATAATTCCTACTCTACTAGGTGGTTGGACAGAGAGCTGCATAATAAACGATATAAAAAGTGAAAACTGGGGTGTTACGGCCGGCTATCGCAAGAAAATGGGGCAGACTGTAATCAAGTTTGAACCAACAGCAACGGATGGCAGCACAGCACGCTGGAATCCCCTTAATGAAATACCCATTGGTACGGAAGAAGAGGTAAGTGCCTCGCAAAATCTTGCTTATGTCATTGTCGATTATGAAGGCAAGGGTAAGCTTGATTTCTGGGGAGCAAGTGCAGCTGTTGTAATACAAGCAGTCATATTACATTTGAAATATGCTCATTTTGCTGATCCGGAAAACTATCCGTTTGAGCCTAATCTATATACGGTAGCTGCGTTTATGAAAGCCAATGTAATACCTGCTTTTGATAAAGATGGTAATCCTATTATTGATGAGGAAACAGGCGAACAGGCTATGACTGTCGCAGATTTCATTGCTACATTGCAGCAATTGATTGAGTTACCACACGTTCCGGACGAAGGACTGCATATCCGCGAATGGGATACGAAAAAATGCGAATACGTCGAACGTGTTATGTTTCCCAAAGATTTGCAGGAGCTTTATCCTTTTGAAAGCAGCTTAATGCATATGCCCAATACCCACCCTATCATCTTTAAATGCTTCAGTGAAATAATAAAGAAACCGCCTAATGAATGTGGTTCTATTATTTCTACCGCGAATACAGCTCTTAAGGAATACCTTGATCCGGTGCTTGCAAAAAACACATCTATCAGTGATTTTTGCGTTGATGATTTAATGAATTATCAAAAGCCTGTATCACTATATCTTGTTACTCCACCATCTGATTTATTACGTTTAGCCCCTATATTTAGACTTTTTTTCGAGATGATGGTCAGACATCATGCAAAAAAAATTGGCGATTACGTAAATGGGCAGGCAGTAACGGTATATAAGCATAAGTGCCTTTTCCTTATGGATGAATTTTCATCTTTAGGTAATCTGCAAAGTTTTGCTGCCACTCTTTCATATATTGCTGGTTACGGCATGAAAGTATTTCTTATCTGCCAGGGTATACCGCAGATTAACGGAATCTATGGAAAAGACAACCAGATACTTATGAACTGCCATCTGCAGATTTTTTACGCTCCAAATGACAATGACAGCGGCAAATACGCTGAATCACTGTTAGGTAATGAAACTAGAGTCAACAAGTCAATTTCAGATGCCGGAGGTTTTTTCGGTAAGCGTACATATAGCTATAGTGAAGCTGCACGTGCGCTTATGACTGCGGATGAAATCAAAAGACTTGGTGAGCAAGAGATTATATCTGCATCAGGCTTTCCACCTGTAAAAACGGATAAGGTCAAATATTATGAGAATGAATTTTTCCGCAGTAAGCTTATGGATGCTCCGTATGTAAGTGATGTTATACGTAATAATCCATATCCTTTGCGCGATAAGCGGATAGCAGAACATCATGCCACAAAACCTGCTGACCATAGCTTTAAATTTTCATTTGATGAATCTGCAGGTGCAAAGAAAAGCCATAAACAGAAAAAGAGTAACTTTACGTTTGAGTACAGCGATAAAGGAGCTGGTAAAAATGTTTAATTTATTTTCCTTTTTGAAAAACATGACTTTATCAAAAAAAGAAGTTAAAAGAAAACATGTTTTTGTATTATGGAATGAGATTGAAGAATGTGAGCAAGCCTATAAGCATAAAAAGAAACTTGGTGAAGAAATGCTTGCCCTGGCACAGCAGGTTGATGATAGTGATTTGCCTTTTACAGAAAAAATAACAAAAAAAGAGATATATCTTAATGCAGCCAGAGATAATTTTGATAAAGCTGATTTTTATAATCAAAAACTTGACGATTTAACAAAAGAATTACAGCTGGCTATGAAATGAGGTGTTTAAAAATATGCTTAACGCTAGTAATTCGCGTTTGGAAAAGCTAGAGGCTAGTTTTTCCAGAATGCAGAAAAGTACGCAACGCGAAAAAAATAAGCTCAAACAAGCTTTAAAAAAGCTTGAAGCTAATCAAAAGAAACAGGAAAAGGAATATTATGTCGAACGTGTCAACGAACGCAAAGAATTTATTTGGCAGCTTTTAAAGCAGCTAGGCTATAGCTTTGATGACATTTGCATTATCGGTGGCAGCCTGGCGCTTTTAAGAGAAAAAATTGATAGCGGTAATGCAACAGATGAAATCAATGCCTGCATCGCTAAATATTCTGAGCTTATAAAAGAAAAAGAATCTGCTGACGATGAAGCGCTTGATAATGAAGCGCTTGATAATGAAGCGGAAGTTGATGATGCTGATGCTTGTATTGATACTTCGCTCGACAGGATTGATCAGTAATGCCTAAAGATGACAATAAGACATTAGATGTCATGATGGGAGCGCACCTTGTCGAGCTTATGCGTAAACGTGATGATATAACAGAAATATATATTAATGATGATGGGCACATACGTTATATATCACATGAACAAGGCAAGGTCAAAACTGATATCTATATGGAACCGTCTAAAGTACAGGCTTTGATAGAGCTTATTGCCGGTCAGTGCGGCAAAATTGTTAATGAGGATATTCCCTCCATTTCTACAGAAATTAGAGGTTATGGTTGCCGTTTTCAGGGTGAACTGCCTCCGATTGTAAGAAATCCGCAGTTCAACATACGTAAAAAGGCTATAAAGATTTTTACGCTTGATGATTATGTTAAAAATGGCACTATGTCACAGCATTATGCTGATTATCTGAAACAGGCCATAAAGCAAAGGAAAAACATTCTTGTTGTAGGTGGCACAGGAACAGGTAAAACTACATTCTTAAATGCTATATTAGATAGTATTGCCAAAATCAGTCCTTATCACCGCATCATTTCTATTGAGGATTTGCCGGAATTACAGTGTCCTGCAGATGACTATTCACCGATGTATGTAAAACAAGATACATCTAAAAATGGTATCCGTTATAACATGACAAGACTGCTTGCCGACTGTATGCGTCGTAGTCCTGATAGAATCGTATTGGGCGAAGTTAGAGACGGTGCAGCATATACCATGCTTAAAGCCTGGAATACCGGACATGAAGGCGGTGCTTGTACTGTACACGCTAATAGTGCAGAACAAGGATTAACACGTATCAAATCCCTAGCGCAGGAAGATCCTGATGCAGCAGGCGATTTGAAAGAGCTTATTGGTGAAGCCATTGACATTGTTGTTTCTATTGTACATGTTGAATATCTTGACGGTCGTAAAGGTCGTAAAATTAACGATATTATCGAAGTACAAGGATATGACAGTGCCAATGAATCATATATTTTAAAACACATTAAGGAGGAATTTTCAAAATGAGTTTCAAGGAAAAATTAAAAAAGAAGTATTATGCCCAATGTGCCATTGCGGCAATGACAATCATGGATGCCTCCCCTGCCTTTGCCAGCACATTGAGTGATGCAGGCCTTACAGGTGGTACTGCTACTGTAAACTGGCCGTGGCGTAGATTTTTAAATTCTGTTGTAGAAGAGCTTACCGGTCCCTTGCCTTTGACTTTTGGCATTCTTGGTATTGCGGCTTGCTGCTTTATGGCTATGTCTGGTAACAGAGGCCAGTTCAGTATGCAGCTTATTGGTTTGGTATTTGCTATCAGCATCGTACTGTTTGCGCCTAATTTCGTAAACATTATCTCTTCTAGCGGTGCGGCACTTACAATCATGCCATGATGCACGGTGTAGAAGCTCCGTTGCACCGGTCAATGGTGCAGCCGATATATCTTATGGGAGTACCACGTAATATATTCTGGCTGGAAGTTTTTGGTGGTATCTTATGTGGTCTGTTCTTCAAATCTTTTTTTGTAGTAGCCATATTGATACTTGTACATCTGCTTTTTACATATCTTGGTCAAAAAGATTCACTTTTTCTGCAGGTGTTCTGGCACAGCCAGAGACATAGCCGTTATTACTACAGATAAGGAGCTGTATAAGTAATGTTTTCGTTGTTTTCTAATAAAAAGAAACAAAAAAATGTAGGCTACAGCAACGAAGTAGGAGCTTTCAGAGAAAAGCCCAGAGTTGATTATCTGCTGCCGTGGAGAAACATCTCTTACCGTAGCGGAGTAGTTTATGGCAAAAACAATGATATGCTTGCCGTGTTTGAATTCCGTGGTCCGGATCTGGAAAGCTCTACAGATGAAGAGCTTGCCCAATTCAATTTGTCGCTTAATCAGGCTATAAAAGCCTTGCCTACAGGTTTTGTACTGTATTTCGATGCTCAACGTCATTATGCTAGCAGCTATGAGAAATCAGATTTTCCGAATCCCTTGCTGCAGCAAATGGAAAATGAACGAGCAGACTATTATAATAGCCAGGCTCATTTTGAAACATCATATTATTTTGTAGTGTATTATGAGCCGCCACAGCTGTTGAAATCTAAAATCACCCAAGGCTTTATCAACTCCAAGAAAAAAGCCGATGAAGATACAACACAAAAAATATTTGAAGACACTTCACGGTTTTTCATAGACCGTGTAAATCTCATTGGCAATGCTCTGAGCCATATTTTCCCGGATATCCATGCGTTATCTGCTGATGAGACGTTAACATACCTGCATTCAACCGTATCAACACGTAGATTTGATTTAAAGGTTAATCCATTACGTGAATTCATCTGCGATTATATCTTCGACGAGCCAGGCATTACTGCAGGTCGTGAGCCTATGATTGGTAATAAGCATATGCGCGTTGTTACTGTGTTGAATTTCCCACCAGTTACAACAGCCGGGATTTTAGAGTTTTTTAACCGTCTTGATATAGAGTATCGCTGGGTAAGCCGATATATCTGTATGTCAAAGTTAGATGCAGACAAAGAGCTGAAAAACTATCAGACTTTGTGGGGACAGCAGATGGTCAAGCCGACTGAATGGTTCTTATCAGCACTTGGCAAAGCTCCAGAAAATTCTAATCCAGATGAACAGGCTGTTATGAATCGTGATGACGCCACTCTTGCTCTGCAGGAGCTTGCCAACGATACTGCAAGCTATGGTTATTACACTATGACAGTAACCTTATTTGATGAAGATAAGGATGCTGTAAATAAAAAAGCGAATAAGGTGCTTGATTTATTAAACAGCAACGGCTTTACCGGACTTATCGAAACAGACAACAGCATGGAGGCCTGGTGGGGTTCAATTCCTGGCTGTTATCGTGCTAATGTCCGCAGACCTATTATCTCATCTCTAAATTTTTGTCACCTTGCCCCGGCAATGGCAACATGGCCAGGAGATAAAAAGAATGAGCATCTAAAGGGGCCTGTGCTGCTCTACACGGATACCGGCGGTTTTACGCCGTTCCGTTTATCACTGCACTGCGGTGACGTGGGGCACACGATGATTTGCGGACCATCTGGCAGTGGTAAATCTGTACTGCTTAATACACTGGAAGCGCATTTCTTGAAATATAAGGATGCCAAAGTCTTTATATTTGATAAGGCTGCATCCAGCAGGGCGCTAACACTTGCTATTGGTGGTAATTTCTATAACCTTGCAGCAGAAGGTAAGCATGAGCTTTCATTCCAGCCGTTGGCACGTATTGATTCAGACAATGAAATCAAATGGGCTAAGGAATGGATTTTAAGCTATCTGCGTCAGCAGAACATGACCGTTACTCCTGTGCATGACCGCTTTGTATGGAAAGCTCTGCAGTCCTTGGCTGAATTTCCTCAAGAGCAGCGTACAATCAGTAATCTGGTTGATCTTGTCCAGGATAATGATATCCGTGTAGCCTTGGAACCTTTGACATTAAAAGGTAGCTATGGTGCGCTTTTTGATAACGATGAGGAACGCAGCGGTGCTAATGGTCGTTGGCAGGTATATGAGATGGAAACGCTTATGTCAACTCCTGCTATAGTGCCGGCAACGCTTGATTATCTCTTTCATCGGATTGAGGGCAGCCTAAAAGAAGCTGCAGGACCATCTATTATTGTGCTTGATGAATGTTGGCTGTTCTTTGATAATCCAGCATTTAAAGATAAGCTGCGTGAGTATTTCAAAGATATGCGAAAAAAAAATACGTCAATCATCTTTGCAACGCAGAATCTTGCAGACGTAGCCAGCAAGGCAGATTTGATGACAACGGTAATGGAGAACTGCCCTAACAGAATTTTTCTGCCGAATGTCAATGCAGTTAATGAGAAAAACCAAGAGCTTTACGCTTCTTTTGGTTGTAATTATCAGCAGGTAAAATTAATTGCACAGATGCAGGCAAAACGAGACTATTATTACGCTTCTCCTAAAGGAAATCGTATCTTCCAGCTTGCACTGCAGCCTATTGAGCTGCCTTTTGTGACTGCTACAGCAAAATCTGACCAGCTTGCTATGGATCAGATTCTTGCAAGCTATCCACGTGAAGAATTTGTAAGCCACTGGCTGAAATACAAAAATTACTCCGGTGATTACGTATCTCCTAACCTTTGACCGACAAACACTTCTAATCGTTAATTTATAAGACCTGATTGCCAACTGGCCTGGGCTTTGCAGGCTGGTTGAAAAATTTTTTAAAAGGAATGATGATAACAATGAGTACGACAAGAAAACGTAGTAACGTAGTTGCGAAGGCCTTGCTACTAACAGCACTGGCCAGTGGTATAGCAGGGATGCAGGCTGTACCTACATTTGCTTATAGTAATGATAGGATTAACAATACACCGTTAGATTTTACTAAAAGTTTTAGTATATATTTAGGTGATAACGGTGGGGATGGTGCTAATGATCCGAATACAAAGACTTATCTGTACTATACTCCTGTTAATAAAACTATAGAAGTAGATGATTATAAATACGATACCTTAGAAGCAGGGCAATTATATGTACTGCTTGATACACATGACTCAACAGATAATGGGTATGATTATAAATCCTATAGAAAACTCGGAGATGCAAAGAGTATTTTAGGAGGCAGTAGTTCTAGTGGATTAAGTGAAGAGCAGAAAACTATGATAAAAGACCTGATTGCCAACGTAGATGGCAATCAAAAGGTCAGCGGCAATCAGGAAGTTACAGGTAATGGTACTGTTGGTGGAAATCAAACCGTTAAGGGAGATTCCACAGTAAACGGTACATCCAATTCTAAAGATAACCACGTTACTAATAATAGTACCGTAGGTGGAAAATTAACATCAGGCAGTGAAGAGGTCAAAGGCGATTCCACCGTAGGTGGCAATTCTACTGTAAAGGGCGACCTGGGAGTAGAAGGC
>ERZ1026874.1288-NODE-1288-length-13617-cov-11.792877_pt1 | contig 13617 bp, 14 predicted proteins | sample MGYA00380167_ERZ1026874 | MGnify/ENA primary metagenome ERZ1026874 (study PRJEB33269, sample SAMEA4719803) | human gut metagenome | biome: human-associated habitat; feature: organic feature; material: feces | place: Cameroon | collected 2013-10 ...
CCTCGACCAGGGGCATGAGCTCGCCGACGCGCTCGACGATGCGGCGCTGCTCGGCCAGAGGCGGAATAGGATATAAAAACGACTGGAAGTTAGCTGCCGACAAATTTGGCTGGGCAGTTCCGTTGTTGAATCTTTTTATGCTTGCCGTTGTTAACGCTGAGTCAAATAGGGCGCTTAGGTATTTAACTGATATTCCAATGCTGCCAATCAGTCTAACAATCACCAACGAAGACGCGATGGCGCCTCGTTCGAAAGGAAAGATGCCGAATTTGCCCAGGGACCCTCGTATGCAGAAAACCATATCGCCATGTTCCAGCTTCCCAGCATGAAGCAGGTCGTATTGATCTTCCGTCATATAGAGCATGTTCGTTTCCGAAACAACGCCTCGCTCTACATTGATAGCGCTAACAAAAGGAATTCCGGAATCGCGCAGCTTCGACTTTGCTGGATAGTTCTTTCCCCTGTCGCCATTAAGGATTTGGGCAACGGTTTCCAGCCTTGCCCAAGCCCACCCCTCGGGCAGCTCCTCAAACGGCATCTCGTCCGCGATGCACTTATCGCTCAACACACGACCTTTGGCATCCACCCTCTTCTCATAGGGGGAGCCATCGGAAGGGGCAAGCTCACGGTGGTAGCCATGCATACTGTCAAAGGGCAGCGCCGGTCTGCATACATTGCCGTGAATCATAGGCTAAGCAAAATCAAATAGTTCGTGACGGTGCTGGCGGCATCCGCCATGTTGCGGACACGACTTCGCGGCCGGGTGATGCCTCCGCTGCGCCCTGTAAAGGCCGCTCCATGAGACCCCGCACAAATCTCCGCTGCGCTCCGATTGGTGGAGGCCGTCATGGAGGACCTTGACAGGCCTTCGCTCCGGCATGGCTTTGCAGGGAGCAAAGCCGACGACGACGCGCGGCGTCGCCATTCGGCTTTGCCCGCAGGGGCGAGATGTTGAGGGCAGGTGCCCGGAACGGAGGAAGAGATGCAGCAGCTGATGACCGAGGAAATCGCCAAGACGGTGCCGAGGCTCTACGAGCAGGACGGGGCGGAGGACCCCATCGCCCACGTCCACTACTTCTCGTGCGTGAACGGATGGGACTGGTACCTCACCGAGTACGACCCGAGGACCGGCGAGGCGTTCGGCCTCGTGCGCGGCTTCGAGACCGAGTGGGGCTACTTCAGCGTCCGCGAGATGGAGAGGGTGAACCGCGAGAAGGGGTTCGGGGTCGTCGAGCGCGACGAGCACTTCGAGCCCGCGCTCGCCAGTAGGTTCGAGGGGAGGTAGCCGCATGGTCACGGTCGAGTTCGACTTCATGGGCGAGGCGGTCAGCCTCGCCCTCGTGGCCGAGGAGTACGCGGGCGGCGGCCTGGCCGTCCTCCTCCTCGATGCCACGGACCCGCGCTCCGACGGCTACATGGCCGAGTGGGGCGTGCTCACGGCGAACGTGCCGGCGGCGGCCGAGTGGTGCCGCGGGCGCGGCAACATCGCCATCGACCCCGCCGCGCCCGCGGCGCTCCTCGCGGCGCTCGAGGCCGCCGGCATGCTCCGCATGGCCGCCCGCTCGGCGGCGTCCGGGATGGCCCGCTACCCTCTGGCCACGGTCGCGGGGCGCGCCCTCGAGAACATGGGCGGCCTGACCGAGACCCTCGAGGAGGCGCTCGGCTCGACGGTCGTCGTCGAGTACGAGTCGGGCGGCGACGGCGGCGCGTTCGAGGTGGGGACCGCGCCGGCGGGGTCGGCCGAGCTCGAGCGCCTCATCGCCGCCGCGAGGTCCGAGGCGGACGAGTTGGCGTGCATCGGCGGATGGGCGGCCGTCCGAATCGGTTTCGGGGACGTCGAGACCATCGACTGCGAGACGGGGCGGACGGTCTACGCGGCAGGGGCGGAATAGCTCCGGCCGCCACCCGCACGGGCATACCGGCGACGGCGTGCCCCTCGCGGCGTTTCCCGGGGATGGACCGCGCCATCCCCGGACCCCTGCGCGCCAAAGGGCCAAGGCCCCTTGGAACCCCGGAGCTGCCGCCGGCGGGCCGTGAACGGCGGGCCAATCACTCGGCTTCAACTCGCGATCGCCCCGCCGTGTCACGCCCCGCCGGCTCTCGCTCCGGCTCCGTTCGATGGCTCCCATGGGTCGCCATCACTGCGCCTCCGCTCACCTGCCCATATCCGGGAAAACGTGTGGGTTCCCTACCATGGGCATGCAAGATGTGGGAATGTGTACACATTCCATCTTGCCGGCGCGAACGCGCCGGAGCTCCGGGCGGCCGGAACCGCGCCTGGCGGCACTCTCCTGCGCCCTGCGCGGGGACGGCGAACCGCGCCCGTTGGCGCTCCCGCCGGCCCCTTGCCGAAGTCCATGGAAGGAGACCCCTGTGGCCAAAGAGAAGAAAGAGACCCAGATCCACCTTCGGATCAGCGAGCGAGACGCCGCGCTCATGCGCGAGCGCGCCCAGGCGGCCGGACTCGGGTTGTCGGCCTACGTCCGCCAGTGCGCGCTCGCCGGCGGCGCGCCTGCCCCGGCCGCGGACGCCCGCGAGCTCCGCCCGATCTACGCGGAGCTCCGGCGTTGCGGCAACAACATCAACCAGGTCGCCCGTGCCTTCAACACCTACGGCATCGGCGGCGCGCCGGCGGCCGACGTGGCCCGCGCCGTGGCGGAGCTCGAGCGCGCCGCCGAGGCAGTTGCCGCGGCCCTCGAGGCCGCAAGGCCGTAATCTGCCGACGTGGAGGGTTGGTGTAGGGGTGTAATAGGGGTAGAACCGGGGTAGAATGCAATCAAGCACACATACCGTTGATTGGAGCACCGATGCCCACCCTTAAGCCAAAACGCACTTTCGTCTATTCTTCAGACAACGCCCGCCGCGCCATCGAGGCTGCACTCGCCGACCGTTGCGAGGTCAACCGGACTAACATGTCGCAGGAGATCGAGGGCATCCTTATCGACGCCCTCGTGCCACATGACGGCGGGCTTGCCGAGATGGCGATGACTCGCATCTACTACGGACAGACGGGTGTTCGCGACGAGGTGTCGACTGCTTTCAGCGACGCGGCCGCCGTCTACGATTGGGATAATGGAGTATCCGATCTCAAGCCCCTCGTCGAGCTCGCCGCCCGACAGTCGTTGGGCGCGCTGATCGATGCGTCGAAAATAGAGGACGATGGCTCCCGCCCCGTCTATCACCTCAAAACGTGCTGGGATTCCGTATGCAGCCGATTGCATCATGTATGCGAGAACGACCCGGGTAGTCGCGAGGCCCTGTCTGCCGCCGTCGACGAGGGGGTCGCCCGCGACCTGTCCCGCGCTCTCGAGGGTGGGAACAGGGGTGTCGAGGCCAGGGCGTTCTTCGATATCGTTCTGCGCAACTGGGCCGTGCTTGGCGGATTCACGTACACCTACCGGGCCCTCATGGACGTCGTCTCCATCACCGACGAATGGCCCGAGACCGCCCGCTCGCGCGAGGACCTCAAGGCGTGCCTCTGTTCCGTCGCCGCCACGCGTGGGGGCGAATAGCCGTGGGTCGATACCGCAGCTCCGCGGTCCTCGCCGCTGTGTTTGCTGTCATCTTCGATGTAGCTTGCTACCCCATTGTGGCCCCTGTGATCGCATGTGCGCTCGCGGGGGCCGTTTTCGACTGGCCGAGCTGGATCGACGGCATTGGGCCCGACCTCTGGTTGGCGTTCTGGGCATCAGGGGCCTGGATCCCGCACCTCCCGCCCATGCTCGCCGCGTTAGCGCTCCTGTTCCTGGTGCTTTTCGGCTATGCGGTGGCCAAGGACGCCGAGACCGCCCGTGAGGTCGAGGGAGGCATCTACGGCGACTCGCACATCGTCCACGGCGTGGCGGAACTGGGCCGCCGGAACGACTTCTGGGACGGCAACGGGACGCCCGGGAAGGCGGGCCTGGTGCTCGGTGCCACCGGGGAGGGATACTGGTTCGACTCCTCCGTCCCACATGCAATGACCTGCGGAAAGACAGGTTCAGGTAAGACGCAGCTACAGACTCTGGAGACGATGCACCTACTCATGGCCGCCGGCTGGAACATCGTGTCGACCGGTAAGCCTGAGGTCCTTGAGCTCACCGCCGACAAGGCCCGCGAGATGGGCTATGAGGTCGTCGTGCTCGATTTGACCGGTTATCCCGGTGCCAGCCGATATAATCCCATCGGGCTCGTCGTCGATGCCGTCGAGGCGGGCGATACCGACGGGGCCGTGAGGGTAGCCCGGCAGGTCGCCGTCGACCTCATCCCCCTCGGCGGCGAGAAGAATACCTACTTTCCCAAAGCCGCGCGAAACATGCTCGTCGCCTGCATCCTTGTCGTCTGCACGGCCGATATCCCCCGCAGGTGGAAGAACCTCCCGAGCGTCGCCGCGCTCGTCGAACGAGGGACTTCCGGCAACAACCCGAAGGACCCGTCAGCACCACTCAAGGACTACATCCGCGGTCTCGGGCCGTCACACCCGGCATTCTCGCCGGCATCCGACCTCCTCGGCGACGGAGGCGCGACGACGGCGGGAAAGAACGTCGTCTCGACGCTCAAAGAGGCGTTGAGTATCTTTTCGGACGGTGCGCTCCGTGCGGTCACATCCGAGAGTGCCTTATCGATCCACGACCTTATCAAGGGGAAGACGGTTCTCTATATCGAGATGCTCGACGAAGGCGATCCGTACAGTGTCGTCTACACATGCTTTTTGAACCAGTGGTGGCAGGTGGCCCAGCAGGTGTGCAAGGAGAGCGGAGGCCGCGTGCCACGCGAGACGGCGCTCGTGCTCGACGAGATCGGGAACCTGAATGTCAGGGTCGCGTGTCTACCCGCCATCGCCACGCTCGGGCGGAGCATGAAGATCCATGAGTACTTGTTCGTTCAGAACCTCAAGCAACTCAACGCCTACAACGAGCCCGGCGACGGCGGGGCCGGGCGTGACAAACTGGTCGGGTCCATCGGAACCAAGGTCGCCCTATCGCTCTCTGAGCCGGATGACTTCAAGTTCTTCACGGCACTCGCTGGAAAGCGGACGGTGCGCTCCATGGGAACATCGAGCCAGAATGGCTCGGGTCGGTCGTCGTCCGGCACGAGCTACAGTGAGACCTCCGTCCCTCTGATAAACGAATGGGAGTGGCAGCAGCGCATCCCCATTCGAGACGGCCTCATCGCGATAAAAGGTGGCGAGAACTCGAAACCGGGCCGCGAGGGCGTGTTCGAGTTCCCTCTCGACTACGCCAGCCGCACCCCGGCGGGAGCCTTCTTCGGGCTCGGCGACGAGGAGGCGGAGCGTCAGAAACGCTCCGCCTACTACGCCCGCGCCAAGGCCTCCGCGCAGGACGAAGTGTATGAGGTGCCGGAACCGTGGTGTCCCGAGTTCAACGTTGGCGACGAGACGGACGATGATGACGAGATCGCGCCCGACGACGTGTTTAAGGCCGACGAGGAAAACGCGACGTTCGAGGACGAGTGGGCCGCGTGGGACGAGTGAGGGGGCGGTAAACATGACGGCAATCAAACAGGTATCGGTGACCAGTGCGCAGCATATGAAGAGTCTTGCTGGTTATCTCGACAGGTCGAGCGATAAGCATGACGCACTCGACCTCGACTCCCGGAATCTCAACGACCCGGAGAACTGGGCTCGCGAGATGGACCGCACCCGCGATGCCTACGGGCACAACGAGTCCGGCCGCAAGGGCTCGAAATGCACCTACTGCTACCACCAGATCATCGCCTTCAATCCAGACGAATGCGACGTCAACGGTGGCAGGCTCACCAGGGCCGGGTGCATGGGATTCGCTCGCGAGTGGGTGGAGCGCTACTATCCGAACCAGGAAGCCGTCTGGGCGCTTCACCTCGAGCATTCGAAGGACGGAACGGACCGTTACGCCGTGCATATCGCCATCAATCGGACCGACCTCGAGACCGGGCGCAGGCTCGATGAGGGCCGAGCAGGCCGTCAGAAGGTCCTCCATGCGTCGAGAATGCGCGACATGGACGAGAGATGGGGCCTCTCGCAGCTCGAACGCGGCCAAAGAAATAGCAGATCACACGCTCGCCAGGAGTCCCCTGGCGAGCGGAGGGCCCGCGAGGCCGGCCGCGCGTCGTCGCCGCGGTTCGAGACGGATCTGGACCATGTTCGCCGCGTCGTACGCGAGAGCGTTCGCGAGGTTGCCGCCTCGGGAGTCCCCAACAAGATGCGTGCGCTCAACGAGGCGCTCGAGAGGAGAGGGGTTCATATGCGAATGAGCCGAGACGCCCAGGCAAAAACTAGGGACGTGGTCTTCGAGTACCGTTCGACCTACGACCGCAGAGACGGGCGCGGCAACCGCATAAGGGTCTCCGCGATCCGCGGGCATCGCCTCGGGCGCGGGTTCAGCATCGCCGGCATCCAACATGCCCTGGGCGTCGGAATGGCCATGTACCGCATGGCCGAGAAGGCCATGGACGACGGGAATGGAAACGACATGTAGATCCCCTGGGGTTCCGGACGAAGAGGTACCGTCGGGCGTATATAGAACTTATATACAATGTATATAAGTTCTATATACGCCCGATTTGGGTCACATAGTGTAAAATAACAAATACCCGTCAAATACGTCCTGTGTGCCCCTCAGGGCAGGCCCTCGGGGTCGCTCCTGAGGTTGTTTCTGTTGGGGCAGTATTTCAATTGTTTGTGGGAGGTCCCATGCCTGTCTCCAGGAAGCAGAAGCAAGTGAGTGACCACGATGGCCGGTGGTATGAGAACGAGAGACATGCAAACCAGAGCAGGAACGAGAGGCTGTTCGATTCGCCAGGTTGGACCTATTGCGATCCCGACACGTTCTACCGCTCGCTGTTTCCAAAGGGGACGCTGCAGAAGAAGGGTGACGACTCTGACGGAAAGCCGAACGTCATCGTTCTCGAGGACACAGGCATGGAGATAGACCAAGGAGTCGACGCAAAGGGAAACAAACTCGTGAAACGAGTCATGCACAGGTATACCGTCCATGATGACCTCGAGGATCTCGAGCGCCTGCGCAACATTTCTATCAAACAGAACACGTTCATGTTCCTTGCCCCCGTGAGCTACTACGGCAAGAGCCGAAGCAGCCGCAATGCCCGCTTTTTGCATGCCATCATGATCGACCTCGATTACGTCGGAGACCGAGAGCTCGTGAACCTCCTCCACCAGATGGAGCACGGGGCTATCCCGCAGGCTAACTATCTTGTCAGCTCAGGAACGGGTCTTCATGTCGTTTATTTGCTCGACGAGCCCGTACCCCTCATGACTCGCTATGTCACCGGGCTCCAGGTTCTCAAGCGCGAGCTCACCGACCGCGTCTGGAACGCCAACACGAGCGCCAGCGATCCCGACAAGAAACAGAGCCAGGGAATCTTCCAGGGCTTTCGCATGGTCGGCAGTGCGACCAAGCTTAACGGCGACATTGGAAAACCGAAGTACAAACAGCCGTACGTGGCCGAGTGCTTCTCCCATGATGCGACCCCGCCGGCGACCATACCGTATCTGCTGTCGTTCGTCCCCAGGCTCAGGGACAGAAGCGAGATGGCAGGCCTCGACGCCCTCCGCGCGCTCACGCAGGAAGTTCGCAAGAAAACCCCGATCGCCCAGGCCAAGGAGCTGTGGCCCGATTGGTACGAGAAGCACGTCGTCAACGACGAACCGCGCGGCGGCTGGACGTTCGGCCGCGCGGCATACGACCGGATCCTGAGCGTCATCAGGGACCAGGCGTCGGTCGACCATCGCTACTGGTGCATCTTCTACCTCGCCGTAATGGCCAACAAATGCGGGGTGTCCTACGACGAGCTCGAAGACGACGCCTATGGTCTCCTGGAACGATTCGACGCCATGTCGGTAGAGCCTGACAACCGGTTCACCGCAAACGATGTCGCCGCGGCCCTAGAGGCCTTTGAGGGCGGATCGGCGGCCGGCAAGTCGCGGCGATACACCCAGGCGTTCTGCGAGCGCAAGGCCGCGGTCTCTTACGGCGAGAAGATGGGGCATGGCAGCAACCCGCCAGACAAGCGCCTTCCGAAAAACCTGTCACTTGAGAAGGCTCGCATGACGAGGGACTTGAACCAGAGGGCCGCCGGCACCAACTGGTGGGACGGCGGGAACCGCGACGGGGCCCCCAAGAAGGCCATGCAGGTGTGGAAGGCTGCGACTGAGAACCCCGGCCTCAGCGTGGCGGCACTCGCCCGCGAAGCTGGCGTGTCCCGCCCCACCGTGTACAAGTGGCTCGCTCCCGGATGGCAAGCTGAATATGCCGTCGCCCTGGACAAGGAGAGGAGGCCGTCGCATCAGCTATCGCGCCGCCGCGTCATCGAGCAGCAGGCGGACGAGATCAGGCGCGCCTACGCCGGCGACCGCGACGCACTCGAGGGGAAAGTCGTCCGCCATGTCGTCTCTTCCCCGTGGGAGTCGTATGAGGAAGTCGCGGTCTGGGCGGGCCTTTCCGGTGCCGCAGAGGTCGAGCGGATAATCGAGCGCAATAAAGACCTATTCCTCAGGACGAAACTCGGCATAGAGGAGGACCGCGAGACATGGAACGCCGAGACCGACGATTACTTCGACGCCATGACGGCGGCAAACATCGCGGGCAAGCGCGATGACCTCATGAGGGCCCGTGCCCTCGGCGTCCACGCGGCAATCGAGTGGGCGAGGTACGAGGTGCCCGATCTGTTCGAGGAACTGCGCGACGCGCGGCGCAGGCATCAGACGCTTACGGCCGATGACTTGGCAAAATTGAAGGAGAAGTATATAGGAAGTATATAAATTGTATATACTTCCTATATACATAATCGCCGATAGATACACAGTGCTTTCGAGGTGGTACCCCTATGATTATCTCGGCAATCAACCTTAAGGGCGGCGTCGGCAAGACGACGACCGCTATGGCACTCGCCACTGCCGCCGCGCGCGAGGGAAAAGAGGTTGAGCTTTACGATTGCGACCCCCAGTCGAGCGCCAGCCTTTGGGCAATGATGTCCGAGGAGAGTGGGGACGCACTGCCGTTCAAAGTCAAATCAGCGAACCTTGCCACACTCAGAATGGCGGGAAACAAGTTGCGGAAGGATCCGGACAGATGGGTCTTCATCGATTGCCCGCCTAACGGGAACGTCATGGACGAGGCCGCTTCGGTATCCGACTTCGTAATCATCCCGACCGGCTCCGGGGCGGCCGACGTGGTCAAGGCCATCGAGACGGCGCGGACCCTGACAGCGCGCGGGGTTTTCTACGGCGTTCTCCTCACCCAGGTTGCTGCAAACACACTTTCGTTCGCTCAGGCCAATATGGAAATCAAGGAGAACGACTTGAGCTATTTCGACCATCAGGTCAGGAGGCGCGAAGGCCTGCGGAACTTCTTCGGGAACTCGTTCGGCGATGATCTTTTCGGATACGAGGTCATCTGGGAAGAGCTCAAGGAAATCTTGCACAACGACGAGGAGATTCACTATGCCTGCTAAGAGACCGGTTCGCCGCATGCAGGTTCCGCAGGAGCCCGCGCCGACCCTTATGGCCAATCAGGACCTTCGTCACAAGGGTGACTCGACGTCCTCGCGCAAGAAAGGGAAATGCATTACGTTCTGGGTGACGGATGAGCAGAAGGCGGAGATCTCCGCCTATGCGGCCGAACACAACACGACCGTGTCCCGCCTCATTGTCGAGGGGCTGGAGATGCGGATGAAGCGCGATTAATTATATAGAAAGTATATACACTCTATATAAATCTTATATAGAGTGTATATACATTAAGGGGTAAAAATGGCCGGAAACAGCAATCTCGCCAGCGCAATGGAGGCCAAGCAGGACGAGTTCTACACGCAGCTCAGAACCATCGAGGACGAGCTGAGACACTATCGCAAGCACTTCAAGGGGAAGACGGTTCTCTGCAACTGCGACGATCCTTTCGAGTCGAACTTTTTCAAGTACTTCGCCCTCAACTTCAACAAGCTCGGCCTCAAGAAACTCATAGCGACGTGCTATGCGGGGTCATCCATAACGGGTACGCAGCTCTCCCTTTTCGGCGATGATACGGACGAAGAGAGAAGGACGCCGTACAAGGCCATCGTCACAACCGTCCATGATGCAACCGGCAACGGCGGCGTCGATATGCTCGATGTGGCCGAGCTGTTCAGGAGCGGCGAGAACAGGCTGGAGAAGCTTGAGGGCGACGGCGATTTCCGAAGCCGTGAGTGCCTGGAACTTCTCGACGAGGCGGATATCGTAGCCACGAATCCACCATTCTCCCTGTTCAGGGAGTATCTATCGACCCTGATTGAGCACGATAAAAAGTTCGTCATTATCGGTAATCAGAACACCGCGACGACAAAAGACATATTTCCACTGCTTAAGGAAAATAAAGTCTGGCTTGGATACCATAGCGGACACACTCTGTTCGAGGTGCCTGACAGCTATGGAATCCCTGACTTCTATGACAAGACCGATAAGCAGAAACTCAGGTCGAACGGCTATGTGATTGACGAGAACGGCAAGCTCTGGCGCAATCTTGGAAATATCTGCTGGTTCACGAATCTCGATATCCGCAAACGCCATGAACGGATGATCCTTATCAGGAAGTACAGACCAGAAGAGTATCCGGAATACGACAACTACGACGCCATCGAGGTTTCGATGGCCGCGAACATACCGATGGATTATGCGGGGGTCATGGGCGTTCCGATTACGTTTCTCGACAAGTTCAACCCTGATCAATTTGAAATTATCGGAATCACGAAGACGTGGTTCGGTCTTGCGAACAAGGTTTATCCAAAACAGATCCAGGTGAACAAGCAGGGCAAACGCAGCCAGGTGACAAAATTGAATGATGGGGCGGTTATTAAGGTTGCTGTTCCACCCGAAGGAAAAACCTACTACATCGTAGAAGACGATTTCTACATACAGACGTACCCAAGGCTGCTGATTAAGAACAAGAACCCGGAGGTGGCTGAGAAATGATGGACATAAAGCCAATCGAGGTCACCGTCGGCGAGGTGTGTGAGGGGTATTTCAACGACGCCGAGGAAGGCGTTGTCGGCTACGACGAGCGGCTTGATATTCGGCCGAAGTACCAGCGCGAGTTCGTCTACACGGGGAATCAGCGTGACGAGGTGATACGCACCGTCATGAAGAAGCTGCCCCTCAACGTCATGTACTGGTGCAAGACGGGCGACGACTCCTACGAGGTCCTGGACGGCCAGCAGCGTACCGTCTCTCTGTGCGAGTACGTCGATGGCTCCTTTTCAGTCGATAACATGTACTTCGACAACCTTCCGCAAGACAAGAGAGAGCAGATTCTCGGATACAAGCTGTTCGTCTACGTCTGCGACGGCACCGATTCCGAGAAACTTGATTGGTTTCGCATCATCAACATCGCGGGTGAGAAGCTGACGGACCAAGAGCTGAGGAACGCGGTCTATGCCGGTCCGTGGGTCTCGGACGCCAAGCGATACTTCTCCAAGACGGGCTGCCCGGCCTCGCAGCTCGCGAGCGACTACCTCAGCGGGAAGACGATACGCCAGGAATTCCTTGAGACGGCCATTTCGTGGGCTGCATCTGCCGAGGGGCAGACCATCGAGGCCTACATGGCCAAGCATCAGCACGATTCGAATGCGGTGTCGCTCTGGAATTACTTCCGTTCCGTTATCGATTGGGTTCAGGCTATCTTCCCGAAATACCGTAGGGAGATGAAGGGTCTGCCATGGGGCCTCTTCTACAACGAGAACAAGGACAGGACCGACCTAAACCCGAAGACCCTTGAAGCAGATGTCTCGCGCCTCATGGCCGACGAGGACGTGACTAAAAAGGGCGGCGTCTACGAGTATCTGCTAACAGGAAAGGAGCGGTGCCTCTCAATTCGTGCGTTCGATGAGCGCATGAAGCGAGCCGCCTACGAGCGCCAGAAGGGCGTCTGTCCGTACTGCAAGCAGCATTTTGAGTTACCCGAGATGCACGCCGACCATATCAAGCCGTGGAGCAAGGGCGGTACTACGACTGCCGACAACTGCCAGATGCTCTGCCGCGACTGCAACCTGAGGAAAAGTGACGACTGATCTGAGGGTCGTTTTGATGAAGGCTCGACCGACTCCATTGCGATTTCGCCACCTGAGTTATGCCGGGCACGGGCTGGTGAGCATGCGGTTGCGGTCGTATGGTTTTTTGGTAAACCACGTGTAGCGACAGGGGTCGCGAGTTAAATCGGGCTCGATCGAGAGTCCCTTTTAGGCCCTATCGCGGTGCTCCGTTTTTTGGTGAACATCGAGTAACGGTTGGGTAAGAGGTCCGGTTCGGCCGGTCACTCGTGGAGTACATCCTTCCGCCCGTCCAGGTTACGGGCGGAAGGTGATCTCCCGGCGTATCGAGCGGCAAATGAATATCGGAGCCAGGTCTATCCTTGTGCGGTTGCTTTGGCGTCGTTATCTGTGATGCAATCGACAAGATTTCCGGCAAGGCGGTCAACTTGGCCTGCGGCGAATTCGACGACTCTCTCTGGGTCTTGGATATCGCCACGTGAGGCGGCGACGAGCGTTGCCGCGAGCCCCCTCATCTCGTAGCTGATATCGAAGATCCGATTCTGTTCGAGCTCGGTCATGAAAATGCTCCTCAACGGTAGGGATATTGGTCTATAGTATAGAACATACGTTCGCACTATGGGGGGTCGTATTGTTCAAGAAGCACTCGCTGGCCGGGACGTGTGGGATACCGGTCGAGGAGCGTCGTATCTATATCGACGTCGATACCAAGGGGTCCGTCAATTTCAACCATGGGCCGGCGGATCCCCGGGTGATTCACTGGCCCGACGGCCGGTCGTGGACAGTCGAATCTATTTATGACAGGCGGGAATATGGTCGCGCGATCTTCGGCAACCTTTGTGTCGAGGTCGGCGTCTGCATCGCGAGGCAGCGCAAAACCATCTGGTGGGAGGGCGGTAGATGGTTCGTTGCCAAGGGTTCCGGCATGGCGGCGACGGCCATATGAGGGACGTCTTCACCGGCGAGTGCACCGCCCGGTCGGTTGGGCCCGATCACAGCCGTCGCGCCCACAAACAGTACGTCGATGTCATGGTGAGGACATCGAGTTCGGGCGAGGTTCGCCCGTTCGCGGTCCTCTGGCCCGACGGCAGGAAGTTCCTCGTCGACGAGATCCTTGAGGTCGCGCCTCCCGGTCCGGTGCTGAACGGAAGCAGCAGCCAGTCGTACGCGGTGAGGTTCGGCCGGTGGAAGACTACCATGTATCTCGAAAGGTCGGTTAGGCGAGACCGGGCGGATACGGTCCGCTGGTGGGTCTGGGCCTTCGACTCGATGGAGATCAAGAATCCGGTCGGATAAACGGCACTCGGTTCGTGACCGGTGTTTCCGACACACCTGAAAAACAACTCCTTTTCTTCGGGCCCGCCGGCAACGGGCCTTTTTGCTGCCGCGACACGGCGTGCGCCGGCGTATGGCCACGGCTCCGCGGCCGGGTGGCACCTCCGCTACGCCGCGTCAAGGGGGCCCATGAGACCCCGCACAAACCTCCGCTCCGCTCCGGTTGGTGGAGGTCGTCATGGACCTCCCTTGACCCGCCTTCGCTCCGGTGCGGCTTTGCAGGGAGCAAAGCCGACGACGACGCGCGGCGTCGCCATTCGGCTTTGC
>ERZ1026874.1293-NODE-1293-length-13588-cov-30.520505_pt1 | contig 13588 bp, 11 predicted proteins | sample MGYA00380167_ERZ1026874 | MGnify/ENA primary metagenome ERZ1026874 (study PRJEB33269, sample SAMEA4719803) | human gut metagenome | biome: human-associated habitat; feature: organic feature; material: feces | place: Cameroon | collected 2013-10 ...
AGCACAATTGAATACTGCCAAAACAAGGGGAATTTTTCAATAACGAAGGATGTCACCTCTTTTCAGATGGGCGGTATCGTAGGTCTTGCTCAAAACAGTACCGTACAGTATTGCGCCAATACAGGCAATATGACTTCTTGGACACCCTGTACCGGCGGAATTGTTGGGCAGTTGATTCAAAACTCAAAGGTCATAAATTGTTATTCCACAGGGGAAATGGCCCCTCTTGGCAATGGCACTACGGATTTCGGCGGCATTGCAGGCATAGTTGGTGCAGGTACAGAAATCAGACATTGTTATTTCGCTGGTGAAATGGATTTATCTCAATATACTGCCACTACACCTTATAAGCGTTTAGGCGGTATTGCAGGCGGTGTTTCTTCTGATACCCCTGTTTTTGAAAACAATTATTTCGTGAAAACTGAAAATGTCCCGGCTTGCTTTAAGTACCAGGATGCTGGAACAGAAAAGACCCTTGACTTTATGAAAACGGAAGATTTCTTTAATGAAATCACTGCTGCTGGCGGCAATTATCGATTTAACTCAAATGGCACACCTATTCTTCCGGCACCGAAATATGCAGTTTCTTTTGTTGTAACACCTGCCGAACTGACAAATGTAATCATCAAAGTGAACGGTCAGGTAGTGACAAGCCCCGCCAATTTGGAAGCAGGTACTTACCCTGTCGAAGTCAGCGCAGATAATTGCGAGGTTTTTAATTCCAATATTACGATTACGGCTGATACAGCAACTCATACGCATACTATCGCAATGACTTATTTGCCCGCCGACTACACCAAAGTCGATGCAGCCATCGCCAAGGCAAACGCTCTGAACAAGGATGAGTACAAAGACTTCACGCCGGTAGAAACTGCCATCAATGCTGTTGTCCGTGACAAGAATATCACTGAACAAAGCGAAGTGGATGCAATGGCACAGGCTATCGAAGATGCGATTGCTGCCCTGCAATACAAGGATGCCGACTACACCAAGGTCGATGCAGCCATTGCCAAAGCAAATGCACTGAATAAGGGCAACTACAAGGATTTCTCCGCTGTGGAAACAGCCGTCAATGCCGTTGCCCGTGGCAAGAACATTACCGAGCAGGGCGAGGTGGATGCCATGGCAAAGGCTATCGAAGATGCGATTGCTGCCCTGCAATACAAGGACGCCGACAAGACCACCCCGGCACCTGCTGCCACGGCCACCCCGGCACCTGCTACCACGGCCACTCCGGCACCTGCCGCAACGGCCACACCTCAGTACACCATTCCGCAGACCGGCGACACAAGCAACCCTGCTTTGTTGGTTGTCCTTATGCTTGTCAGCGGTAGTGCAGCCATTGGAACAGCCGTTGTTGGCAGCAAGAAGAAGCACAACAGATAACTGAACAGCCCCCTCGCTCCATCTTCCGGGCAAAGCAAAAGCGCCGCAGCGATGTGGCGCTTTTCTATTGCCACAAAGCAAAAAATAGCGAGCTTCCCCACCATAAGCGACAAGTTATATTCCCCACTACCGTAAAGCCCCTCGTATCAAACAAAAACGTCTAAAATCGCCCCGAAAGTGAACAGTTCGGGAGATGTTGGGCGTTTTTCTATTTTCAAAAGCAAATCCGCAAAACCGGGCTACGGGCAAGGAGGTGATGCAGATGCCCCGTATGCCGAAATATCTCAAGAGAGAATACGAGGCTCGAATTTATTTAGAGCAGCGTAATTAGAACGCACCGAATTTCCAATAAGTCATAGACCACACTTACGGGTTCACCGGCGAAAAGGAATACGGTGTATAAAAATCGCATTAGTTTTCGGCCCAACAGCTTACTCGGCTGCTGGGCCTTTTTGTATTCCGAAAACCACTCGCTAGGCGAATGGTTCCATGGAAGGCTTTTGTCGATGATGAAGACAGAAAAACTCCCATTGCTTTATAATAGGAGTGCGATCTGGCAACTGCAAAAAAATAGAGCAATGAGACTCAATTTGTCAAGGATAATTTCTGCAATAGAGTATGAACATCATACCTACGCCTGTAAGTCCCTCTGTGAACTCAGGAACACGCTGGACACGAATATCCAGAGAATTTATGAGATGATTGACCCCCTGTCTGACGAGGATCTCTTTGCACCCCACAGGCGCAAGTGGGCAGACGGCGCTACCAAATCTGCAGTCTGGGAAGTTTATAAATTTATCCATGTCAACACCGTGGCACCCTTCGGCACCTTCCGCACAAAAATCAGAAAGCGGAAGAAGCTCATGCTTTAAAAGCATCCTCTCTGTATAGGGGTTATATTTACAGCGTTACAAGTCCTGTAAGAAAAATACGGTCAAGGAATTTCTTCCTTGACCGTATTTTTTATTTGGTACTAATCCCCATATGTTTTACGAAGTTTATGGAAAGATTCTTCACTGACACAGTGTTCCAGGCGACAAGCTTCAATTTCGGCTGTTTCCGGAGCAATACCAGCACTTATTAGTTTATAGCAATGTCTTTCGTAGATGCTGCTTGCGATTGCTCTCCCTGAATCTGTGAGAACAAGGTCATAGTCCTGATTCATTTTGAGAAATCCGTTCTTTTTTAATAGAGCAACAGCATGACTAACGCTCGCTTTAGATACATCCATGTACTCAGCAACCTCTACTGAACGAACTGAACTATGTTGCACTTCAAGAATAAATATGGCTTTTAGATAGTCTTCTCCGGAAGAATGAAGTTTTTGTTTTGCAGCCGCCTCAGCAGCACCGCTGGACATTATTTCACATGAACAGATGCAATGTCTACGTAGCTGGCATCTGCGTAGAAGTCATAGCCAGTTATCTTATCAGTGTTCCACAGAGCCAGATCGTGAGTGCAGGTTACAGGCACCAGAAGATTCTGATCGGCAATACCATTTAAAATTATTCCATAGATTTCCTGCACACGCTGAGAATCAGAAGTGGAGTCCAGCTCTGTGAAAATTTCAGGATTCTCAAAGAAAGCGGAGAACTGGCAGAGAATCGGATCACCAATAGCGCCGGGAGCCATGTTGCTCATATCCGTTGCAGGGTCAAAGGAGCCGCCGGCAGTATTGTAGAAGGTCAGATCATAGTCACCTGCCATCAAAGCACCGTACCAGGTGTTCATGTCAACCGCATCAATGGTAACATTGAAACCCAGTTCTTTCAGTGAAGCAGCGATAGAAAGAACTGCATTGTCAATACTTGCAAGGCTCTGAGAATAGTTAAAATGAATGGAGAGAGGTGTTCCATCCTTCTCCAGGATACCGTCAGCATTGGTATCATCATAGCCGGCTTCCTTCATAAGCTGCTTTGCTTTTTCCATGTCGGTAGGATAGGTCTTAACCTCCACACCGCAGTTGGGCTTTTCAGCTGTAAAGAGAGTTTCTGCAGCGGTCTCCAGACCATCAAAAACAGAGGTCTCCAACTCCTGCTGGTTAACCGCATAGGATACGGCTTCTCTTACAAGAAAATCATTAAAGGGGGCCTTATTCAGGTTCATACCCAGATAGCGGGTTTGATTGGTGCTGTCATCCATGGCATGACCGAAAGCGGAATCCTGGGAAATTTCTGTGTAGCCTTCTGCGCTGAGTCTGCTGGAGCCGAGAATTGCATCGATTTCGCCGTTGCGCAGAGCAAGAATTTTTGCAGCATTATCAGGAATCACTTTGACCTTGAACTCATCCACTTCAGGAGCTTCGCCCCAGTAGTAGGGATTGCGGACAAAGGTATAGGTATCCCCCTCAACCCGGTCAAACATATAGGGCCCAGTACCCATGGTTGCACTCACGCAATTTTCGTAAGCCTTTTCTACACCGCCTTCAAAGGCTGCAGGATTCACAATACCAAGAGGCAGCGCCATAGTCAGATTGTCAAGAGCAGCGTAATAAGGAGCCTTCAAAGTCATTACAAAGGTGTTTTCGTCCGGGGTTTCCAGTTTGTCAAACAAAGTAGTAAGCTTTCCGAAGGCACCATTCTGGGGGCCCAGATTGGTCACTGCAGCTTCAAGGGTCATCTTTACCGCCTCGGAAGTCAGAGGCGTACCATCAGAAAATTTGACGCCATCACGCAGATGGAAGGTGTAAGTCTTGCCGTCCTCACTGATTTCCCAGGTTTCAGCCAGCTCGCCCTGAATCTTCCCATTATCATCGTAGCTTACCAGAGTGTTGTAAAAATTACGACTCCAGAATCCGGCACCGTAAGTGCTGGATACCATAGGCGTGATAACAGGATAGAAGCCTACAGAAAAGTCCCAATTCTCGGTGACAGTGATTGATACCGGCTCTGCATCGGTCTGAGAGGTGGATTCCTCCGGATTCTCGTCAGGGTTTGTGCCGCAAGCTGCCATAGCAAGGCACATCACAAGTGCGAGTCCGAAAGCTAAAAGTTTTTTCAGTTTCATGTACAAAATCTCCTTTATTTGTTTTTATAACATGCTTTTCAGCAGGGTATACATATTTATTGAATGGTTTAGCCCAGATATGGAGCAATAGAATGCAGCAGAAGCTTTGTATACGGATGTGTAAAGCAGTCTGTTGAACCGTGAAATGTACGGTCTTCGATAATCTTACCGCAACGCATCACCATCACACGGTCTGCAAGATATAGCGCAACATCCAGGTCATGGGTAATGAAAAAGCAAGTCATTTTTCGCTCCTGATGGAGTCGCTTCAGCAAATCAAGAATATGTTTACGAACCAGGACATCCAACCCACTGACTGCTTCATCAAAAATCAATACATCCGGTTGAGCAGCCAACGCTCTTGCAATACATACACGTTTTTGTTGTCCACCGGATAGCTCATGAGCTTTTCGCAGCTTGATTTCTTCGGGAAGCTCCATCATGGCAAGAAGATCATTGATTTCCCGTTCTTCTTCCTTTTTGGTGAGTTTTCTGAAATTGCGAATTGGCTCTGCAATGATTTGATATACCGTAAAGCGAGGGTCCATTGCTCCCTTGCCATCCTGAAGAATCAGCTGTATTTTAGATCGCAGTACCTGCTTTTGTTTGCCCCGGCAGAGGGAAATATTTTTTCCTTCAAACAGTACCTCACCAGAAGATGGAACCAGCAGACCGCACATGAGCTGAGCCAAAGTGCTTTTACCAGATCCGCTTTCTCCTACCAAAGCGCAAAATGAACCATCCTGAATAATAAAATCTACATGATCAACGACCAGAAGCTCGTTGTTTGTGCCTTGTTCGTGAAATTCTTTTGATAAGTTGTTGACTTTAATCATGATTCCGCCCCTTTCGTGAAAACACAGGAAAGGGAGTAAGCTTCAATCAGTGACTTTGTATAAGGTTCTGTGGTATGATCGAAGACAAATTGAACTTCACCGGATTCTATAATTCTTCCTTCTTTCATCACCAACATGTTTCCGCCTAATTGAAGAGCTGTTGCGAAATCATGAGTTACCATAAGAATCCCAACTCCATTTGCTTTCATCTGCGAAAATAAATCTATGATTCCATTTCTGTGAATCACATCCAAAGCAGTTGTCGGCTCATCGGCAAGCACAAATTTTGCATCAAGCATCATAGCCATTGCGATAATGACACGCTGAAGCATTCCTCCGGAAAGCATATGGGGGTATGCTCTGTATACCCTGTCAGGATCATCTAACCCTACATCATGCAGAAGCTGCAGAATATAGTTGTAACGCTGCTGGCGGGATTTGTCGGAATGAAGCTGTAGTGTTTCATCCATCTGTCTGCCAATACGCATAGAAGGGTCCAATGCAGTCATTGGATTTTGCGGGATGTAGACAATCTGGTTTCCGTATATTCCTCGTCTCTGCTTTTCTGATGAATTCAAAAGATCAGTTTCGCCGAAGAAAACGGAACCCGACACCTCAAATTTTTTAGGGTCCAATAAGTTTAGCACCGCACTACAGGTCATTGTTTTGCCGCTGCCTGATTGGCCTAACAAGATTAAAGACTCTCCTTCTTTGATTGCAAAGGATATTTCAGAAACCAAGTTATCCGAGCCTGACCGCAGTTTAATGCTTAAACGATTGATTATAAGTGACGACATCATAGGCTGTCCTCCTCCGGTGTCAGGATATCACGGAGTGCTTCTCCAAACAAATTGAAGCCTGCTGCCGTTACGAAGATGCACAAGCCTGGATAGATCAGCAATTCCGGATGAGAGTAAAGCGCTGTCCTGGCATCATTTAACATGGCACCCCATTCCGGTGTGCCGGAGGGAAGGCCAAGTCCGAGGAAAGCAAAGCTGGAAACCATAATGATGGAAGAAGCGACACCAGTGGAAACATACACAAGAAACTGTGGCAGAATGTTAGGAATCAGATGTCTGAAGACCAGCTTTCCTGTATTGCACCCAGAAATCCGGGCTGCCAGGATATAATCTTTACCCATTTCTTGAACGGAATAAGATCTGACAACACGAACAAACCAAGCCCAGGTCGCTATCACAACAGAAACGGCAATGTTTTGGAGTCCGTTCCCCAGAACGCCTATGACAGCAATAGCAATGATAAGAGAAGGAAAAGCAATAAACACATCACAGAGTATAGTAATGAAATGGTCTGCTTTTTCTCCAGCACAGGCGCTAAAAGTACCGACAATCAGACCAATCACAGACAAAATCAGCAGCACCGGTAAACTGATTCCGATGGAATATCTGGCTCCATACAGCAGCCTTGATAAGGTACACCTGCCCAATTGATCTGTTCCAAGAGGGTATTCTGCGTCAGGCTGTGCATACTTTTGCGATAAATTCACCAATTCAGGGTCGTGAGGCGAAAAAGCAGGTGCTGCAATCGCAATCACAATCACAATAGCAATCAGGCACAGACCGATGATTGCCTGCGGCCTTTTGAGTAGCTTATGTATCATTTTCTTCCCTCACCATCCATGGACAAAGCAGACGGTTGATTATGTCTGCCATGAAATTTGCGACAACAAAAATTGCTGCAATGACGACTATACAGGTAGAAACTGCAATCGTATCTGCTGCAACCACACTGTCCACCAGATAAGTTCCGATTCCCTTGATTGAAAAAACACTTTCGATTACAGCCCCTCCGGCAATTAGAAAGCCGAATTGCTGAAAGAAAATTGTAACAACAGGCGGTAAGGCATTTCGCAGAATGTGACATACCAGAATTCTGTTGGCAGATAGTCCACGGGCTTTTGCAAACCGAACATAATCAGAAGATAATTCAGCCAGAAGAGAGGAACGCATAATTCGGATGAGTGAACACGAACTGGGAACCGCCAGGGCAAATGAAGGTAGTAAAAAGCCCCTCCAACCTGGACTTGGTAAGACACTGAACCATTTCAGATGAATCGCAAAGAACAGTAGAAGAAGGAATCCCAGCCAGAAAGTTGGCACACAAATACCGCAGATAGTAATGCCTCTGGTAACCTGATCGAAAAGGCGGTTCCGCTTTCTGGCACAGAGCAAACTAATCGGAACGGTGAGCACGATAATCCATAGAATGGCCATCCCTACAAGAGATGTGGTCGTAGCCAGATACTTGTGCAGATCCTTTACAATCGGTTGATGAGTGGTCAAAGAAGTCCCAAGTTCTCCTGTAAACATTCCGGAAAGCCACTGAATATATCGCACAGGGAGAGGTTGATCCAATCCCATTTCCACCCGAATCATCTCAATCTGTTCCGGCGTAGGATTGGATACGCCTCGGTGTGCAATAATTTCTGCAGGATCTTTTCCGGACCAAGCAATCAACAAAAAACTTAGAATGCTGACGCCTACCAGCACAATGAGGAAGCTAATGATCCTTTTTCCAATATATTTCTTCAAATAATGCACCTCCTCACATCAGAAATCAGTTAGACATAGTTAACCAAATGCCTTTATGTTACCCTTCAGTGCGGTCTGCATCTGAAGGGTAACCTGCTTAGTAGTTAAATTTCTCTGCCAGATTGGACTTTTCAATCATCTTTCTATATGTGGGCGACTGTTTCAGCAGATGAGCATGTTTTCCACAGGCTTCTACCGTACCTGCTTTCATAACGACGATCTTATCTGCATTTTCAATAGACTTTAGTCTGTGTGAAATAACAATCACGGTCTTGCCTTGAATCAAATGATTTAATCCAGTCTGTATCTGGACTTCTGTTTCCACATCTAACGATGCAGCAATCTCATCCAGAATGATAATTGGAGCATCCTTCAGGATTGCTCTGGCAATAGACAGACGCTGACGTTCTCCACCGGAGAGTTTGGTACCGTTTTCCCCGATTATTGTCTGGTAGGTGTCTGGTAGACGGCTGACAAACTCATTGCAACCAGCCAGTTTTGCAGCTCGTATTACTTCTTCGTCAGAAGCATCCAGCCGCCCAAGGCGAATATTTTCCATAATAGAAGTATTGAATAGAATGACTTCCTGAAAAACAATGGAAACATACTTGAACAAGCTATCAGTGTGAATTTCTCGTATGTCGGTTCCTCCGATTTGAACGGTACCGGAATCTGCATCATATAGTCTGCTGATGAGCTTAAGCATTGTTGTTTTTCCGCAGCCGCTGGGACCGACCAATGCGGTTACCTGTCCTTGCTCCGCCGTAAAGGATGCATGGCGAATCACCTGGGTGTCTTTCTGGTAGGAAAAACAAACGTCCTTTATTTCTACATTGAAATCTGAGAGGACTGCCTTTTCTCCACCCTGAAGTTCATGATTCTTGATTTCACCAATCCTGGCGATTCTTGCATCCAAATAAAAGATTTCCGTCAGATAGAGCAAAACACCACCCATGGCCCCGCTGAGTTTCGCCGCCATAATAATATAGCCCAGAAGAATCAGGATACTTACCTGACCGGAGGCAAGCATCGAAAGGCCAACAGTTGCCGTGATTCCAATAGGAAGAATCGATAAAGTCTGGCCGATTGTAACAGGAATCGTCTGGGTGATCTGGGCTTTCCACTGAAGATTTTCTGACTCATCCAACTGCTGGTCCATTTGAGCTTCTACTTTTTCTTTCAACCCATAGCTTTTAATTTCCTGATTCAGTTCGATTGCATTCTGAAAGCTTTCGGAAATATCTCTCAACTTATCATAATGTTTATTTACATCTCTGACCTGCAGTTTCTTTGTCAGGAAAAGAACCGAAGCAGAAGCAAGAACGGGAAGCAATACACAGAGCCCTAATTTCCAATTCATGATCAGAAGGGCTGCGCTGATAACCAAAAAGTAAATTGCAAATCCTATGGTATTAGCCACTGCGTTCGCAAAAGCATGCTCAATCGAAGCCACATCTGCCATGATTGTTTGAGCAAGGTCAGACAAATTGTGCTTTGAAAAATAGGATAGGGGCAGTTTGGAAAGCTGTTCCGCCAGATCAATTCTTAAATTTGCAGATTCCTGGTAGGTTTCATCATAGGTCGTTTTATAGTTATAGTTAATAACTAAGTACATCACCAGGGTCGCTACCAGCATAAACAGGAGATATACCACCGGTTTCCCGGTGTTTCCATGCAGCAGCCTGTCTGCAAACAGAAAAACACAAATCATCGGCGGTACAAAAGAGACATAATAGAGGAAGAATGACCAGATTGATTTTACAAGGCCTTTCGCACCCGAATCACTAAGCTGGAAGGCATTTTTTAGATATGTCTTCATCATGCCAACCTCCACTGATTTGCCTTGCAGTATACATCCTGAAAATCTTTATAACGTCCATTGTAGGCCATCAGCTCATTGTGGGTTCCTTGTTCCACAATTTTTCCATTCTGGACAAACAGGATCTGGTCTACATTCTGAATAGAGGACAGCCTGTGTGCAATCATGATAACTGTTTTGCCCCTCATCAGTTTTTGGAAAGCCTGCTGCAACTCGTATTCATTTTCCGGATCTGCAGCTGCAGAAGCCTCATCCATAATGACGATATTCGCATTCTTTAGAATAGCCCTTGCAATGGCGATCCTCTGTACCTCACCACCGGAAAGATATACGCCCTTCGCCCCAATGACGGTCATCTCTCGCTGGGGGAATTTGTCAAGGATAGATGTACAGTTCGCTGCATCAAGTGCATCCATAATCTGCTGCCGTGTTGCTTGGGGATTTCCGATTCTGACATTTTCGTAAATCGAGGTCTTTAATAATTGGCTGTGCTGGAAAACAAATGCTATGTTCTGAATGAGAGATTCTTCGGAATAACTCTGAATGTTCTTTCCGCCAATTAGAATTTCACCACCATCGACCGGATAAAATCCAGAAATCAGCTTTGCAATGGTAGACTTTCCTCCCCCGGAAGGCCCGATAAGAGCATAAGTTTTATTCTGCTGCAGTGTCAGGCTGAAATCTTTCAGAACGAAGTTGTCATCGTATTTGAAGTCAACATGACGAAATTCAATATCGAAGTTCTGGAAGTTCTCTTCGCCTCCATGTGCAAGCTTTGCCTGATCCATAGAAGCTGTCAGCTCATCAAGCTGGTTCAGCGTATTTTGTGCGCCAAAGTTATCCTGCCCTGTAAACATAATGGATGTGAAAGAAGTAAATACAGCTCCAGAGAACACAGCAAAGAAAACAATCTTTGCCAGGATTAGCATGGCGGGTTCTCCATAGCTGATGATTACAACTGCGGCTGGTACAGCAAAAGCATAAAACACATTGAACAGAACCTGAAATCCAACATAGGGATTCTTACAGCTAAGGCTATACTGATAGACATACTGTTTGTACTCCTTGATTGAGTCAATCAGAGCTTTGTAATACTGTACGTCTACACCAAAAATTTTTATGATTTGCATTCCTCTGACATATTCTACTGTTGCCGCACTCATCTTTTGAAGCGCTGCTGAATAGCCAGACAGAAATTCAGTACCGCCGGACATTTTACGGTACTGAAGAATACCAATCACAGTTGTAAGGATCAAGAGAATACCAAGACGGTAATCAATTGCAAACATCAGCACAAGCATCAACACCGGTGTCATAACAGCAGTGATGTTGTCTGGAATCAAATGGGCCACCGTTTTGTGTGTTTCTGCTGCGTTATCATCAATAATTTTTCGGATTTCTCCGGAGCTGTTATGGTCAAAAAAGGAAGAAGAGGCATCCAATAATTTATGAAGCCCATTTTTTCTTAAGTTTGTTTCCAGCCGGAAGCCCAAATAGTGAGAGCACGTTGCTGACGCAATGTTGAGAACACCTCGCAAAATCATAAGCGCAACTACAATAACTGCATCATACATGGCCTTCTCATATGCAGGGATAACCAGAATAGACACAATGGATTGCCAGAGAAACCAATATGCTTCCATATATGCGCAGACGGCAGCGGCTGAAAGTGCCATAGAAGCATAAGCCCATATTCTTTTATCTGGGACATATTGAAATAGTTTTTTGTATAAATTACGCATTGACTTCAAAATTGCACTTCCTTTTCACTTGAAACAGTTTGACATACGCTACCTCTTTTATTATAATTAGTTACAGTTAACTGTAAAGGACGAAATAGATATAAAGTCTGAACAAGGTACTAATAAAGCTAAACGAGGTATCTTCGGAGGCGTCTATGATAGAAGTAAAACGAGAAGATTTCTTTGTTGAATCGATAAAGAATCCAATAGAGTATGGAACATACTACAAGATCAATCAGAAATATGGAACCGGATTTCAATGGACAAGTGAGGTTCACCACGATTTCATCATTACTGTGACGGAGATACGATTTAAACAGGAAACCATGGTTGGAGAACATATTGGGTCTGGATATGTGCTTGCGCTCTATATCAGTGGTGCAGGAGACGAATTCTATCCATACCAGAATGTATCTCCGAATACATTGCGCTGCTATGAACCATCTGAAAAGTACAAAGCTATCTATCATCCTCAGATTCCATTAAGATGTATTACCGTTCAGTTTGATCAGGAATTCATTGATCAGTATCTCCAGGATATCTCCGGTGATCTTGAAGTGAACTTCTCTGATTTTTTCAAAGAAAAAGGGAAATTCTATTTACCGAATGTCAATCGAGCTATGCAAAGTCTATATGACTATCTGCTCACCAGAAAAACGTCCAGAATTACGGTAGAAGCAAAAATATATGAAATCATCTCTTTTCTCGCATCTTACCTAAAAGAGAATCGACTAAATCAAGAGAATACCCAAGCAATCAATGCAACAGATTTGCAGGCGTTAGATGAACTAACGCATTACATGGACGAGCATTACAGTTTTAATATTGCGTTGCAGACACTTTCCACCATTGCATGTATGAGTGAAAGTAAGATGAAGAAGCTATTTAAGTCAGTTTATAATATGTCCATTACTGAATACATTCAGCGGAAAAGGATCTCTGTAGCCGAGCATATGCTCATTCAAACCGACCTCACCATTGCGGAAATTTCAAGAATCGTTGGATACTCTAACCCCAGCAGATTGATTGAGATATTCAAAAGGTATTATGGATTCACCCCTTCAAAATACAGAGAATAAAAGTGTTATACCAATTCCGATTATTTTAACACTCCGCAAACCACAAACGCCTATGTACTCAGTTTGCGCACATAGGCGTTTTTCATGATTATCGGCACCACCCTGGCGAAGCGGTACCAAATCGGTGACCTTGGAAAAGATTCTGCTTTGTTTTTTGGGGAACATGGGTGCTAACAAATAATGCGTCGGGAATCCCGACGCTATTGCAAGAATTATGTAAGACCATTATCCTGAAACAGGTGAAATAATTTTGTCGCTCCTGCTGATTGAAAGATGAAAGTATTTATTGTGACACAAACAACAAAAGCACGGCCTATACTCCGAATTTGGAGTATAGGCCGTGCTTTTGTGGACATCTGCCTTGGCTCGTATTCTTTATCTTTCCTTATCGGCTCTGTGATTCTTTTCTTTACGCACCTGCTGTTTCTTCTGCTCCCGCTCTCTTTGATAAGCACGCTCCTCTTCATCTTCGTGGAGGAGTTCATCCACATCCCGCTTAATGTGCTTTTTCGTTGACCACCTTCGCCGCCACAAACCATCGCCCATCTTCAAACCATAACTCGCGTTCCTTGCCTTGAATCATACAGGTGTAGCGGTCCCCGACACCGCCCACATCAGCGGCGCGGCGACTCACATCTTTGATTTTGTCAATCTGATAGACCTGCCCTTTGTCGAAGATGATTTGCAATGGCCGCAGGCGGCCATCCTCGCTGAACCGCACATCGACTGCCACATAGCGCTTTTCTCTTTGTACCATTATGATGCCTCCTCAAGCTGTATGAAAATACCCGACCGGGTGGATGTTGTGGTCATCGTAGGCGTTGATACCGCCCAAAACGGGGTCGGTGTACACGACCGCCCGCTGTATACTGCGGTAACCGTATCGCTGGCGCAGGGCGTCCACGGCTTTGTCGATGTGCTCCAGCTTCTCGCGCTTTTCCTCATTGGAGAAAAACCCCAATTGCACTGCGCAATCCGCGGGGCACAGGTCGGCACCGCGCACACCAATGCCGCGCAGGGGCTTCGGCCACGAGTAATTGCGCTTGAATAAATCAAAGGCAATGCGGGCAATTTCGATGCTCACATTGGTGGGGCTGTCCAGCTTTCGACGGCGCGTAAAGCCGGACAGTTCATTGTCCCGCACATAAATCTCCACCACATTGCACTT
>ERZ1026874.1295-NODE-1295-length-13582-cov-79.462409_pt1 | contig 13582 bp, 7 predicted proteins | sample MGYA00380167_ERZ1026874 | MGnify/ENA primary metagenome ERZ1026874 (study PRJEB33269, sample SAMEA4719803) | human gut metagenome | biome: human-associated habitat; feature: organic feature; material: feces | place: Cameroon | collected 2013-10 ...
TCGGATTTGAGTATTTTAACGCAATTTATTTCTCGGATTTGAGTATTTTCGCTATTTTTGCACCTGTTATTCAAACAGTTACAATTATGGCAGAATACATACAAAGAAACATAGATTCAGAACTCACCGCATGGAAAGAAGATTCCATGCGGAAACCTCTGTTGCTTCGTGGGGCCAGACAGGTTGGAAAATCTTCTGCAGTGAAAAATTTCGGAAGACAATTCAAGTATTTCGCTGAAGTGAACTTCGAACGCAACAAGGCAATAAAAACATTCTTTCAGGGGGATATAGACGTGCGATTGATTGCTGAAAAAATCAGCAGTTATATCAATGTCCCTATAGAGGCAGGCAAGACGCTCCTCTTCCTCGACGAAATCCAGGAATGCCCGGAAGCTATCATGGCACTACGATTTTTCAAGGAAGATTATCCGGAACTACATGTCATTGCAGCAGGATCTCTTCTGGAATTTACGCTTCAGGAACTCCCTACTTTTGGAGTAGGAAGAATTCATTCTCTCTTCATGTATCCAATGACTTTCGATGAATTCCTGCATGCTAACCACGAAGAAGGTCTCATCCGTATCCGAAATGAAGCATACAGGAATCTTTCTATAGAACAACCCTTCCATGACAAACTCGTGGAATACTTCCGCACCTACCTGCTTGTTGGAGGCATGCCGGAATCTGTACTTGCATGGACCAAGACGCACGATTTCAACCGATGCAGAAACATCCAGGAAGATATCATACTGACATACGAAGACGATTTCAGCAAGTATAAAAAGAGAGTCAACCCAGACTTGCTGCGCACGACGATGCGTGGCATCTGCCACCAGGCAGGAGAGAAGCTGACATACAGGCAAATATCAGCAGACTATCAGAGTTCACAAATCAGAGAAGCTCTGCGCCTACTGACACTTGCAGGAATCGTAACTCCTGTTGTAGCAACCTCGGGCAATGGCATTCCGCTGGATGCGGAAGCCGACGAGAAAAGCATGAAGGTTCTCTTCCTGGACCCAGGATTACTGTTAGCCGTGCTTCAACTGGAAGGTGACCTGTCTCAGCAGCTCATAGAACTTATTTTAGCCGGCACCCCTCAGGAACTTGTCAATAAGGGAGGTCTTACAGAAATGGTTGCAGGACTCGAGATGATGCGCTACAAACCATGCATCCAACGCCAGAAGATGTTCTATTGGGAAAAGAAGGGGAAGAGCGTAGCAGAGATAGACTATCTGGAAATCCACAACATGAAGATTACCCCTATCGAAATCAAATCGGGAACACAAGGCGGCATGAAGAGTCTCTGGCTATTCATGAGAGAGAAAAAGCTCACCGAAGCCTTCCGTTGTTCTCTTGAGAATTTCGGCGCATTCGATTACATTGACAATCAAGCCGATGGCGCTGTAAGGCACGTTACCATACTGCCACTCTACGCATTATCCCTGTTAAGAAGCCGTTCTTGAAAAATAGATGTAATTTTAGGTTCTATTAATGAAGAGGGAAGTCTGCTGGCAGTGATGCCGGCAGACTTCTGCGCTTTAAGCCCTATTTACCATAACTGCCCTTACATAATTAAGGTATAGTATGAATTGTTTCTATTTGGCATGCATTCTTAACTAGTATGCATTCTTATCCGGGAAGATGATGCTCTTGGCCGTGAGGAAGATAATCTTGATGTCGAGCCAGAACGACCAGTTCTCGATATACCAGATGTCTCGGCGGATGCGCTCTTCCATCTGCCACAGCTCCTTGGTCTCGCCGCGGAATCCCGTAACCTGAGCCCAACCCGTGATACCAGGCTTGGAGAAATGGCGAACCATGTATTTGTCTATCAGGCTGCCGTATACCTCGGTGTGATGCAGCATGTGAGGACGAGGACCCACGATGCTCATGTCGCCCTTCAGCACGTTGATAAACTGAGGGAACTCATCAATGTTCGTCTTTCGCATGAAGTTGCCTAAGGCAAACTTTCTTGGGTCGTCCTTGGTAGCCTGCGCCTTGTCGGCATCCTTGTTCACATGCATGGAACGGAACTTCAGGCAGTAGAAAGTATCACCGTTCAGACCCGTTCTTGCCTGCTTGAAGAAGATAGGACCCGGACTCTGAATCTTGATGATGAGCGCGATGATCGGGATAAACGGCAATACGCAAAGACATATAATTCCGCTCACCACGATGTCGAAAGCTCGCTTCACGATACGGTTGGAAATGCTTGCCAGCGGCTCCTGATGGTTGGAATATACCGTTCTGCCCATGAAGTTCTGGGCATCGAGATGCAGCTTATATTCGCCGAAAACGCGAGGCAAGAAATAGAAGTGAACCACGTTCTTGTCGCAGAACTGCATAATCTTCACAATCTGATCGGATTCTGTATGCGACAGACAGCAGAACACCTCGTCGATGGCGTTAGGAGTACCATAGATGGTATTGTTGATGGTGGAAGACATGTTATTGTTGAGATCCTGCATGGTTCCTATCCTCTTCAGTCCCTCTGGAGCCTTGGCCATATCGGCATCAGCATAATATCCCTTCACGATATAACCAGCCGAAGGATCCTCCGTCATCGTCCGATACATCTCTCCCACTGCCGGGTCATTGCCCACAAAGACAACCGTGCGGCTGTTGCGTCCCTTGGAACGGTAGTTTTTGAGGAGTGAGAGTTCACAGAGTCGGGATATAACCAGGAAAAAATAAAATGATATGCCGAAGATGAATGCAAAAGAGAACATCTGACCTCCATGGCTGAGCAGTCTTACGAAGACAAAGAACCAGAAGGTGGTGGATGCAGCCAGGCATAGCGTACGCTTCAATACCTGCAGGAAACCGATCTTTCTTACATGGATGATGGTGGAGTAATAATACTCACTCAGGAGTAAGGCAGCATTGGCAACGAAAGCTGTAATCTTCGTTGCTTCATCAAAATAATCGGGAACCAATTCTGCACAATACTTGGTATAGGCAAACAGCAAAACGTTTAAGATAACGATGTCCATGCATGTTACCAGTCGTCTCACCAGCACATTCCCTCTGTAGTAGTTATTATTCATCATATAAACAATTTATAATAGTCCTAACAATAATAGTTTTTAACGGAATCTTCGTTGAAAGATAACATTTCTGCTAAATCCCTGCAAAGATAAATAAAAATGTTGAATGAGCAAAATATAAAGGAGAAAAAAATGCCGTTTGGACTAAAATGAACCGAATTGAACCGATAATGTAACAAAAAAACACGTATTCTGTGGTAGAATCCTGCCCTCTATGCGGTATGCAGGCGTTCGTTTGTGCGAGCCGTGCTGATTGATAACTTCCTTTCTGCGGGGCAGTATGGTGACAGATAACGCAAATAAAAGTATACAGATTTTCAACTAAAACGTACCATAATTCCCGTATTTTCCGCCGGGAAATATTTTATCTGAAATACCGGAAATATGAAGAATTTTCGTTTCTCGCTGCAAATCAATGGGTTAGAAGAATGTAAAGAATTCGAAACCATTCATTTTTCTACGAGTGTACGGTTGAATACCCTACAAGTGTACGGTCGTAGCGCTACGAGTGTACGAGCATACACTATATAACCGTACGGTCGCAGGTTTACGACCGTACACTCGTAGCCCATTCAACCTCGAAATCGCAGCCCAAGCCCTCAGTAAGGGGCAGATTTCCAGTCTCATCGCCATCTGGATGGCAAGTTTTGAAATGCTCCTTTTTTTAAGACTATACTTGACAATCCCCTATTCTTTGTCCCACAGATTATTCTTTATCCCACAGATTTCACAGATTCACACAGATTCTTGGTTTGGATTTTAAGTCACGCAGATTCCGCAGATTCCGCAGATGATTGGTGATGAAATCCCCGATTAATAGTTAAATAACAATAGCAAGCAACTAATTGTAGCTCAAATATTTAGAATTATCGTTCAGAAAGATTATCTTTGTGAACGATAATAATAAAGCATAGCATTATGGAATATACTTGAATTATATTACAGAAGTTTCGCAAGTGGCATTCTACCGTCCCCGAAGGGGGCGAATGTGAATAACCGCGGGTGGAATGACCGAAGGGAATGGAACCTGCGGATAGCAGACATACTCTCTCTATCGTCCCCAAAGGGGGCGAACAGGAGCAAGACTGGATGTGGTTCGCCCCCTTCGGGGACCGGAAGTCATTTGCGAAGCTTAATTTTTTGTAGCATTATCTTTACAAAGCCGAAAAATCGCCCTGGGATGAGGCTCATTGAATATATGCGCTAAAATACGTATTTATATGTATCTTTATGTTAATTGGGGTGTCGCATTGGTACCAATGCGACACCTTGAACATAGGAAGTAGACACCTTTTTCGAAAATCACGACACCGTTTTTCGGGAAAAAATGCTATATTTGTACCCGTGAAATATAAAGTCTAAAAATCAAACAATTAAAGAATATGAGAACAAAACTTTACATGATTGCTCTCGCTGCAATGACCATGATTCTGGCGCTGTCTTCCTGCTCCGAATCAGAAGACCTCCTCTCAGCGTTCCACAGCGACCCTAACGCTGTGCGCATCACTGCGCAAGTAGGTAAAGCATCTGCCAATGGCTTCACCCGCAGCTTTCCGCTGGGGGATGCCGAAGCGCAGACGAAGTTTAAAGATGGTGATATGATCAGCGTCCAGGCTGATGGCCAGGATGCCGTGACCTATCAGTTAAATAACAATGAATGGCAGCCGCAAGGCGGCAAGTTCCTGAAATGGGAAAGCGAGACGATGAATTTCACCGCCTACTACCCTGCTACGTTCAACGGTACCATCACCCAGCCTACGAAATACACCAGCGAGGATGATCTTGCTGCCGCCGACTTCATGTCGTTTAGCGGTCCGCAAACCAATACCAACAATAGCAATAACCTTTCTCTCATCATGGAGCGCAAGATGGCGAGAGTGGTAGTAGAGATTGATGGCTTCAAAGACCAGTATGCCGGAGCTACGATTGATAACATCAACAGCCTCAGCATCTGTGGTGTGAAAGCGTATAAGCACAGCGATAAGAAGTTCTATGCCCTTATCAAGCCATGCGAAGCCCAAAACTCCGCAACCTTCATCTCTCTTGATGTAGCAGAAGGAGCAAGCAAAACAACAGAAACGCTCGCCGGCATCCCTGCTCTCGCAGCCGGCAATAGCTATACCTATCAGCTCACCGTGGGTAAGGACAAGGTATCTGTTTCCGGTATCACCGTGAAAGATTGGACTACGGGAAATATTACAGGCGGAAGTACCGATGTAAAAGACAAGACTCCTTATGTCACATTCTCAGCTCCTGCAGAGCAGACGTTTAAGATGGTATGTACAGGTGGTTACACCATTTCCAAGCTTGAATATTCGGTGAACTTCGGAGACTGGAAAGAAGTAAAGGCTAACGAAGGCGTTACTTTTGGTGGACAAAATGGCGGTCTACGCTTGCGTGGAAAGAATATAAATGGTACTGCAGAAAATTTAATTAAATATTCAACAATCACTTTCGCCTATGATGAAAATAATGAGAATAATCCTAATAATGTAAAGGTGGCATGTACAGGTGATATCCGTACGTTGTTGGATTACAGTAACTACAAGAATGTTAATACCTCACAAGCCTGTTTCGCCAATTTGTTCAATCATTGCTGGGTATTGACTTCGGCACCCGATCTGCCAGCTACAGAATTAGGTTTTAGTTGCTATGCTTATATGTTCTATTGGTGTCCTTACCTTGAGAATGCCCCAGAGTTGCCTGCAACAAAATTAAATACCCAGTGCTACCAGAAAATGTTCTGGGGATGCACCAGACTTACAAAAGCGCCAAAACTGCCAGCTACAAAATTAGCTCATGGTTGCTATCATGAAATGTTCAGTTATTGTTTTTGGTTACAGGAAGCACCAGAGTTGCCAGCAACAACGTTGGCAGAGCAGTGCTATATGGACATGTTCGCTTACTGCTATTTTACAAAAGCTCCAAAACTGCCAGCTACGGAATTGGCGCCGCGTTGTTATAATGGTATGTTCAAATATTGCATAAATCTTACAGAAGCGCCGAATTTACCAGCTACAAAATTAGGTGATTTTAGCTATGGTACGATGTTCGAAGGTTGTGAAAAATTGTCAACCGTCACCATGTTGGCACCAAGCGACAAAATTTCGGAAGCAACTAATTGCTACTATAATTGGCTTTTAAATGCCGGAACGAGTGCCACTTCCCGCACACTCAAAGTACAAGATGCGGCAGCATATACTGCGTTGGAAGGCATTGGTGAGCTTCCTGCCAACTGGAAGAAAGGCGCTGCAGGTACTACCGTGAAGAAAGAAGATAACACCGAAATAAAATAGAAGTCATTAATTATCTTTACAAAGCCGAAAATACGGCGTGGGATGAGGCTGACGGGATATGTGCACTAAAATACGTATTTATATGTATTTTTATGTTAACTGGGGTGTCGCATTGGTACCAATGCGACACCTTGAACATAGGAAGTAGACACCTTTTTCGAAAATCACGACACCACTTTTCGGAAAAAAATGCTATATTTGTACCCATGAAATAAAAAGTCTAAAATTTAAATAATTAAAGAATATGAGAACAAAACTTTACATGATTGCTCTCGCAGCAATGACCATGATGCTGGGCAGCTGCTCAGACTCAAACAGTGAATTCAGCCAGGACTACCTGGCAGATACTCCCATCAAGCTCAACGTTAGCGTGGATGAGCCAACAACCCGTGCGGGATATTCCAATACAGAACAGCCAGAAGGTTTTGGGCTGACAGTTCAACATAGTGATAGTAAAAATGATAAATATAATTATAATGTTTGGGCTGAAGGGAATGGTACAGATTGGAAAACTTATGATCTCGAATCGTACCTTAAGGACGGAACAAAGAAAGATGTCACCATGCTTTGGGCTAACATGAATGACAAGGTTGCTATTGCAGCCTTATCAAATGTTAACTTCGACAAAATTCCTACCGACCAAACTTCAGCCGAAGGAGTGAAGAAGGCAGACCTGTTGACCATGCCAGTAACCCAAGTAGTCCCAAGTACAAATGGCATCAAGGTGGAATTTAAGCATACAATGAGCAAAATCAAGCTCACCATCGAATTGGGCGATGAATATGAGTTTGCAGAGAATGTAGATAAGATGATTACGGATGTGAAGATTGACGGTTCGAAGGTTGAGGCGTTATTCCATATTAAACCTGAAAATACCGAATTCGGTTTTGAATTTGATAATATATCCGGTAATTCAATACCTGTCTCTCCATTCCGCACCGGCACAACGCCTTACAGCAAAACAAACGGAGTCATCACCAAGGCAAAAGCCACTTACGAGGCGATTCTGATTCCTCAAACCATCGCAAGCGGAAAGTTTACTGTCAGCTTCAAGGTAGATGGCAAGCTCTATGAGTGGGCATATAATAATGAAGCAGGATTGACGCTGGCTCCTACCACCGCCTATACACTCAAGCTGATAGCCGGAGACGACAAGGTGCAGCCTGTATCCTTCTCTGTTGCTCCATGGGGCAAAGGAAATGGTGACGGTGAAAAGAAAGAAACCGATTAAAGGAAAGAAACCGAAAAAACAGATAATAACAAGATAAACGACAAGAATATGAAAACAATGAAGATCATGAGACGATTGATGGGATGCGCAGCCGCCATTCTGGCGCTGTCGGCATGCTCCGAATCAGAAGACCTCCTCTCTGCATTCCACAGCGACCCTAACGCTGTGCGCATCACTGCGCAAGTAGGTAAAGCATCTGCCGATGGCTTCACCCGCAGCAATCCGCTGGGTACTGCTGAAGAGCAGGCGAAATTCAATGAAAATGATGAGATTAGCGTCCAGGCTGATGGCCAGGATGCCGTGACTTATAAGTATGACGGCAAGGAATGGCAGCCACAGGGCAACAAGTTCCTGAAGTGGGAAAGCAATGAGATGAATTTCACCGCCTACTATCCTGCTACGTTTGATGGTAACCTCAACAACGTCACCCTGCCTGCGGAATATGATGAGGCTTCGCTTGCTGCCAACGACTTCATGTCGTATAGCGGCAAGCACAGCAATAAGAATGGCAATCAACTTTCTCTCACCATGGAGCGCAAAATGGCGAGAGTGGTAGTAGAGATTGCTGGCTTCAACGACCAGTATGCCGGAGCTACGATTGATAACGTCAACAGCCTCAGCATCTGTGGTGTAAAAGCGTATAAGCACAACGATAAGAAGTTCTATGCCCTTATCAAGCCATGCGAAGCCCAAAACTCCGCAACCTTCCTCTCTCTTGATGTGGCAGAAGGAGAAAGCAAAACAACAACAGAAAAGCTCACCGGCATCCCTGCTCTCACAGCCGGCAAGAGCTACACCTATAAGCTCACAGTGGGTAAGAACAAGATTTCCGTTTCCGGTATTTCCGTAGCAAACTGGAATACGGGGACAATTACAGATAATGGTAAAGCAGAACTATTCTCTCCATACGTCACCTTTACGGCAGATGCTGAGCAAACGTTTAAGATGACCACTTATGGAGATTACACCATCTCAGGACTTCAGTATTCTGTGAATAATGGCAAATGGCAAAATGTTGTGGTAGATAAAGAAGTCACCTTCGGTGGAACAAATAGCACCCTTCGTTTACGTGGCACGAACATTAATGGAACAGCATATCACTATATTAAAAAATATTCAACCATCACATTTACTGATAAAAATGTGAAAGTAGCTTGCACAGGCGACATCCGCACGCTGCTGGACTGGAAAAACTATAAGACGGTAGATACCCAAAATGCCAAATTCTGTAATTTGTTCGATGGTTGCAGTGTATTAACCTCTGCCCCAGAATTGCCTGCTACAAAATTAGCTGATTACTGCTATTATGGTATGTTCTTTTGTTGTACAAGTCTCACGGCTGCCCCAGAATTAAAGGCTACAACGTTAGCAGTAAGATGCTATTCTAGTATGTTCGAAGGTTGTACAAAATTGTCAACCGTCACAATGTTGGCACCAAGCGACCAAATTACAAGCGCATCTGATTGCTGCAAAGATTGGTTAACGAATGCTGGAACCGACGAAAGCGTACTCTCACTCATAATAAAAAATTATGAAGCCCATAAAGCATTGAAAGATAAAAGTTATCTTCCCGACAACTGGAAGGATGCGCAATATATATATACAACCGTTGAATGATGTCGAATAAAATTAGAACCCATCAGATTACGAAGTTTCGCACGTGGTTCAGGTACGGGCTGAAGGCCCAGAAGCTCCTAGCCCAGGGCAGCGCCCTGGGTATACATAGCAATCAGCAAGGCGCCCTGTAAGGGCAAAAGCTTTGTTATTGCTGGGGCTTTGAAGGCTTTTGCCCTTACAGGGCGACAGGCTTGCGTCCATCATTACCCAGGGCGCTGCCCTGGGCTAGGAGCTTCTGCCCTTTCAGGGCGTGCTGCACAAAAGGATGAGGCTGACTGATTATGCGTACTAAAATACAAAAATGAAATGTATAATTTATAAACAAAGAATAAACATGAAAACAAAGTATTACATGATTGCTCTTGCAGCAATGACCATGACTCTGGGCAGCTGCTCAGACAGCGAGAATACAATAGGCACCGAGGCGCCTAAGTCAATCACCGTTTCTACAAGCATCGGCAAGATGACCCGTATCACTACGGACGCCAAGGGAACACAGACTTTCTCTGAAGGAGATGAAATCAGCGTGTATGCCTGGACAGGAAGTGCAGAAAATGTTCCTGCTGCCGCTGGAAGAGTGGTAAACAACGCCATCAACAAGCTCACCGACAAGGTTTGGGTGGCCACACCACAGATGTTGTGGAAGAATAATGTGGATAAGCATTACTTCATCGGCATCTACCCTACCAAGAACGTTGACAACCTTACTGCCGACACCTATACCTTCAATGCAGAAAACCAGGCGGCAAGCGACCTGCTGGTGGCTGTAAACACCAATGGTCTCTCCTATACCAAGGATGCCAAGGACCCCGTGAAGCTCGAATTCACCCACGTGATGGCGAAGATGGTGGTGAACCTTTCCTACAAGAACCAGTGGGGCGGCACTCCTACCGTAAAGAACGTGGTGGTTTCGGATGCCATAAATGAGGCTACCATCAACTACCTCACCAAGGCAGTGACTCCTACGACTACAGCCAAGGCAGATTTCGAGGTTCCTGCTACGGCAGCCAACACCCAGTATGTTTCCGTGCTCATTCCTCAGAATGGCATTCAGAAGATTGCCATCACCATCGGCGATAAGACTTTCATCTACGACAACGGAACTCCGTTCACGTTTGAGAGCGGCAAGATTACCACCATCAACCTGGAGGTAGGTCGTGACCAGGTGATTCTCGACGAAGTGAAGATTTCTGATTGGGCAGATGGCAACACCTTCCATGGCGAGGCATTCGATTAAAATCGGAGAAATATCAATAAGATAAGATTATAACATAACATTAAAAACAGAACGATTATGAAAGCTATCAAGTTTTTCGCAATATCAGCCATGGCTGCAGCCATGATTACCAGTTGCTCTAGCGAGGACGAACTGTCACAGAGCAATTATCCTAGTGACAACATTATCCGCGTTACTGCAGGAGTGAACAATGCCAAGACTCGTGCTGAGGGACAAGGCGTTACTGCTATGGACAAGCCTTTCTCTCTGACCATCGTGAACAGGAATACAGAAAGCACCGAATTGGCTGCGAAATATACCTATAAAGATAAGGTGTTCTCAAAGAGTTCATCTGGCGACTGGACCTGCTCAGAGACTCTGCTTTGGCAGAAAGCCACAACACCTGTAGACATCGTGGCTTTTGCTCCGGCTCAAGAAAACAAATTCAGAGGTGTTTGTGATAATGATAGAAATATCAAGCCTATAACTTATAGCGTGGCTTCCGACCAGTCTACATCGTCTGACAATAACGACTTGTTGTACTATTATGCTCCAGGCTTCAACCCTGGCAAAAGTCTCGTGGATAAGAAGCTGAATATCCAGTTCAATCATGCTTTCTGTATGATTGATATCAATGTGACTTTGGGAACCGAGTTCAACAAGCCTGAGGTTCTTAAAGAATCCCCTATCGTAAAGGTGACCTTAGGAGGAACCAAAATTGCGGCAAATGTAGATGTTACAAACGCTGCTAGTGTCGTAACAGCCAGCGAAGAAGCTGCTGCTACCGACATTACCACCACCAAAGGTTCCTTCACCCCGGCTGAAAATGCAGACAAGAAAGCAGATCCAGAAGCTAACGCCATCTCACGCTTCTCTTGCATTGCCATCCCACAGAACGTTGCAGAAAAAACCTTCAAGGTGTCTTTGATGACAGCCGGCAAGCTCTATGAATGGACTTCTGCAGAACCAGTCGAGCTGAAGAGCGGCTACAGATATACCCTCAATCTTAGCATGGGTAATGATGTGGTATTGTTGAAGGGTGGCAGCATCTCCGCTTCTCCATGGACAGAAATCACTAGTGACAAGCCTCTTGAGACAGACTAAAGAATATGAACTTAAAATAGAACAACTATGAAATATCAGAAGATATTGGGTCTTGTAGCAACAGCCGGCTTATTGCTGGCTGGCTGCGCTACAGATTCCGACAACAGTAATACATGGCTCAGCGACCCGAATGCCGTTCACGTATCGGCTTCGGTGGGCAGCATCTTTACCCGAAGCAATCCGGCTGCAGCAGATGAAGCCGGACAGAAGAGTTTTAATACTGGTGATGTGATGGGTGTCAGCAATAATGGCACATCGATCACCTATACCTACAATAAAGACACCAACGACTGGCAGCCAGGTAGTGGAAGTTATCTGGTATGGGATAAGAATGACCTCAAATTCCAGTGCTGGTATCCTGCTGATGGCAAGAATTCCTTCAGCAAAGGCTATATCCAGGAAGACCAGAGCAATGAAACGGAGATTGCGAAATCAGATTATATGACGGCAGCGGTAACCGACCTTAAAGAAATTCCTGGTAGCCGCCAGCTTGATGTGACATTGGTGCGCAAGACTGCCCGTCTGATTCTTAATATCCAGAGTTTCAACGACCAGTTTGATGCCAACACCACCAAGGTCAACCATATCCGCATCGCAAGCAAGGCATCTACTGATGCCGGCGAAACATCTACCATCAACATCAAGCCTTTGCAGAATGGCGAGGATGGAATCGGCACAACCTATACTGCCCTGGTTATTCCTGGAAAAGTAGAGGGAAAGCTCTATTTCACTACTGATGAATCCGCCGAAACTCCGCTTGTTGTCAAGACAGGAACATTGGAAGCCGGCAAGAGCTATACCTACAATCTTATTGTGGGTAAGAACAAGGTGACTATAGGTAATGTTACTGTGGCTGAATGGGGAACTGATAAGATTGATGGCGGAAAGGCAGAAGAATATATCCCATACGTCACCTTTACGGCAGAGAAAGCCCAAAAATTTATGATGAAAACCAATGGCAACTATAACATCTCTGGGCTTGAGTATTCTGTGAACTTCGGGGACTGGACAACTGTTGAGGCTAATAAAGAAGTTACCTTCGGTGGAACAAATGGCGACCTTCGCTTACGTGGCACGAACACTGATGGAACTGCGTCTGCATTGGATAAATATTCAACCATCACATTTACGGATAGTAATGTGCCAGTGGCTTGCACAGGTGATATCCGCACATTGCTTGACTGGGATAACTATACTACAGTAAATACAGAGAATGCGATGTTCATTAAATTGTTCGAAAATTGCAGTGTATTAACTTCTGCCCCGGAATTGCCTGCTACATCGTTAGCTAATAACTGCTACTTTTGCATGTTCTCGAGGTGTACAAATCTCAAATCTGCCCCAAAATTGCCTGCTGAAGTGTTAGCAAATCAATGCTATGCCTATATGTTCTCGGGATGTACAAATCTCAAAACTGCCCCAGAATTGCCTGCTAAAGCGTTAGCAAATCAATGCTATGACAGTATGTTCTCGGGGTGTACAAATCTCAAATCTGCTGAATTGTCTATAGAATTTCTTAAACGAGGCTGCTGTAGCTCTATGTTCAATGATTGTACAAACCTGTCATCTGTCACAATGTTAGCACCAAGCAAAGAAATTACATCAAGCGGATTCTCTTATTATTTGGATTACTGGCTCAATAATGCCGGAACAGACCAAAGCGTACAAAACCGCACACTCAAAGTACAAGATAAGGCGGCTTACGAAGCACTGAAAGCAAATGCCAGCTATCTCCCTACCAACTGGCAGATAGGCAAATGCACCGTTCTTGATAAAGACGGCAATGCAATAACAGAATAATAACCAAGAGCGCAACCCCGCCAGGCGTCCCGGCGGATTTGAAATCCGCCGTAAAAAAAGGTTCGACCTATTAAAACCGGGGGATTTGTAATCCCCCAACACAACAAAAGGGAAAGCATTCTCCTTTGCTGCGGATTGCAAATCCGCAGAGCCTAAATAGGTTAGGACATTTTTTAACGCCGGATTCCAAATCCGGCGGAACGCCTAACGGGGAACGCCCATAACTCTAAAAACATAGCGAGATGAAAGCAATACAATTTTTCGCAATAAC
>ERZ1026874.1298-NODE-1298-length-13556-cov-24.938301_pt1 | contig 13556 bp, 18 predicted proteins | sample MGYA00380167_ERZ1026874 | MGnify/ENA primary metagenome ERZ1026874 (study PRJEB33269, sample SAMEA4719803) | human gut metagenome | biome: human-associated habitat; feature: organic feature; material: feces | place: Cameroon | collected 2013-10 ...
ACCCAGGGCGTTGCCCTGGGCTAGGAGCTTCTGCCCTTTCAGGGCGTGTGGGGCACGGTGAATGGAATTCAAGGCATGTCGGCACGGTGAATGGAAACTCAGGGCGTGTGGAGGCTACGAAGAAGGGCCTTCAGCCTCTTTACCCATTCCGCCATCTTGACAGAAGAGCTCTTGATTACTATCGTTTCGTTTATATGTACCATAAGTCTGTTGTTTTAATATGGGGGCAAAAATACTACTTAAATTTGAATTCACGAAGCATTTTAACTGAAATTTCACTCCGAACTCCAATAAATCGATAAGTCGGCGCTCTGTGTCTGAAAAATCCGGCATAATCTAATCTATTTAGTTAATATTCAAAATGCAAAGTAAATGAATATTAGACTAACAGACAAATTCCCTGAGTTTTCTTTGGCCTTTGAAGAATGGTTAGGACGACTGCTTCCGAATGTTTATAAATGCGCGAAAAACATAAGAAAAATAAAAAAGTTTCCGTATATGCCTGCTCTTTCATATCTTCGCGGCATCGAAACAAACAAATAAATAGGAAATATGAATAAAGTATCAAATGACATCAGATGGTTTTGCTGCCAATTACAGCAGGCAGAACAGATTCTAGCGAATGCGCTTGAAAGAGCCGAGAATTTTTCAGAACATGACAAGCGCATCATCAGTAAAATCAGAAATGAGGTTAGTATGGCCGACCTCACTTTGTTACAATTGCTTGCTCCCAAAGCTCCATGATGAGTTACGGGAACCTTACAACAAGAAACAGTTCTCATTGTGGTATTTAAGATATTTCAAATGCTGATATTCAAGCTTTACTAAATGTAAATCGCTGGTAAGTCCTATGGCTTCTCTGTCAAACTTGTCCAACAAACGAGAATACATGATTTCACCCTTTGGGTTGAAAGAAATGTATCCAAGATCAAACAGTTTGTCATAATTAGGCAACAGAAGCAGACCATTATAAGCATCAAGCCGCTCCTGATTGTCTGCTTGACGCCATGGTTTGATATGAGAAGCCATAAGCATCCAAGTCAGAGGACATTGACTGATGGCACAACCATGCCAATATTCAATCAATTTATTTCTGAATATTCCTTGTCCTATTCGTGACTTCACAATAGAATCTTTTTCTGTGACCTCTATGTTTATGTCATCTTCTATAGCCTTGATTTCAGAAATGATAGAATCAGACAGACGTTTGTGATAATCAGAATTAATGAATGCCAGAAATTTATTCAAACCTGCCCGAAAATCAGAAATACTCTTCTTGCTGGCATAGACGCCACGTGTCTGACGCTTCAATTCTTCTTGTCGCAAGATTTCTTCTATTTTTTCTTTTGTGAGAGTTTCATCCAAAGGATAATCGTGTGCCAGGAATTTCATTCTTGTCACATAATCGCCGCTGGTTTTCTTGGTAATTCCACCAAACTCCACCATATAGTGGTAAAAATCAGCCTGCAAATCCGTATATTTCTCTATATTTGACATAAGCACTGCCATTTAATTTGAGAACAAAGGTACGGTTTTTATTTGAAACTCGCAAGAGTTTTCCGATAAAAGTTTGGGAAATGTTTTTTGCAGTACGCTGGTAAGCAAAAAAATCAGAATTGAAAATCAAAGTCGCACTTCTCTACGTTGCGCAACTTCTCCAGCTGTTCAGCCTTATGAGCCTTCAGCCTCTTGACCCATTCCGCCATCTTGGCAGAAGAGCTCTTGATTACTACCGTTCCATTTACATGTAACATAAACCTATAGTTTTTTTATTATAAAGCTTTTGCCCTTTCAGGGCGTTGGTTTATATGTCATTAATACCCAGGGTGTTGCCCTGGGCTAGGAGCTTCTGCCCTTTCAGGGCGTGAGGGGTATAGCGATGAAAACTCGGGGTGTGTGGGGTTGGCAAATGAAGCTTCTGTGCGTGATATCTGTAATCTATTTCTCTCGTTTCAGCAGCTGAATTTCCTCAGCCGACAGCCCTGTTATTTCCATCACCGTGGCTGTATCCATACCATTCGCCAGCATCTTCCTGGCTATTTCAAGGCTACGCTGGGTCATTCCTTTCTCCATGCCTTCAGCTAGTCCTTCTTCTTTTCCCTCACGCTTGGCGGTATCAATCGAATTCTTGATGTCGCGATACGCCATTTTGCTGGCTTCGTACTCTCGCTGCTCCTGCGGAGTGAAGTTGGGAAAATCTACCTGCTTCATAATCCTTATGTTATTAATGTTTCTTTTATAGGAGCAAAGTTACGATTTTCTTTTGAAACCAACAAGAGTTTTCTCAAAAAAGTTTGGAAAAAGTTGATGGGGGCAATCTTTTGCTTCCGTCTATGCCATTTGCTGGTATTTCTTATTTATTGACAAGAGGTAGCCATCTGAAAGGTTAGGGGAGAATGATGACAGCAAGCGGACATACCCCCAAAAGTGACTCAGTGACTCAGTGACTCAGTGACTCAGTTTATTTCCGACCCCCTATTTGGACTGTTTTCTGCTTACAGATTGTAAGTATATAGATTATATATTATATATATATTTATATATATATATAATATATCTACTATAAAGAGGGTAGAACATACGGGCTGAAATAAACTGAGTCACTGAGTCACTGAGTCACTGAGTCACTTTTTGCAGCTGATGGATATCCTGCTTAACCTTCTTACTGGAAGAACTTTAGGACAAAAAACTATATTTCTGGGAACGCAACTCAACGCTTCTTTCTTCTCTATCTTACGAGTTAGGATTATTAACGCAGTTTCAAATTGAAAGCTGCTGAAAATCGGCCCTTATCGCCACCCAAAATTTGGTGGTTCCAGAAAAAAGCCGTATCTTTGCACTGTCATTCAGAGATAAGGCGCCAATCGGATGAGTGACAAAAACAGAATGAGTAACCATTAAAAATTGAATTATTAACCCTTTAAAAACTGATTGATTATGGGACAAGGAACTAGTAAGTATCGTAAGATTATGCGTACCCCTCAGACGGGTGAGAACGCTGGTAAGAAGCTCTGGTATGCTACTGCCGTGAGCGACCGTGAGATGAGTTTCGAGGATTTCGTTACCCACATCTCAGAGCACAACTCTCCATACAGCCGTGGTACTATCCATGGTGTGCTGATGGATACCCTTGACTGCCTGAAGCATCTGATTCTGGACGGTAAGAGTGTTCGTTTCTCCGACCTCGGCTTGTTCTCCATCGGTATGACTTCGCGTGGCGAGGTAAGCAAGGAGAAGGTGACGGCGGCTAGCGTGCAGGGCGTGCATCTGATTGTAAGAAACACGAAATCATGGAGCAATGCTGAGCTTAAGAAGCTTACCAAGATCGTGGCATACGATGACTATACATCGGGAACCGATGGCGGCGGTGGCTCTGAGAACACACCGGGTGGAGGCAACACCAGCCAGGGCACTGGCGGCGAGACCAACAAGGATAACGGCGGAACTAGCCAGGGTACCGGCGGAACCGGCGACGACGGCAACGGCGACAACGTAGATTTGTAAATCTTGCTTGATGCGGATTGCAAATCCGCAAAGCCCAAATAAGTTAGGACGTTTTTTAACGGCGGATTGCAAATCCGCCGAAACGCCTAACGGAATTATCACTAATTAATAACCATTAATCACTAAAAAAACTGCTTATGAAGAAAGAAACCTGGAAAACTGTATTTCAGATAGTTATATCTATCTTGACCGCCATTGCCGCCTCTCTGGGCGTGACGAGCTGCATGGCTTAACGCATCGAAGCAAATAAAGCAGCATGCCTTGCTGCATCAAACCAAAAAGTGCCGGTAGGATTCACCTATCGGCACTTTTGCTGTATATGAATTTCCTTGCTGGAATCCTTTTCCTAGATGCCTCTAGCCTTGTAGATCTTATCCTTGGCATCATTGATTTCCTGGAACTTCTTCTCGGCGGCACGGCGAACATCCTCGCCCAGAGCTGCTACCTTGTCGGGGTGATGCTTGAGCGCCATCTTGCGATAGGCTGCCTTCACCTCGTCGTTGGAAGCGTCGGGGGAGACGCCGAGGATGCGGTAGGCATCTTCCAGCGAAGTGGCTGAAGTGGCTGATGAACCGCCGCCATGCATGCCCAGCATCTGATCTACATCCGATGCTTCCAGACCCATGTGGAGGGCTACTTCCTTCAGCGCCTGAATCTCCTCAGGAGAAACCACATTGTCTGCCTGGGCGATCATCACGAGGAAGTTGAGCAACTGCAGGCGCTGCTCGTACATCATGTTGGCACGTATCTGATGACAGCTGTCCTGTATTACCGTGCGATACTGCTGCATGCCCATACGCTTCTGCTGCTCGAAGAGCTTGAGGAGGATTTCCTCGCCCTGCTGCTTCGCTGCCATACCGAAGTTCTGGAGTAGGAACCGGCGCACCAGCTCCATCTCTGAATGCATGATCCTGCCATCTGCATTGATAATGTATGAGGCGAGAACCAGGAGCGAGAACATAAAACTATTTCGCTCTCCCTCGTAGGCGTGCTGCTGACCGTAGCCGCCGTAACTTCCGTTTCCATATCCTCCGCTGCCATATCCGCTGTAAGCTTCGTAGGCGTTGGAGTATTCTCTGTTGTTATGTCCCTCACTGCCAGGCTTGTTGACCTCGTCTAGCCCATGGTCGAAGAGCGATCCGAGGGCGAATCCTGCAAGGGCGCCAAGAGGTCCTGCGGTGATGAATCCCAGAAAACCTCCTATCCATTTTCCTGCTGCCATATATACTGATTTTTCTGAATGATAATCAAGTTGAAAAAAGCCCCCGACTTCTGCCGTATGCTAAGAAAGAAGCATGCAACTTCGGAAGGGGGCAAGTGCTGACTATTTAGAGGTATCTTTTTTAGTTCTCGAAATAGTAGAGGAACTGGGCAATACCAGAAAGTGCTGGCTTGCGCTGGCCTTCTATCTCGATGGTAAACTTGATGCTGGTCTTGCAGATACCACGGAGATTCTGAATATCATGGAGTGTTGCCACGAGGCGAACACGTGAACCGGTGATGACCGGCTGACCGAAACGCATCTCATCCATACCATAGTTTACGAGCATCTTGATGTTGTTTACCTCGATGATCTGCTGCCAGAGATAAGGCAGTACAGAGAGGGTGAGGTAGCCGTGAGCGATGGTGCTGTGGTAAGGGCTTTCTACCTTGGCGCGCTCTACATCTACGTGAATCCACTGTGGGTCGAGGGTTGCGTCTGCAAACTTGTTGATACGGTCCTGGTCGATCTGCAACCAGTCTGATTCACCTAACTTCTCACCGAGGTGAGATGCAAAATCCTCATAGGAATTGATTACTAACTTTGCCATTTTTATCTTTTTTTTAATTGTTATTTGCAATATTCTTAAAGCTTTTGCCCTTTTTAGGGCGTTAGTCTCTTCGGAAGATATCCCGGGTATAGACCTTTTCCTTCACATCATCGAGGCATTTATCGTATCTGTTGGCGATGATTGCCTGACTCTGCTTCTTGAAATCCTCCAGGACGTTTACCACGCGGCTGCCGAAGAAGGTGGTTCCGCTCTTCAGCGTAGGCTCGTAGATGATAACCTGGGCGCCCTTCGCCTTGATGCGCTTCATCACGCCCTGGATGCTGCTCTGGCGGAAATTGTCGCTGTTGCTCTTCATCGTGAGGCGATACACTCCGATGGTGCAAGGCTTCTCTTCCTCCTCGCGGTAGTTGTTCTGGTTGGCGTAATCGTAGTAGCCTGCCATGTGGAGTACCCGGTCGGCGATGAAATCCTTGCGGGTGCGGTTGCTCTCTACGATGGCCTGGATCAGATTCTCGGGCACGTCGGCATAGTTTGCCAGCAGCTGCTTGGTATCCTTCGGCAGACAGTAGCCGCCATATCCGAACGATGGATTATTATAGAAGGTGCCGATGCGAGGGTCCAGTCCCACACCCGATATGATGGCCTGGGTATCGAGTCCCTTCATCTCGGCATAGGTGTCCAGCTCGTTGAAGTAGCTTACCCGGAGCGCCAGGTAGGTGTTGGCGAAGAGTTTCACCGCCTCTGCCTCTGTGAGTCCCATGAAGAGAGTGTCGATGTTCTCCTTGATGGCTCCCTCCTGCAGGAGTTCTGCGAAGAGATGCGCCGCCTGGTCGAGCCGCTCATCTCCTGCCGGTCTGCCCACGATGATGCGGCTAGGGTAGAGATTGTCGTAGAGCGCCTTGCTCTCGCGCAGGAATTCCGGGGCGAAGATGATGTTCTCGCTGCCCATCTTCCGGCGTATGTTCTCGGTGTAGCCCACTGGGATGGTGCTCTTGATGACCATGATGGCATCTGGGTTCACCTCCTTGACCAGCTGGATGACCTCTTCTACATGCGATGTGTCGAAGTAGTTCTTCACGGGGTCGTAGTTGGTTGGCGTGGCGATTACCACGAAGTCAGCGTCCTTGTAGGCTTCGGCTGCATCGGTGGTAGCCCTGAGGTTGAGCTCTTTCTCTGCCAGGTATTTCTCGATGTATTCGTCCTGGATAGGCGAGCGGCGGTGGTTGATGAGTTCCACCTTTTCGGGAACCACATCCACAGCCACCACCTCGTGATGCTGGCTCAGCAGCGTGGCGATGCTCAATCCTACATAGCCTGTTCCGGCTACGGCTATCTTTATGTTTTCTTTTGCCATTACCTTTTTAATATTTAAATTGCTGCAAAGGTAATAATAAATAGGTAGAATGCAAAATGTTGCGCCGATTTTTATTAAAAAATAACGGAATTTGCGGCTGAAAAAGCCCTTCAAAATTTGCGTATTTCTGAGCATCTGTACGATTGGCCGGAAATACGCAAATTTTGGAGGGGGATAAATGGGGTGTTTTGGGGGTGATGATGGAGAAATGGGAGAGAAGCCGACTGCCTGCCTTTCTGCCTGATTATCCTATATTGTCAACAAATCAGAATAGTCGGGAATCTCTTCGAGAAATAAATATTTTTTATCGTCGTAATCCATCCGGCAGATGTAGTGCTCCAGTCCGTTGCTCACCACCAGGTAATCTACGTGAAGCAGGAGATTATATACCGAAATCTGATCGAACACCTTCTGCGTGATGGGGATATGCGGCGCCTTGTATTCGATAATCATCCTGGGGCGGAGTTTGCAGCTGTAGAGCACGCTGTCGGCACGCAGCACCTTGTCGCCGCATTTCAGCTGAATCTCGTTGGCGAGCAGCGAGGCAGGGTAGCCTTTGTGCTCGATGAGATAGTGTACGAAGTGCTGGCGCACCCATTCTTCGGGCGTGATGGCTACGTATTTCCTGCGCAGCACATCCAGTATCTTGGGCTGTTGTTTGGTGCCCGAAACCTTCATTTCGAAGGTTGGTAAGTTCAAGCGAATCATTTTTTATACCTTATTATATATATAGTTCGATTTATTTTTGTACCTTTGCAAATGGATTGCAGGCTGGATTCTCTGTGCAGGCAGATGAATGGCAGGCTGAAATCACAGTGCAAAGATACAAAAAATAAATCAATGGCAGAAAAGAAAAATGCAATAAGTTACGAGTCGATCATGAAAGATCTCAAGGCTCGGAAGTTTGCGCCCGTGTATGTTCTGATGGGCGACGAACCTTTCTATATAGACAAGATCTGCGATTATATCGCCGAAAACGTGCTCCAGCCGGAAGAGCAGGACTTCAACCAGACCGTGCTTTTCGGGGCAGATACTACGGCGGTGCAGGTGGTGGATCAGTGTAAGGGATATCCGATGATGGCGGAATTCAGGGTGGTGATTGTAAAAGAAGCACAGAATCTGAAGAGTCTGGATGCCCTGGAAAAGTATCTCGAGAAACCGGTGAAATCCACCGTTCTCGTCATCTGTAACAAAAACGGCAGTATCGACCGCAGAAAGAAGTTCATCCCGAGAGCCGAACAGGTGGGAGTGGTGTTCGAGAGCAAGAAGCTCTACGACCGTCAGCTTCCGGGGTTCATCGAAACCTATCTCAAGGCTCGCAAGGCAACCATCGAACCGAAGGCGGTGCAGATGGTGGCAGACCATATCGGAGCCGATCTTCATCGCCTCACCTCCGAACTCGACAAGCTGCTCATCTCTCTTCCTGACTCCGACCGACGGGTGACTCCTTCGGTGGTGGAACGTGAAATAGGAGTGAGCAAGGACTTCAATGCTTTCGAACTTCGCAGCGCCATCATCCAGCGTGATGTTTTCAAGGCAAATCAGATAATAAACTATTTTGACAGCAATCCGAAGTCGGGTTCGCTCTATGCGCTCCTCCCGTTGCTCTTCAGTTATTTCCAGAATCTGATGATAGCCTATTATGCTCCGAATAAGCAGAACGAAAATGAGCTTGCAAAATTCCTGGATTTGCGCGGAACCTGGGCGGTGCGCGATTATACGATGGGAATGAGAAACTATTCTGGAGTGAAAGTGATGCAGATAATCGAGAAGCTGAAAGAGGTGGATGCGAAGAGCAAGGGCATCGATAATCCGTTTACTTCGGCAGGCGAATTGATGAGAGAACTCATCTTTTTCATCCTCCATTAGGCTGCTTTCCGGCTCCCAAAATCCGTCGATGGGCGAGGGTGGGAGAGAGGCTGGTTTTTACTCCTCCTTCGTCTTGTCGGAGAAATGAAATGATCTAGAATCGGGGAGGGCGTTTAGCTTCCTGAAAGTGGTGAAAATAGCGTTCGTTATCGAGAAAACGGGCGCTATTTTTTTTGTTTTTCTCGTGGGGAATCTCTCGTTTGGATGGATTTCTCATCTAGATGGGCATTTTTCAGTTTTTACTGAAATCGTAGTTAACTATAATGAATATCAGATAGTTAACGAAAATAACCCCCTTCAATACTCGCATTTTTGAGCAAAACCCGACCAACGGGCTTGAAAACGCTCAAAATGGAAAAAATTGCCATCCTCAGACCCTTCTTTTTTAGTGTTTGCATTTATTAAGGTTTATGTTTCTGTAGTTTAGTGATATAAATGTATATTTTGTAAATCGCTATTTATGTTTACGAATCTAAATCAAAGAAAACTAAATCGAAGAAAAAAGAGGGTGAATTTATAAACGTAAATGTAAATCGGGTGGTTTTGGAATATGAATGTATAAATATACAAACGAATTGTTGAAATGGAAATATACTGAAACCCAGTTATTTATAGATTTTTGTTGTTTTATGTAAGGCTGTGGTTTGGCATTTGTTTCAAGAAAGATGCATAAAAGCGGCTGAAATGCCTATTTGTAGGGAATAAAGGCTTTGAAACTCAGTGAATTAAGAGTTTTAAGTAAAGCAAATCATTGTAAAAGCTTTAGATTACTAAAGTTAGATTTGTAAATCTAAACCATAAAACTTAGAAAGTAAAGATGGAAGGTTTAAATTTGCAAATACAAACCTAAAGTTTAAAAAACAAAATTTTTCCCGAAAAGTTTGGTAAAACCAAATTTTTGCTTTATCTTTGTAAAATCTAAGAAAAATGGGCCAAAAATGGCCCTGTTCGGAAATAAAACATCGTAAAAAATCAAATTCAAACATAGTGATGAAAGACAGAATCAGACAGATCATGGAGGACCAACACCTCAACCAACAGAACTTCGCGCAGCTCATCGGAAAGTCCACGGCGACCCTGAGCAGCATCTTCAATGATCGCACAAAACCATCGCTCGACATCGTGGATGCAATCAAGAAAAAGTTGCCTCAGGTGAACCTTGAGTGGTTGCTTTATGGTACTCCTCCTATGTATATTAATAAGGTGGAAGGTGCCCAGGCGGGTGCTTCCGTCAGAGGTGAAAACGGAGCGGACGAGGATTCGCTCGATATGTATGGAGGCGCTGTAGGTGTGGCTGGTACAGGCGCTTCGGCTGCAGGCATGGGCGGAAGCCATGGGGGCATAGGTGGCGCTGGCGGCATAGTGGAGCCTACCCTGGATTTCGGGGGCAGCGAGGGCTCCGACTCCCCTACTTCTCCATCGCTCTTTGACCAGCCTCAAACACACGGTGTAAAAAGGACACCTAAAAATATCGCCAATGCAGCGGTTAAATATGTGGACAAACCGCAGCGTAAGATTACCGAGATCCGCATCTTCTACGATGATCAGACCTGGGAGACTTTCGTTCCGAAGAAATAGACCGGTGCTCTGCTGCTGGGAATAAGGCGGGAATAAAGAAGTAATAAAGTGGAAATAAAGAAGGAGGGGAGCTGAAAAAATTGCTCTTTCTCTTTGTGAAGTTCGAATTTTGTTGTACCTTTGCACTGCCTATATATAAATAGGTATAACAGCAAGCATAAAATATGCATTAACAGCAAGCATTAATAACAAGCATTAAAATAGCAATAAGATGAAAAAATATGTTCTAGACCTTAAGGTGGTTTCTGTAGAAGCACTCAGCGATAAGCACGTATTGATTAAGCTTACCGACGAGAAACCTCTGCCGGAAATCCTGCCTGGACAATTCGTAGAAGTAAAGGTAGATCATTCGCCTGCCACCATGCTTCGCCGTCCTATCTCCATCAATTTCGTGGATAGAGAAACCAACCAGCTCTGGCTGCTCGTTGCCATGGTGGGCGACGGAACCCGCCAGCTCGGAAAGCTGCAGGCTGGCGATACGCTCAACTGTATGCTGCCTCTGGGCAATGGTTTCACCATGCCTACAGAGAAGAGCCAGAAGTATCTCCTTGTGGGTGGTGGCGTAGGTGTGGCTCCGCTGCTCTACTTCGGAAAACTCATCAAGGAGTTTGGTGCAGATGTAACCTTCCTGCTGGGTGCCCGCAAGGCTTCCGACCTGCTGGAGCTGGATGAGTTTGCCAAGATAGGAAAGGTATGCATCACTACCGAGGATGGCTCTGCCGGCGAGGTGGGTTTCGTAACCAATCACTCTGTGCTGGAGAACGAACAGTTTGACATGATCTCTACCTGCGGTCCGAAGCCGATGATGGTGAGCGTGGCTCGCTTTGCCAAGAAGGCTGGTGTGGAGTGCGAGGTTTCCCTGGAGAACAAGATGGCGTGCGGCGTAGGCGCCTGCCTCTGCTGCGTGGAGAAGACCACCGAGGGACATAAGTGCGTTTGCAAGGATGGTCCGGTCATCAACATCAAGCAGCTCACCTGGGATATCTAAACCAGATGCTTCTGGTAGATAATTGTAATAGAATATTATTTGATTAAGAAAGATTATGGCTGATTTAAGTGTAAATATAAAGGATTTGAAGCTGAAGAATCCAGTGATGACTGCATCGGGAACTTTCGGCTACGGATTGGAGTTTGCTGATTTCGTTCCGCTGGAGGAAATCGGAGGTATCATCGTAAAGGGTACTACCCTGGAACCACGCGAGGGAAATGACTATCCACGCATGGCTGAAACTCCGCAGGGAATGCTCAACTGCGTGGGTCTTCAGAACAAGGGTGTGGAGTACTTCTGCGAGCACATCTATCCTCAGATCAAGGACATCGATACCAATATGATCGTAAACGTGAGCGGACACTCGCCTGAGAGCTATGCGGAGTGTGCTGCACGTGTGAATGAGCTGGATAAGATTCCTGCCATCGAGCTGAATATTTCCTGCCCTAACGTAAAGGATGGCGGTATGGCTTTCGGCGTTACCTGCGAGGGTGCTGCAAGCGTGGTGAAGGCGGTGCGCAAGGCGTATGACAAGACCTTGATCGTGAAGCTTTCGCCTAACGTAACCAGCATTGCCGACATCGCCCGTGCGGTAGAGGCTGAGGGTGCCGACTCTGTTTCACTCATCAACACATTGATGGGTATGGCGGTGGATATCGAGAAGCGCCAGCCGCTGCTGAGCATCCGTACAGGCGGTTTGAGTGGCCCTTGCGTCAAGCCGGTGGCATTGCGCATGGTTTACGATGTGGCTCATGCCGTGAAGATTCCGGTAGTAGGACTGGGCGGTATCCAGAATGCCAAGGATGCCATCGAGTTTATGATGTGCGGTGCTACAGCCATCGAAATCGGTACTGCCAACTTCATCGATCCTGCCGTAACCAAGAAGGTGAAGGATGGTATGAACGAGTGGCTGGATGCTCACGGCTGCAAGTCGGTGACTGAAATTATCGGTGCCATCAAGTAAATGCTGGTCGCCAACAGATAAATTACACATTATTATATATAAGCGACCCCAGAACTATCTGTTTTGGGGTCACTATAAAGGTTCAGGTTAATATATAAATTAATATATAAAAGAGGTATGATGGATTTGAATGATATGAATCCCGTTCTGCTCGTAGCAGCTCTTACGCAGCAGATAGCGGAACAGGAGAAGCGGGCGGAAGCTTGCAGCGAGGATGCTGAAAACAAGGCTGCGCTGAGCAAGAACCTGCTGAAACGAGGCAATCTGCTGATGCAGATGGGCGATAAGGAGGGAGCCGGAAAGGATATGCAGAGATATCTGCAGCTGAATCCCGAAAAGATAGAGGAACTTACAGGAGAGTTTAAGGCTGAAGGAAGAGAGCATTGCCGATAATTGTCTGAAAATGCCGGTAAATGTACTTTCGAAATGATACGAATGCTGATAAAAATCTGCCAGTTTAGGGCTTTTTCTGATAAAAATCTGCTGAAAATCTGCTGAAAAGCAGAAAATATAAGGAAAATAAAGAAAAAACTGACAATTTGTTTGGTGGTATCAAAGAAAAGTGTTACTTTTGCAAACGAGTTGAGACTTTCATCGGTTGATACTCCATCTGAGCTGCTTCTTCCAAGGATAATGGCTCAGCAGAGCAGAGTCTTTCTGAAGACTGATGCTCGAAGCAATAAGTGAATAACAAATAAAAAGAATAAGAAAATGGAAAAGTTGAACGCTTACTTTTTTAGCTATTACTTTTACTTTGCAAGCAATTGTAAAGCGGGAAGTTGCGTATATATTTCAACTTAGGATATAAGATTCTTGAAATCATCGAAACGGTCCCGCTCTATTGTGAGCAGGACCGTTTTTCGTAAAACTCGAATCCGTTTTCCATAAACGTTTTCGAAATAATCTGTTTTCAAAAAACGTTTTCCGAAAATCCGTTTTCCAAAATCAGGAGATAATGTAAAAAAGAGAGTGAAACAATGAAGAGAATTGCAATACAAGGAGAGTTGGGATCCTTCCACGACATTACCGCCCACGAGTATTTCCAGGGCGAGCAGATAGAGTTAATCTGTTGCGCCACCTTCGAGGAGGTGTTTGAGAACATCAAGCGTGATCCTACCATCATCGGCATCTGCGCCATCGAGAACACCATCGCCGGAAGTCTGCTCCACAACTACGAGCTGCTCCGGGAGAGCGGAACCACCGTGGTGGGAGAGCACAAGCTCCACATCGAGCACAGCATCTGCTGCCTGCCTTCCGACGACTGGAGCACCCTGCAGGAGGTTCACTCTCATCCTGTAGCGCTGATGCAGTGTGGCAAGTTCCTCGCCAACCATCCCGATCTCAAGGCAGTGGAGGCTGAGGATACCGCAGGTTCTGCCGCATTCATCGCACAGCACCAGGTTCACGGATGGGCAGCCATCTGTTCTGCCTACGCTGCCAGGATGTATGGCATGAAGGTATTGCAGGAGGGAATCCACGACAATCCGCACAACTACACCCGATTCCTCGTGGTCTGCAATCCGCAGA
>ERZ1026874.1299-NODE-1299-length-13556-cov-10.954077_pt1 | contig 13556 bp, 8 predicted proteins | sample MGYA00380167_ERZ1026874 | MGnify/ENA primary metagenome ERZ1026874 (study PRJEB33269, sample SAMEA4719803) | human gut metagenome | biome: human-associated habitat; feature: organic feature; material: feces | place: Cameroon | collected 2013-10 ...
GTATGCGATGCAATTTATGCAATAGCAATATGTAAGAAGGTGACTGCTAAACTGAAAAACTCTTAAACTGATAAACTTTTAGTATTGAAAGTTGAAAAGTTTAGAAGTTGAAAAGTTAAGCATAATGCTTTAACAGATTGAAAAGCATTTTACAACGTGTCGATGTATGCGATGCAATTTATGCAATAGCAATATGTAAGAAGGTGACTGCTAAACTGATAAACTTTTAAACTGATAAACTTTAAAAGAACAAATCATTATGATTCAGATTGAATATATCTTGATAATTTCAGCCATCATGATGTTTGCAGGCGTTTTCGGTTTCTTAACTCGCCGCAGCACATTGGCTATCCTTTTGTCGGTTGAGCTGATGCTCAATGCTACCGACTTGAACTTTGCAGTGTTTAACCGTATGCTTTATCCCGACGGTTATGAAGGCTATTTCTTTGCACTTTTCTCAATCGCTATCTCAGCTGCCGAAAGTGCTATCGCAATTGCCATCATGATCAACATCTACCGCATGGTTAAGAATATCCAGGTGGGTGAACTCGAGAAGATGAAGTGGTAAAAAAAAAGTTGAAAAGTTGAAAAGTTGAAAGTTAAGAGGAATCCTAAAAGTTGAAAAGTTGAAGAGTTGAAAAGTTAAGAGGATGCTTAATACGAACGGCGACCTCTAAACTCTTAAACTTTAAACTCTTAAACTCTAGACTCTAGACTCTCAAACTCTTTAATAAAAGTTGAAAAGTTGAAGAGTTGAAAAGTTAAGAGGATGCTCTATACGAACGGCGACCTCTAAACTTCTAAACTCTAAACTCTTAAACTCTTAATCACATGGATTATACAATTCTTATTCTTTTGCTGCCATTCTTCTCGTTCCTCCTTTTGGGAGTGTTCGGAAAATGGTTCAGCCATAAAGCTGCGGGATTGGTGGGTACTGCCGTGTTGGGCGTAGTGGCTGTGTTAGCCTACTACACCGCATTCCAGTATTTCTTCCAAACACCTCGTACGGCTGAAGGTGTGTTGCCCACACTGATGCCCTACAACATTACGTGGTTGCCCTTCTTCGTCAAGGGACTCAGCTTTGATATGGGTATCATGCTCGACCCCATCTCGGTAATGATGCTAATTGTAATCACTACCGTGTCGTTGATGGTACACATCTATTCGTTTGGCTATATGCACGGTGAACGCGGTTTTCAGCGTTACTATGCCTTCCTTAGCCTCTTCACCATGTCGATGCTCGGCTTGGTAGTAGCTACTAATATCTTCCAGATGTATATGTTCTGGGAGTTGGTGGGTGTTTCGTCTTACCTGCTCATTGGTTTCTACTACACCTCGCCTGCTGCGATTGCAGCCAGCAAGAAGGCATTTATCGTGACACGTTTCGCCGACCTCTTCTTCTTGATCGGTATCTTGATTTATGGCTACTACTGCCATTCGTTCGGATTCGAGTTTAACCAAGAAGGTTTTGCACAGGGTGCCATGATGTTGCCTACCGCCTTGTTCTTGATGTTCATTGGTGGTGCAGGTAAAAGTGCCATGTTCCCCTTGCACATCTGGTTGCCCGATGCCATGGAAGGTCCTACACCTGTGTCAGCCCTTATCCACGCCGCTACCATGGTAGTAGCAGGTGTGTTCCAAATTGCACGTCTCTTCCCCTTGTGGATTGACTATGCACCGGGCACACTCCACATCGTGGCTTGGGTAGGTGCGTTCACCGCATTCTATGCAGCTGCCGTGGCTTGCTGCCAAAGCGACATTAAGCGTGTGCTTGCCTTCTCTACCATCTCGCAAATTGCCTTTATGATGGTATCGTTGGGTGTTTGCACCGAATTTGTAACAGGTCACGAACATGTAGGTTCGTTGGGCTATATGGCTTCAATGTTCCACTTGTTTACACACGCCATGTTCAAGGCACTCTTGTTCTTGGGTGCAGGTTGCATCATCCACGCAGTGCACAGCAACGAAATGTCGGCTATGGGTGGCTTGCGCAAGTACATGCCCATCACGCACATCACTTTCTTGATTGCTTGTTTGGCAATCTCGGGTATCCCTCCCTTCTCAGGTTTCTTCTCAAAGGACGAAATCTTGACAGCAGCCTTTGCTTATATGCCTGCCATGGGTTGGATTATGACAGCGATTGCTGCCATGACAGCGTTCTACATGTTCCGTTTGTACTTCGGCATTTTCTGGGGCACAGAGAACAAGCAACTCCATGCTGAGCATACCCCTCACGAGGCACCGCTCACCATGACCTTCCCCTTGATGTTCTTGGCGGTAGTGACTTGTGTAGCAGGTTTCATTCCCTTCGGTCACTTTGTAAGTGCCGATGGTCAAGCTTACGACATTCACTTAGATTGGAACGTAGCGGGCACGTCTATCATCATTGCCGTGGCTTCTATCTTCCTCGCCACTTATATGTATATGGGTGAGCGTCAGCCCAAGGCAGATGCGCTTGCCGAGAAGTTTGGAAAGCTCCACCGTTGGGCTTACAAGCGTTTCTACATGGACGAGGTTTACCAATACATTACGCATCGCATTATCTTTGCACACATCTCTAAGCCTATTGCCTGGTTCGATCGCCACATTATTGATGGCTTCTTCGACTTCTTGGCATGGGGTGCCAATGCACTCAGCGTGCGCATCCGTGGTTTGCAAGGAGGTTCTGTACAGGCCTATGCTTATGTATATTTGCTCGGTCTCTTAATTGTGTTGGCAATCGCTGCGTTGGCGTAATATATAAGATAAGTTTAAAAGTTGAAAAGTTGAAAGTTAAGAGGAATCTCTAAACTTTTTAATGAAAGTTGAAAAGTTGAGGAGTTGACAAGTCAAGAGATTGCTCCTATGCATCGATAAGGAATTTCGATACGAACGGCGACCTCTAAACTCTTAAACTCTAAACTCTTTAAACTAAAAAAAACAACTACAATGAATTTTCTATCATTATTCGTATTGATTCCACTTGTCATGCTGCTCGGTTTGTGGCTGGCAAGAGATGTGAAGGGCGTACGTGCGGTGATGGTAACAGGTAGCTCGCTCTTGCTTATCTTGGCAGGCTATCTTACCGTGACATTCCTCGGAGATCGTGCCGCAGGAGCTGCCGACGAGATGCTTTATACCGCCTCGTTCAACTGGTTCGAGCCGCTCCACATCAAATATTCGGTGGGTGTCGATGGCATTTCGGTGGCAATGTTGTTGCTGTCGTCGGTAATCGTATTCACCGGTACTTTTGCCTCATGGCAACTTAAGCCCCTCACCAAGGAGTACTTCCTTTGGTTCACCTTGTTGAGCCTCGGTGTGTTTGGCTTCTTTATCTCGGTAGACATGTTCGCAATGTTCATGTTCTACGAAATTGCATTGATTCCGATGTACCTCCTGATTGGTGTATGGGGATCGGGTAAAAAAGAATATGCTGCAATGAAGTTGACCCTCATGTTGATGGGTGGTTCTGCTTTCTTGATGTGTGGCATCTTCGGCATCTTCTATGGTGCAGGTGGTCAGACCATGAACATCGTGGAAATTGCCAACCACTTGAATGGTGCACACAGCATCCCCTTTGCACAACAGTGCATTTGGTTCCCCCTTACCTTTATTGGTTTTGGTGTGTTGGGTGCTTTGTTCCCCTTCCACACATGGTCGCCCGATGGTCATGCTTCGGCACCTACGGCAGTGTCAATGCTCCACGCAGGTGTATTGATGAAGTTGGGTGGTTACGGCTGCTTCCGCATTGCCATGTACCTCATGCCTGAGGCTGCCAACGAACTCAGCTGGATCTTCCTTATCCTTACAGGTATCTCGGTGGTTTATGGTGCCTTCTCGGCTTGCGTACAAACCGACTTGAAGTACATCAATGCTTACTCTTCAGTGTCACACTGTGGTATGGTGCTCTTCGCCATCTTGATGTTGAACCAAACCGCTTGCACGGGTGCCGTGTTGCAGATGTTGAGCCACGGTTTGATGACAGCGCTCTTCTTTGCACTCATCGGTATGATTTACGGACGTACACACACACGTGATATTCGCGAACTCAATGGTTTGATGCGTATTATGCCCTTCCTCTCGGTAGGTTATATCATCGCAGGTCTTGCCAACTTGGGTCTCCCTGGTTTCTCAGGTTTCATTGCCGAGATGACCATCTTTGTAGGTTCGTTCCAAAATGTCGATACCTTCCACCGCGTGCTCACCATTGCAGCTTGCTGCTCAATTGTAATCACCGCTGTCTACATCCTTCGTGTAGTGGGTAAGATTCTTTATGGCACATGCACCAACGAGCATCACCTCAAACTCACCGATGCCACATGGGACGAACGCTTTGCCGTGATTTGCCTCATCTTGGCAGTAGCCGGATTGGGTCTTGCACCGTTGTGGGTAAGCAACATGATTGGCACAGGCGTAGCACCGATAGTCGATCACATTCACTCTGTAGCTGGCACTGTGGCAAGCTGCAATCCTTTCCTCTAATCTAAAATATATCTATCACAATGGATTATTCTCAATTTCTCTATATGCATGAGGAGCTCTCGTTGTTGGCAGTAATTGTGATACTGTTCATCGCTGACCTCTTTATGTGTCCTGACAAAAAGAGCGGGAAAGGCGTTTATAACACAGCTTTGCCCGTTGCTTTGCTCGCTATTCACACCGTGCTCAACCTCTTGCCTTGCGCAGGAGCCGAAAGTACCAGTGCGTTTGGCGGTATGTATCAGTACACGCCCATGATGACCATCATGAAGAGTGTGCTCAACGTGGGTACAATCGTCGTGTTCCTTATGGCACACAAGTGGTTAAGCCGCGAAGAGAACTTAGTGAAGCAAGGTGAGTTTTACATGCTCACGCTCTTCACTTTGTTGGGTATGTACTTTATGATGTCGAGCGGTCACTTCTTGATGTTCTTTATCGGACTCGAATTGGCTTCAGTGCCTGTAACGGCTTTGGTAGCCTTCGACAAGAAGCGTTTTGAAAGTGCCGAGGCAGGTGCCAAGTTCATCCTCCTCGCCCTCTTCTCGAGTGCGCTTTTGCTCTATGGCGTTTCGCTCATCTATGGTGCCACGGGTACGCTCTACTTCAACGAGATTGGTGCGCAGCTCGATGGCTCGTTGCTCAGCATCTTTGGCATGATTCTCTTTATTGGCGGTATGGGCTTCAAAATTTCGTTGGTGCCCTTCCACCTTTGGACTGCCGATACCTACGAAGGCGCTCCTACCTCGGTTACAGCTTATTTGAGCGTAATTTCTAAGGGTTCTGCTGCCTTCGTGTTGATGACCATCTTGATGAAGGCGTTTGCACAGAGCGACTTGTTCTATAGCTGGAACACGGCTATGTACTGGATCATTGTGGCATCGATTACCATTGCAAACCTCTTTGCCATCCGTCAGAACAACATGAAACGTTTCATGGCGTTCTCGGCAATCTCGCAAGCGGGCTACCTCGTTTTGGCACTCATGGATGGTACGGCACAGGGCATGACAGCCCTCGTGTTCTACCTCTTGGTTTACATGGTGTCGAACTTAGGCGCTTTTGCTGTGATGACTTCGGTTGAGGAGAACAGCGGAAAAATCAATATTAGCGATTATGACGGACTTTATCAGTCGAACCCGAAGTTGGCATTCCTTATGACGCTTTGCCTCTTCTCGTTGGCAGGTATTCCTCCCTTCGCAGGTTTCTTCAGCAAGTTCTTCGTGTTCATGGCAGCTTTCAAGGCGGGTTATCCCTTGTTGGTATTCATTGCATTGGCAAACACCGTAATTTCGTTGTACTACTATTTGATGATTGTCAAGGCAATGTACATCAAGGCAAACGATGCGCCGATAGCCACATTCAAGAGCGATGGTTACACACGTGTAGCTCTTGCGCTCTGCACCCTCGGTGTGTTGATTTGTGGTGTAGGCGGTGTGTTCTATAACTACATCAGCACCTTCGGCTACGGCATTTAATTCTTTGCTGAATAGCTTACAATAAAAAAAGTTCTGGAATCTTTGTAGGTTCCAGAACTTTTTTTGTGGGAGATAACGGAAGTCCGTCGGGTAGGGGTAATCTCTTAAGTATTAAAACTATTGAGGCATTACACTTAAATACACCTTCTCATACGCCTTTGCCACATGGATATAATTATGGTGCTTATCTACGTATTCAATGCTTTGCTTTTGCATAGGCGCTATTCGCTCGGGGTGGCACACAAGTGCTTCGAGTTGGCTGAAAACGCTCTCGAAGTTTGGCTCCACATTGACAATAGGGCGTAGGGAGTCTTCGTTGAGTATGCGATAATTTTCGGGTTCGCCACCGCCCACACTGATAATTCCATAGTCCATGGCTTGCAAGGCATTCATACCCGGAACGTAACCATAGAGTTGATCGAGAATGACATCGCTGTGTTGCATCATTTGGCAATATTGGGCAAACGGCACGCCCTCGGCTATGATGAGCTCTACGCGTTGGGGATATTTGGTTTGAAGGGCTTGTGCAGCCTTGAGCATGATGTCGGTGCCCTTATATTCGCTACGCCCTTTGCTGATGCCAATGAATATTTTTAGTGGATGGGTTTGGTTATAAAAGTTCGTACGTTTGTGTTGGCCCGACACGATGGGTAGGGGGATGAAGTGCGTTTTTTTTGGAAAAATGGGTTCGTAACAACGCCAATATTCATAGAGTCCAGCAATGATGGCGTCGCAGTCGGAGGCAATAAAACGGTTAAGGCGCTCTTTGTCGGTGCCCAACCAGTCGGCTCGCTCTTTCTCGGCATCGGCATTGTGGCGGATGGTTTGTGCAATGTTGAAGTCGCTATAACGAAACGGACTGTGGGTGCTGCTGCAGGTGTTTACCCAATAATAGTCCATGCCAAAGGCGCCCATTATGACTTTGCGGTTGTGGCGTCGCAGATAGCGGTATATGGGAAAGATGTGTGCGGCCTTGAGCTCTAAAAACATGGGGTTGATGATTTGCACCACGTCGTAGCCACGTAGGCGTGGCAATAGATAAAGCAGACGGAGCATGTAGGCTAATCCGCCTAAACGGGTTGGGGTGCGCACTAAGGAATAATCGCGTGGGTAGTTTTTCCAAAAATCGCCATTCGACAACACCTTAACCTTGTGCCCTAATTGGCGCAGACCTTCTGCCAACGTCCAATGCACATTGCTGTATTCACCGAGTAAGAGGATTTTCATGCTTTTGTGTGTAATTTGAATCTTAGTGAGAAAAGTTTAGCCCAAAAATTTGTGTACGATATTAAACCATTTGCAAAAGCGTTTCATGCCCAAGATGCGTTGTAAAAACATTTTAGGAGTGTGCATGGCGCGGAAGGTGGGCAAAAGCAGTTTGCTGCTGCCACAACGGGCATAAACGTCGATTTGCACATTGAGCATTTCGGCACAGAAATCGTTGAAAGCCCGTGGCGAGATGTGGGGAGGGCATTGCCAATGGATGAGATTCATGGCTTGTACATATCCCTCGAGCAAGTCGCTAAGTTGGGCGCCAGCGGTGGCAGTGATGCCTGTGTGGTTATAGCAATAATAGTATAACCCCACGTCGGTTGTGCCAAATTGGGGGCAGTTGGCAAGCAAGGCGGGCATGATGAAGGTGTCTTCGAATTTTTTGTTGGAGAAGCGTACGCCCCCATCGAAGGCACTGTGACGGAATAACTTGTTCCAACTGTAACAGTGGTTATAGCCTTTTGCATGGAACCACCAATCCCAACCATTTGTAAAGGTTTGTGTGCGAAATGTGAGTAAGTTTTCTTGGGCTGGATTACCTGCCCAACGCATGACGGGAAATTCTGCAAAACTCCAGTCGGTGTGTTGGTCCATCACTGCTACAAGTTGGTGCAAGGTGTCGGGGGCGAGGTAGTCGTCGGAGTCTACAAAAAGCCAATATTCACCTTGTGCCAACTCCATCCCTCGGTTGCGTGCAGCCCCTAAGCCCGCATTGGCTTGATGCACAACGTGTATGCGCGAGTCTTGGCGTGCCAACGCATCGCACATTTGGGGAGCGTTGTCGTCGCTACCATCGTCGATGAGCAACATTTCCCAATCAGTAAACTGTTGTTGAGTGATGCTGTGGACGCAGCGTAGCAGGGTGGCTTGGGTGCGAAATACGGGGATGATGATGGAGAGTCTCATGTAGAATTTACTTAAATCGTAAGCAAAAATAATAATAAAAAATGGTTTAGGGCAGAAATGCAACTGGTTTGCAAAACAAAAGTCTTATCTTTGCACCACTTTGAAACAAAAGCGTTCTACATACGGTGTGCTGTTAGCCATAACCTTGTTGTTATTGCTCAGTTTGTTTCCCCATCATCATCACGAGGGTGGGGCGGCTTGTTGGGTGACTGAGGTTTGTCATCAAGACGGACGGGCGAACGATGCACATACGGCACACGGCCATGAACATGGGCATCATGCGTGTTATTGGCAGACGTTGTCTGTGATGCAAAATGGTGTGCGTGCGGTGCAAGGTGTGGGCGACGAGGGTGGAACGTGGCTTTTTTTATCGGCTGATTTTTGGGGCACAGGATTTGTGTTGCCTCATTTTGAAGTGTGGTGTTTGCCCTTGCCCATTGTGCAAGGCAGCTTGTTGGCTTCCTGTGGGAAGCGTTGTTTAAGGCGTGGTCCGCCTATGGAATGTTGATTCTTTTTAGATAGGATGGTTCTTTTGTAATCCCCTATATTTCTCTTTTATTATTCAAACATTCCAATCTTTTTAAATGAAAATCAAATACTTAGCGATAAGTGTAGCCGTAGGTGCGGTTACACTCTTTGGGGCATGCCACGACCATGAGCATGCCGACGAAAAACACGATGACCATAATGAACATGCCGAGGCAGATGACCATGATCACGATGCTGACGAAATAGAAATGACGGAGGCGCAACTGAAGGCTGCAAATGTGGCAGTTGAAGCGATTCAGCCTTCAGACTTCAGCGAGGTGACGGAGGTGAGTGGACGCATTATGCCGGCTGCTGGAAGTGAGGCGACTGTGACGGCTACAATGGCTGGCATTGTGCGGTTTGCAGGGAGCGCCTTGACAGATGGTATGCAGGTGTCAGGTGGACAAACCCTGTTTGTGGTAAATGGCAAACCTATGGCAGATGGAAATCCTGCTGCTGTGGCGCAAACCGAATTGGCTGCTGCGAAAACAGCATTTGAACGTGCTGAAAAATTGGCTGCCGAGAAGATTATTTCGCAACGTGAGTTAGACGATGCCCGTCAGCGCTACCAAACTGCGGTTGTTACGACGCAAAGTTTGGGAGGTGCCACGCAGAGTCGTAGCATCTGTGCCCCAATGGGTGGTTATGTGAAGAATTTGTTGGTGAAGCCAGGCGATTATGTATCGGCAGGACAGCCTTTAGCTACGGTTACACAAAGCCGCCGTGTGCAACTGCGTGCGGATGTGCCTGAACGCTTTTATGCGAAACTGAATGGCATTGTGTCTGCCAACTTCAGAATGGCTTATGACGATGGGGGCAAGGTGTATAGTTTGCAAAAATTAGGGGGGCGATTGGTGTCGAAGGGACAAGCTACAGAAACGAACGATTTTTTTGTGCCCGTTACTTTTGAGTTTAACAACGAAGGAGGCATTGTGCCTGGTAGTTTTGCACAGATTTATTTGTTGGGTGCCCGTCGCAGTGGCGTGTTGGCGGTGCCGGCAGAGGCTGTGACAGAAGCACAGGGTTTGCATTTTGTGTATGTGGAAGAACATGCGGGTTGTTTCCGTAGACAAGAGGTGCTATTAGGGGCTACTGATGGAACCCGTGTGGAGATTGTGAACGGATTAAAGGCTGGCGAAAAGGTGGTGACACGTGGCGCTACACAAGTACGGTTGGCTGCCAATGCCAGTGTGATTCCTGAGGGACATTCGCATTAAATATGGGTGACTTAGACAATTCGCTGTTAGTATTTTGCGTATAAGTCATCTTTATAAAACACCTTAAAAAACATTCGATTCAATGTTAAACAAAATCATATCTTTTTCACTTCATAATCGTCCGGTGATTCTGTTCTTTAGCTTGTTGCTGATGATCGTGGGATGTTGGACGGCTTGGAAGATGGAGGTGGACGTGTTTCCCGACCTCAATGCTCCCACGGTGGTGGTTATGACCGAAGCCAAGGGGATGGCTGCCGAGGAGGTGGAACGTCTTGTAACTTTTCCTGTAGAAACTGCTGTAAATGGTGCCACAGATGTACGCCGTGTGCGCTCTTCGTCTACCACGGGGTTCTCGGTGGTATGGGTTGAGTTTGATTGGGGCACTGATATTTATCGCGACCGTCAAATAGTTTCTGAAAAATTAGCAACCATTGGTAGCACCCTCCCTCAGGGAGTGAGCCAACCCACACTCGGTCCGCAGTCGAGCATCTTGGGCGAGGTGATGTTTATAGGTTTAACAGCCGACACCACTTCGCTTGGATCGTTACGCACTTTGGCAGATTGGACCATCCGACCGCGTTTGCTCTCGACAGGAGGCGTGGCTCAGGTGACGGTGATGGGGGGCGACTTGATGGAATATCAAGTGCGCATTCACCCCGAACGTATGCGTCATTATGGGGTGTCGTTGGGCGATGTGCTGAATGCGACTCGACAAATGAACCAAAATGCTTCGGGCGGTGTACACTATGAAAGTGGCAACGAATATATTGTGCGTGGTGTGTTGAGCACACGCAGTGCCGAAGAAATGGGACAAGCATTGGTGAAAACAACTGCTACGGGGATGCCTGTGGTGTTGGCTGATGTGGCTGATGTGCAGATGGGGGCAAAGAGCCCGAAGATGGGCGTTGCTTCGGTGTCGGGGAAACCAGCCGTATTGCTTACGGTGACAAAACAACCAAATACCAGTACGCTCGACTTGACCGAAGCACTCGACTCGGCTGTAGCAGGACTGAAAGGTGCTTTGCCTGCTGATGTGAAGGTAAATACGCAACTCTATCGTCAGCAAGATTTTATTGATTCTTCTATCTCGAATATCAAAAAATCGTTGGTAGAAGGGGGCATCTTTGTGGTGCTTGTGTTGTTTATTTTCTTGATGAATGGACGTACCACGCTGATATCGTTGGTAACCATCCCTATTTCGTTGCTCGTCACGTTGCTTGTGCTAAAACTGATGGGGCTGACGGTGAACACCATGAGTATTGGGGGTATGGCGATTGCCATTGGTTCGTTGGTTGACGATGCCATTGTGGATGTGGAAAACGTATTTAAACGTCTGCGACAAAATGCCCGTAAACCCTTGGCAGAGCGTTTGCGTAAACGTGAGGTTATATTTAATGCCTCGAAAGAGGTGCGTATGCCTATTCTCAATTCTACGCTGATTATTGTGGTGAGCTTTGTGCCACTCTTTTTCCTTAGTGGATTAGAAGGACGTATGCTTGCGCCGTTGGGTGTGAGTTTCATCGTGTCGCTCTTTGCCTCAACGCTTGTGGCGCTTACGCTTACGCCTGTGCTTTGCTATTATTTGCTTAAAGATCCTTCGAAGAGGACTGAGGGCATGGATGCTTCGGCACAGACTTTATCGCATGCAGAACCTCGGTGGGTGCGTGCTATGAAGCGTCATTATGAACAGGCATTGGCTTGGGCTTTGGGCAAACCTTCTCGTTGTATATTGGGTGCAACGGCTGTGTTAGTGGTTTTGACCATCGGACTGTTTTTTACATTGGGACGCTCTTTCCTTCCGCCTTTTAACGAAGGGTCGTTTACCATTAACGTGAGCACATTGCCTGGAGTTTCACTCGATGAAAGCAACAAAATAGGACAGCGTGCCGAGGAATTGCTGTTGCAGGTGCCCGAGGTGAAGGCTGTGGCACGAAAAACGGGACGTGCCGAACTCGATGAGCATGCTTTGGGTGTGAATACAAGCGAAATGGAGGTGCCTTTTGTGCTCGACAAACGTAGTAAAACTGAGGTTATGGCAGACATCCGTCAGCGTTTACGTGCATTGCCAGGTGTGAATATAGAAATAGGACAGCCTATCTCTCACCGCATTGATGCCATGCTTTCGGGTTCTAAAGCAGGCATTGCTATCAAGGTGTTTGGTGCCGACTTGTCGCAACTTCATTCAATAGGATTGCAAATTCAACAAGCTACAAAAAATATTGAAGGTGTGGCAGACTTGAATGTGGAACAACAAATTGAGCGTCCGCAGTTGGTAATTCGTCCACGTCGTACCCTCTTGGCGCGTTACGGCATTACCTTGCCACAGTTTGCAGAATATGTGAATGCTGCTGTGGGGGGTGAGGTGGTAAGTCAGGTGCAAGATGGGGCTAAGACCTTCGACTTAACGGTGCGTGTGGCAGACAGTGATTTGCAGAGTATCGACCATATTAAGTCGCTCCTTATCGACACAAACGACGGTCGTTTGGTGCCTCTTGCCGATGTGGCAGAAATAGTTTCTACCGCTGGACCTAACACAATTAGTCGTGAAAATGCACAACGCAAGTTGGTGGTTTCTGCCAACGCTGATGGACGTGATATGCGTTCGGTAGTGAATGATATGCGTAGTGCCATTGACAAAGAAGTGAAATTGCCCGAGGGTTATCATATTGAATATGGCGGACAGTTTGAGAGTGAGGCTTCGGCTTCGCGTATGCTTCTTGGACTTTCTGTGGTAAGTGTAATCGTTATTCTCTTGCTATTGTTCTTGCAATTCCGTTCGTGGCATCAAGCTGTGATTGTGCTTTTAAACTTACCATTGGCGCTGATAGGTGGGGTCTTCGCACTCGTCTTAACAGGGGGCGTGGTAAGTATTCCTGCCATCATTGGTTTTATTTCGCTATTTGGAATGGCTACTCGTGGGGGTATGCTCTTGGTAGACCGTTATAACGAATTGGCAAAACGTGGTTTGTCGCGTAATGAGGTGGTTATGCGTGGTTCGCTCGATCGTCTTTTGCCTATATTGATGACAGCCTTAAGCTCTGGCTTGGCACTTATCCCCTTGGCATTGGGTAGCGACTTGCCTGGTAATGAAATTCAAAGTCCTATGGCGCAGGTGATGTTGGGTGGATTGCTCACAAGTACTTTGCTCAATCTATTTATCGTGCCTATTATGGCGCCAATTAAAACTGCTAAAACAAAAAAATGAAACGTATACTCATTATTCTCTATATGATTTGTGCTGCTGCGCCTCTTCTTTGTGCGCAGTCGGTTATGAAGTCGGGGTGGGAGAGTTGGATGGTGCAGATTGCCCAAAACAACACTACGCTAAAGGCGTTACACAGACAAATGCAAGTTTCTGTTTTGGCGAATGGCTCTAATTTGAGCTTACCCGACCCTGAGGCAGAGGTTGCCTATTTAGTGGGAACTCCTAAGGGGGTGCCTAACCGCACCAATGTGTCGCTCACGCAGAGCCTTGATTGGGATGTGTTGTTAGGACATCGCAGAATGTTGGCAAAGGCTAATAACCAGGTGGCTTATAATGATTATCGTCAGGCGGTGCAACAGGTGCTGACTGAGGCGGACGAGCAGTTCACGACTTTGGTATATTATAACAAGTTGTGTGGTGAATTGGCTAAACGTCAAGCTTTAGCTGAGGAGATTGAACGTCTTTATCAACAAAAGTTTGAGCGTGGCGATATTAACC
>ERZ1026874.1300-NODE-1300-length-13548-cov-6.884162_pt1 | contig 13548 bp, 6 predicted proteins | sample MGYA00380167_ERZ1026874 | MGnify/ENA primary metagenome ERZ1026874 (study PRJEB33269, sample SAMEA4719803) | human gut metagenome | biome: human-associated habitat; feature: organic feature; material: feces | place: Cameroon | collected 2013-10 ...
CAGTGTGGACAGAGGAACGTAGTGCGGCGCACGCGGCGTCCGTTAGTGAGTCGGAGCGTCTGTCGCGCCATGCGCTTCACGCCCTTCTTGCGGCAGTTGGGGCATCGCTGCGTCTCGCCGAGCAGTGCGATGAAGAAGATAGCCAAGCCCACCATCACCGCCACCGCGATAAGCGCCGCCGTCATGTCGTCATCTTCGTCAGCAGGTTCGGGCTTCATCGTGCCGTCGAGCACCTTCGCCGCAGCCCTCACGCCGTCCACCATGCCGCCGTCCCAGTCGCCCGCCTTGAAGCGCGGCACCATGCGCTGCATCTGTATGCGCTTCGACATGGCGTCGGTCATCGTGCCCTCCAAGCCGTAGCCCACGGTGAAGCGCACCTTGCGTTGGTCGGCGACAAAGAGAATGAGCAGTCCGTTGTCGCTCTTCTTCTTGCCTATGCCCCACTGGCGGAACAGCTCGTGACCGAAGTTGAAGATGTCTGCCTCGCCAATGCTGGGCAGCATCACCACAGCCGTCTCGATGCCCGTGCTGGCTTCGAGCCGTCCGAGCACGGCATTGATAGAGTCGCGCGCCGGGGCGGAGAGAATGTGCGACGGGTCGGAAACATACTGGCGCACGTCGCTCAGACGCACGTTGGGCACGTCCTGCAGCGTGTATTGCTTCGTCTCGCCCGCCGCAAACGTCAGCGTTGCGACGAGAGAGAGAATCAGTAGGCTTATGACTCGTGTTATTTTCATATTATTATTAACCCGTTTACATGTTGACTTGTCAACTTGTCAACTTAAAAAGATGTAATCTCCTTGTCAACTCGTCAACTATTAAAACCTAAAACTCAACCTTCGGAGCCTTCTCTGCACCAGCCTCAGCCTCGAAGTAGTTGCGCTTCTCGAAGCCGAACATCGAAGCGATGATGTTGCGTGGGAAGCGGCGGAGCGATGTGTTATACTCCTTTGCAGAGTCGTTGAAGTCCTTACGAGCCACGTTGATGCGGTTCTCCGTGCCTTCGAGCTGCGACTGCAGTTCGAGGAAGTTCTGGTTAGCCTTCAAGTCTGGATAGTTCTCGGTGATGGCGAGCAGCTTGCCGAGCGCTGTCGTCACGTCGCCCTGCGCCTTCTGATAAGCCGCTAGCTGCTGCGGAGTGCAGTTAGACGGGTCTATCTTCACCTGCGTAGCCTGCGAGCGTGCCGCCATAACTGCCTCAAGAGTCTGACTCTCGTGCTTAGCGTATCCCTTCACGGTGTTCACGAGGTTAGGGATAAGGTCGCTGCGACGCTGATACTGCGTCTCTACGTTAGCCCACTGGTTGCTTACGTTCTCGTCCATTCCGACAAGTCCGTTATACGATGGTATGCCCCAAAGAGCTACTAACACTATCACCACGATGGTGATGATCAATCCTTTGTTCTTCTTCATAAATTATAATGTTGTTAATGGTGTGTGTGGTGTGGTGAGGTGGTGAGGTGGTGAGGTGAGGTGGTGAGATGGTGAGATGGTGAGATGGTGAGATTTGTAATTCAACATTGGATAATTCCTAATCGGCGAAGCCGACAATTCAACATTCAAAAACTCCCCACCAATTAATAATTAAAAATTAAAAATTAATAATTAATAATTACTCAGATTTGTCCTGCCTCCACTTGTCTTACTATTCGCTCCGTGTATCGGTCTGCGCCGTTCGGGTCGTACTTCTTCATGAGCGACGCGCCGAAGAGCGCAGCGAACGCCTGGTAGAAACCCGCACGTATCGGACCGAGGAACGCCTGCACCAGCTGATACGACGACGAGTCGCACTCGCGGTAGACCAGCTTGATGAGCAGTTTGCCCTGCGAGTAGGTCAGTTTCTTCATTCGCGGCGTGTATTCGGCTCTGATGCACCGCTCCACACGCTTCAGATGCTCGTCCTTCGCCTTCTTGTTTGGCAGCGTCTGCAGGAAGTCGTACGTCTCTATGATGATGTGGTTCACCTCCTTCGCTATCGGCAGCACCTTCTTCACGTTAGCCACAAGGCGGTTGTAAGCCTGGCGCTGCTTGTCGTTCTTGAAAACCAGTTGCGGGTAGACCGCGAGCGGATTCAGCTCTACATACTGTATGCTGTCGCCCTCGTACAGAGCCTTGCCCACCTTCACGAGCGGCACGAAGGCAGGCAGATCGGTGCCGTCGCCGCCGTCGGTCTCGCCGGAAACATCCAAACCTGCCTGCGCCATCAGCGCAAGATGGCAGAAGATGAATATAATAAGTAGTGATATCCTCTGTTTCATATACGACAAAAGTACATAGAAAAATCCAAATAAATAAAATTATGACTCACTTTTAAGCTATTTTTCAGTACCTTTGCATCTTATAGGCATATAAATTAATGTGTAAATTTCAATCTCTTATGATACACAACACAACTCTTTCGAGATTTTTCTACCTCTTATTGGTCTGCTTCGCTATGCTCATTCCGTCTGCTGCGCAGGCGCAAGACGTGGTTATAGAATGCGATTCTGCCGCTATTCTGCCGCCCGACACAGAGGCTGTGGCATCGGGTTGCGACGCCGACACTATGTTCAGCGTGGGCACAGTCCCCACAACGGCTGAGATAATGCCGCGCCGCGAGTATGTCACCGTTACCGAATACAACGACCCTACCCACCATGTGCGCCCTGCCGAATGGATTGTGCCCGGCGTGGCTGCCGTTGGCGGCGCCCTCTGCGTGAAGACAGCGTGGGGCAAGCAGTTTCGCAAGTGGTCGCAGGAGAAGCTCTCTGACGAGAAAAGCAAGAAGGTGAGCGTAGACGACTATCTGCGGTTTGCGCCCGCAGCGGCGGTCTACGCCTTGGATGTCTGCGGCGTGAAGGCGCAGCACAGCTTTCTCGACCGCACCATAATGCTCGGCATGTCGGCTGTTACGATGGTTGCCGTGACGAAAGCGGCGAAGCTGGCGTTCAAGGAGCATCGTCCTGACGGCACCGACGACGACGCCTTTCCGTCCGGTCACAGCGCCATCTCGTTCATGTGCGCCGAGTTTCTCTGGCAGGAGTATCGCGCTTCGAAGCCGTGGATAGGCTATACGGGCTATGCGCTCGCTGCTGGCGTGGCTTATCTGCGCATCCACAACAACCGCCACTGGGTGAACGATGTAGTGGCTGGTGCGGCTGTGGGCATGCTCTCCACGAAGTTCGCCTACTGGCTCTATCCGAAGCTCTTCAAGGAGCACAAGCGCGGCGTGAAGAAAGCCGTGGCTTTCGGTGCTCCGTTCTATAGCGGCAAAGAGGCGGGCGTGAACTTCGCGCTCATGTTCTAAAACTTTAATAATAACAATAAGATAAACAAATAAAAAAACTCAGAACACATGGCTCAGAAAAAGAACGACGACGGACTTACGCCGATGATGCGACAGTTCTATACGTTTAAGAAAGAACACCCAGACGCATTGTTGCTGTTCCGCTGCGGCGACTTCTACGAGACATACGCCGACGACGCTGTAGAGGCGTCGAAGATACTCGGCATAACGCTGACGCGACGCTCCAACGGCAAGAACCAGAGCGCTGCGGCGTGCGAGATGGCGGGCTTTCCGTACCACGCTCTCGACACTTATCTGCCTAAGCTGATACGTGCCGGAAAGCGTGTGGCGATATGCGACCAGATTGAAGACCCGAAACTCACGAAGACTCTCGTGAAGCGTGGCATCACCGAGCTGGTTACGCCGGGCGTGGCGATGGACGACACCGTGCTCAACTACAAGGAGAACAACTTCCTGGCGGCGGTGTGCATGGCTAAGACAGCGTGCGGCGTGGCGTTTCTCGACATCTCTACGGGCGAGTTCCTCACGGGTGAGGGCACGTTCGACTACGTAGAGAAACTTCTGAGCAGCATTCAGCCTAAGGAGGTGCTCTACGACCGACAGCTGAAGCGCGAGTTTGAAGAGCGCTTCGGCTCGAAGTGGTGCGTGTTCGAACTTGACGACTGGATGCTTACCGAGCAGAGTTCAAGACAGAAACTGCTCTCCCACTTCGGCACCACAACGCTGAAGGGCTTCGGCGTAGACCATCTGCACCTGGGCGTGACAGCGGCTGGAGCCATCCTGCAGTATCTTGAGATGACGCAGCACACGCAGATCGGCCATATCACGTCGCTCGCTCGCATCGACGCCGACCGCTACGTGCGCCTCGACCGCTTCACCATCCACTCGCTGGAGCTGCTGCAGTCGATGCAGGACGACGGCGTGTCGTTGCTCTCCGTCATCGACCGCACCTGCACGCCGATGGGCGGACGTCTGCTGCGCCGCTGGACGATATTCCCGCTGCGCGACGTGGCTTCTATCAACAAGCGCCTCGACGTGGTGGACACGTTCTTCCGCAAACCCGACTTCCGACAGACCGTCGACGAGCATCTGCACCGCATCGGCGACATAGAGCGCATCATATCGAAGGTAGCTGTAGGCAGAGTGTCGCCCAGAGAGGTGGTGCAACTGAAGTACGCTCTCGGCGCTCTGAAGCCTATCAAGGCGGCGTGCCTCACCAACGACAACGCCGAGATACGTTCCATCGGCGACCAGATTAACCTCTGCGAGGCGCTGTACGAGCGCATCGACCGCGAACTGCAGCAGGACCCGCCGCAGCTTGTGGCTAAGGGCGGCGTGATTGCTGCGGGCTTCTCGCCCGAGCTTGACGAACTGCGCTCCATCTCGCGCGGTGGTCGCGACTATCTGCTGAAGATTCAGGAGGAGGAGGCGCAGAAGACCGGCATACAGTCGCTGAAGGTGGGCTACAACAACGTGTTCGGCTACTATCTTGAGGTGCGCAACACGTATAAGGACCAGGTGCCGCAGGAGTGGATACGCAAGCAGACGCTTGCCAACGCCGAGCGCTACATCACCGAGGAACTGAAGCAGTACGAGCAGAAGATTATGGGTGCCGACGAGCAGATTCTGGTGCTCGAGACCCGTCTCTTCACCGAGCTTGTCACCGATATGCAGGCGTACATACCGCAGATTCAGGCCGACGCCAACATCGTGGCGCGTCTCGACTGTCTGCTCTCGTTCGCAAAGACTGCCGAGGAGCACCGCTACGTGCGCCCGGTGGTTGAGGACGACAACGTGCTTGAGATAAGAGCCGGACGCCACCCCGTCATCGAGACGCAGTTGCCGCTTGGCGAGGAGTACGTGCCCAACGACATCGAGCTCGACACCGAGCAGCAGCAGATAATGATAATCACCGGTCCGAACATGGCTGGTAAGTCGGCGCTGCTGCGCCAGACGGCGCTCATCACGCTCATGGCGCAGATGGGCTGCTTCGTGCCTGCCGACTCGGCTCATGTGGGTGTCGTCGACAAGATATTCACCCGCGTCGGAGCGTCGGACAACATATCGCTCGGCGAGTCGACCTTCATGGTAGAGATGACCGAAGCGTCGAACATCCTTAACAACGTGACGCCGCGTTCGCTCGTGCTCTTCGACGAGCTGGGTCGCGGCACGTCTACCTACGACGGCATCTCCATCGCCTGGGCTATCGTAGAGTATCTTCACCAGAACCCGAAGGCGCAGGCTCGCACGCTCTTCGCAACTCACTATCACGAGCTGAACGAGATGGAGAAGAACTTCCAGCGCATAAAGAACTACAACGTGTCGGTGAAGGAGCTTGACGGCAAGGTTATCTTCCTGCGCAAGCTGATGCGCGGCGGATCGGAGCACTCGTTCGGTATTCATGTGGCTGAGATAGCGGGTATGCCACGCTCGGTAGTGAAGCGCGCCGAGCACATCCTGAAGCAGCTCGAGGCTGACAACGCCAGCGTGGGCGTGGAGACTCACAAGATAGTCGGTCAGCAGAGCAGCAACGGCATGCAGCTCTCGCTCTTCCAGCTCGACGACCCCGTGCTCTGCCAGATTCGCGACGAGATTATCGGTCTCGACATCAACAACCTCACGCCGGTAGAAGCGCTCAACAAACTGTTCGAGATAAAGAAGATAGTGACGGGGCGCAGCTGAGTATAGCTTTGTTTTCTTTAGGGGGTGCACTTCTTAGGGGGTGCACTTGTCTCAAGTGCACCAACCGAGATAAAACAGAATAGCTACAACGGGAAACTGAAAGTCAGCAGCGCATAGCGGAAAGATAAAATCAGTAGCTTGGTCGGTGCACTTGAGACAAGTGCACCCCCTAAAGAAAGCCTTTCTACATAAACCTCACGAAAAGTCATCGTCACCCGGACGCAATCCAATCAGACGGCGAACGGAATCCAATCAGACGGCGGACGGAATCCGATCGGATTGCGTTCGGGTAACGGTGATAAAAGCTTAGGTAGTGTAAACAGATCCGTGACACATAGTTCTGTTTACACTGCCGCAGAGGGTGCGACATTGTTAATATACTGCGCACAACCGCTGCAGATTTTTCTCAAAACTATCCTTGTCTATGGCGCCGTTCTTCAGCGCCGAACGATAGTTGTATATGGTCTGCGGCGAATAGGACAGTATGCCGGCTATCATCGAACTCTCGGTAATGCCGAGCCTTATAAGTGCTGCCACACGCAGACTGGGCGTCAGCTCGTTGTTCTCCTTCAGCTCTACCTGCGCCTCGGGCGTGAGCAGCGTGTTCAGCTCCGTGACGAACGAGGGATAGAGCGAGAGAAAGATGCTGTCGAACTGCGAGAAGAAGGTCTGGTTCTCCTCAGCGGTGCGCTTCGACGAGGAGAGTATGCTCAGCAACTCCTTCTGCTGGTTGGCCTTTATCTTGCGTATCACCATCTTGCGCTGACTCTCCAGTTTCTCGATATACTGATAGCACAGACTGATGTACGATTTCGCCATATTCTCGCGCTTGGCGTTGGTCTGCTCAAACTTGTCGTTCGATTTAACGAGTTCGTCGTTTGCCTCTTTCTGCTTGCTGTTGGTGGCGCTAAGCTCTTCGGCCTGAGCCTTCAGATTCTTCTCGTTGTTTTTAAGCAAGCCGTTTTTACGCTTGATACGTAGCATCGCCAAAGCAATCACCAGCAGCAGCGCTATGATACATATCGTAAATACTATGTGCCACCTGCCTTTGTTTTCCAACTCCTGGTTGTAGGCAGAAAGAATGGTGTGCAGGTTGGCGTAAAGCTCTATGCGTCGCAATCTGCTGCTGAACACGTTGGCGTCGTTCAGCGACACATTGATATACCGCTGTGCTTTGCGCACATCGTGCTTGTATAGTCTCAGAGCCACCTCCTGCAACGCCATGCTCTCGTTGGTTGCCGACATAACGTCGCTGATGGCTGCCAGGAGCAGGTAACGCTCCTGCTTCTCGGGCTGATGATGTCTGCCGTAGGCCTTCGACATAACGTATGCCGCCATGCCGTACAGCCGGCTGTCGGGCTCCAACTGCGACATGGCTTTGTTCAGGCACGCCTCGATGGCGTTTATTTTGCCGTTGGGATAGGCAAGATGCACACCCTTCATATAGTAATACTGCGCGTCTTTCTGCTGACTGTACAGCAGGGCGTTGTCTATATACTTATTGAAGAGCCGGTCGTAGCGCGGACTGTATTCGGTGTCTCGGGTCGAAAGTTTCAGATCTAAGTAGAGCGCGCTTTGTGCAGAGCTGTAGAGGTAGTTGAGTCGGCGGTCGGTTGGCGGCACCTCGATATTGTCGAGTATCTCCTTCGCCTCAACATAGAAGCCACGGAAGACGAGCAGACGCGCCTTGATGATCTCGAACTTCTTGTAGCAATCAGAATCGTTGGTCTGCCTTGCCAGGTAGATACCCTTCTGCGTGTACACCTTAGCCGAGTCGTAGATGTACGGAGAGTATTCGTTCACGAGTCGCTCGTACATCTGCAACTTGCCTTCATTGTCGGTTACGTACGCAGAGCCAAGTTTTATCTGCTCTATATTCTTTTCCTTTTGGGCATAATAATCTTTACGATGAGCTATTACAGAATCTAAACGTTCGTACAGCTCATCGTTGTCAGCGTGCAAACAGAGAGTTTGCACACAAAAAGCCATTAAAAACAGTAATAGTTTCATAGTTTTTTTCAGTATGGGGGGGGGAATTTAATGGTGCAAAGATAAATATTTTCTTCTTATTCTTAATAATAATATCGAGAAAAAAATTAGTATTAGATTGTTTAATGTCTACTATTGGTCTTTTCGCGAACCGCATAAACAGCTGATTGTTCGACAGATACACTTCTTGCCATTATAAAAAATCTACCTAAAGACTACCATACGGCTACCAAGCGCGCAGTTGCTCGGAAAAGCTTGATAACTTTGCACCCAGAAACAGATTGTTCCTGGTAAAAAGATTTTAGGACAACGATTTCGTTAGGATTTGATTTTTCAGAATAAGTGCAATATTAGTAACTATAACATAATTATGAAGTATCTTAAGTCATTGACATTAAAAATGTGTGTCATTGCAGCTGCCCTCTTCTTGGCATCGCCTGCAACGGCTGAAAACTCGAATGGGGGGGGTACTAAAGTAAAGACTGTATATCAGGATACAGACCCTTCAGCTCCTAATTATTTTAACAACCGTAGAGCACTCGTTGGTCCGGGATGCACCGTGAACAGCGTCGGCGCTGGTGTGTCGGTTGCTTCAGGTTTGAAAGATCTTCAGAACTTGTGCAACGACAACCTTGACGACTATGCAGAGTTCATAGGTCTTGCTGACGCTGCTGTAGCAGGAGCACCGGTGTTCAGCGTGAAAGACAACCAACACTACTATGCCGGCGGCATGGAAGCAGGATTCACTATCTGTGCAAACTCAAAGAGTGGTTTGCTTTCGCTTGATCTGGCAAGCTTCTTTAAAATCCAGTTCCTCAAGGACGGAGAGGAAGTTGGCGGACTTTGCGACATCGAAAATGCAAAGAATGTCACAGGTCTCGGGTTGTCTTTGATTACGATTCCTGGTTCTGATCTCATAACGAAGTCGTTCATAGCGAAGGCTCCCGGCGACTTCGACGAAATCAAGCTTGTTCGTTTGGGCGTGGCTGCTGATGCCCTCGCTACATTCAATGTCAAGTATGCTTTCGTAGGTTCGGCTCGCGAATATACTATTACTAACAATAAAGAGAATGGTATATCGAAATATGCAACAGACTTTGGAAGAGGAGAAATCAAGCTGGAAACAAAAGAAACCAGTCCAAGTGGCATAACTCCCATTGGTGGCGATGACGTTATCAATGAGGATTTGACAGATTCGTATGACTTAATTTATAATCTGGCTCTTGTAGCAACTCCTCGCCCTATCACAGTGGTAAGCAAGCCTTCGGACAATAAAGAAACTTTCCCTGCCGGCACGGAAGTGGGATTCAAATATAACAGCAAGTCTTTATTAAGTGTTGACGTTGCAGGTGCTGTTCTTATTACATTGTATGACAAGGATGGAAACAAGGTGGGTGGACCATATAATGTTTACCTTTCTGTTTTGAAACTTGGACTTTTGGAGTTTAATGATGGAGTTGAAGCTGTTGTAAAGTCACCAGTGCCATTCTCGTCAGCAAAGATAGAATTACAAGGTCTTAAGGTTCTCAAGTTAGGTGCGGAAACAGTCAACTACGCCTTTGTGCGCATGGCTCCCGATTTGGCTACCCACCACTGCTCTATCGAGGCAACAGCAAGCCACAACGTATGCGGATGCGAGAACGAGTATCAGCTGCAGCACAGCGACAAGGTGAGCAACATCACATGGAGCATCGTTTCGCAGCCTGCCGACTCAAACATCTCGCTCGACGCACAGACTGGCATGGTGACAAACATCTACGCGCCGGGCGACTATACGTTCAAGGCTACAGCAGCAGACGGTTGCACCGAGACCACAACAATACACTACGCACCATACTATAACTCTGCCGAGCACGGCGTAACGCTGCTCGTAAACAACAAGAACGAAGCGGAGAAGTACGTCCTGAGCGACAATAAGGGCGGTTCGCTGATTCAGATATTCGGTGACACACAGAATGCTAACGCAATTCTCACATCTGACCTGACAGACTTCGCCTATACAAATCCAGGCGTTAAAATAGCAACCAATACGGGCATCATCGGCGTAAAGTCGGTAGACAGATCTAATCTTGCAAAGAACGTCGCTACAGACCACGCAATGAAGGTGGGCTTCGTGGTTTCTTCTACAGCAACCGGACTCTCTGCCAAAGCTCTTGAGCTCTACAACATACAGCTTCTGAAGAACGGCAAAAAGGTAGCGGGCGGCGCAACAACCCATTGGAACGGTATCTCGGCTGGTCTCATCGGTTCTGAAAAGACAGAGAAAGGACGTCTGAGCATCGACGTGCCGGCTGGCACCGACTTCGACGAAATCGTACTCTACAGCAGCGGAGTGCTCGGTGTAGACCTCGATAAGCTCAACGTCTACTATGCTTATGTGAGCGACGAGACAATGGAGAACGCTGCAAACAACGCTCTCTACGGCGCAGAGATCGTGTCTGGCGATAATACAGACGCTTCTATCGACCTCGCAAATACAAAGTTTGTAAGTGTGGCTACAATAGGTAGCGGTTTGACTAACATGAGCAACCTCATCGACAACGACATGAATACATACATGACGTTCCCGCTCGGAGTGGATGCAAATTATGCTGCTGTAACTGTGAACGTAGGCAAGATAGTAAACCAGCAACAGAACGCTGGCAAGGCTACAGAGGAGGAACAGAGCAAGCAGGGACAGAAGATTGTATTGGCAACCAACCAGCTCACACTCGGACTGGGTGTAGACCTTATAAAGGTGCTCAAGGTTACAACATTCCTCGACGATGTAAAGCAGGAGGAACTGACCGACTGGAAGGTGCTCGGCGCTGATGTGATCGGAACTGGAGGCAAAGGCTACGTTTCGCTCGTAACAACAAAGCCTTTCAATAAGCTGAAGATTGAGCAGATAAATCCGGTAAAGGCAGCAAACACCTTGCAGATTGGCGGCATCGCTCTCACAAGCAACATCAACGAAGACGGCACATCAACCGACTGCCCTGAGGAGTTCCTCGTGCTCGATGAGGACGAAACACTCGACGACAACCGCTCTCTCACCAAAGCAACAATGGTGTTCCACCGCACATTCACCACTGGCAAGTGGAACTCGCTCATTCTGCCGGTTGATATGACTGCAGACCAGGTGAAGGCGGCATTCGGCAAGGACACCAAGCTGGCAAAGTTCGATAAGTACGACGAAAACTGGATATACTTCTCACCGGTAGAGGAGTCTGATGCTTACGGAAACATACTCAAGGCAAACATTCCGTACATCATCAAACCGACAAGGCAGCCGGATTCTGTAAACCGCAACTACAACGTTGGCAGCGGCAAGGAGAAGCATATCGACGGCCCAGTATATACCGTAACTGGCATATACTATGGAGGACAGCCTACAGAAATGAAGTGTAAGGACACGGGCTCGTCTACAACCGGAATGACTCACTACGGATCGTACGAGTACAGACAGGAGGTTCCTGCCAAGTCGTACATGCTGAGCAAAGGCGCTATGGTACACACATCAAAGGTACACAACGTAAAGAGCTACCGCAGCTGGTTGGAGGAAACCACTCCGTCTGAAAAGACACTGCAACTCAAAGTGAGCGACTCTGACAACTCTACAACCGGTATCAAGGTTATTGAGGAGGCTCCTCAGAATGCAAACGCCGTGTACAACGTGAACGGCATGCGCATGAACAGCAGCAACACCGACAACCTGCCGAAGGGCGTCTACATCATCAACAACAAGAAAGTGGTTATCAAGTAAAAAAAAACGATAATTATGAAGAAGAAATATATAGCTCCAGCAATCAACATCATAGAGATACAACCAATATCTATGCTGGCTGCAAGTCCCGACAAGGGTTGGACTCCTACAGGTGACAAGAACGATGGTTTCGGTTTCGTTGAGGAGGACGACAAAGACCATAAATATAACGATGACGATTTCTAAACAAGGCAATATACTAATATAATATTGCATATAAATCATTTTGGTAAAATCTAATAGAAAATCAAATTGGAAAGGGTGGCCTGGGAAGGTCTCCCTTTTTATTATCATTAGAGAGCGTGTTTGGTTAGCTCTGCCGCATTTAAAATGATATGACAGGGGTTGATTGGTGTGACGGTTGATAGACGGCTGTAGAGGCTGAAAGATGGGTTAGAGGCTTATAGATGGCTGCGAAGGCTGGTAGATGACTGCGAAGGCTGGTAGATAGCTGGTAGATAAAACTGCTATCTACCAGTCTTCAACCTACTACGCAACAACGCGTTACACGCCTGCTGGGAGATATGGTAGTTTTTTTTGCAAAACTTATTTTTAAATACTATTGAGTGAATTGCGTGGGAGAACATTCGCGGCGTGCTTCAAACAGTGGGGTTGCTGCGGAGGCCATAGACCTCCGCTACGGATGGCTGCGCCCCCACCGCCACCGTACACTAACCTCCAGGGGGTGCAGCTGTCTCAGCTGCACCAACAAAGCAGATGGCATTCATTTGCTCGGTCGGTTCATTGCTTGGTCGGTTGCACTGCTTGGTCGGTTGCACTGCTTGGTCGGTTGCACTGCTTGGTCGGTGCACTTGAGACAAGTGCACCCCCTTGAAGGCACCCATCGAATCCGCTTTAATCCGCTTTAATCCGCTTTAATATAACGCAAGTAACGATGTTTTGATTGGTTGTATAGGGGCTTGCCATATACTATGCGGGCTGCGCTCGGCTTTGACCTCATTATTAGTTTTACCGGACAGCAATAATATTGTTATAATATTCAATTAATGTTATTGATTGTGGCGGAGGCCGGAGACCTCCGCTACGAATGAAAACCACCACAATTTTTCCTTTATCAGGATTGCTCAAATAAAAAGGAGACCCTAAAAGAGCCTCCTTAAACGTTGTCCTAGGCGGATTCGAACCACCACAAACAGAACCAAAACCTGTTGTGCTACCATTACACCATAGGACAATGCGACTGCAAAGATACGCATTTTTGTAAAAACAGCCAAACGAATCGGCTGTTTTTTTACATATATGGGGTAGAGCGAACGAGTCGCCCTACCCCATATTTTATATCGTTAACCGTTGTTTCGGAATGACTACTTCACTGTGATGAGATAGTAGTTCTTCTTGCCGCGCTGCACGAGCAGATACTTGCCGTCGATGAGGTCTTCGGCAGTAACCACCTGGTCGAACGCTCCGAGCTTCTCCTTGTTGAGCGATACGCCGCCGCCCTGCACGAGCTTGCGCATCTCGCCCTTAGAGTTGAAGATCTTCACGTCGTCGCGTGTGAAGAGGTCTACAGCGGGCTGTCCGAGCTGATCTTTCGGCAGCTGGAAGTGGGGTACGCCCTCGAAGATAGAGAGCAGCGTAGCCTCGTCGAACTTCTGGAGAGTCTCCTTTGTACCCTTTCCGAAGAGGATGTTAGAAGCCTCCTGAGCGGTCTCGAGGTCCTCGCGAGAGTGAACCATTGTTGTCACCTCCTCAGCCAGACGCTTCTGCAGAACGCGGCGTCCCGGGTCTTCGTTGTGCTCGGCTATGAGCGCGTCGATGGTCTCCTTGTCGAGGTCGGTGAATATCTTGATGTACTTCTCAGCCTCTGCGTCGCTCACGTTGAGCC
>ERZ1026874.1302-NODE-1302-length-13544-cov-7.027356_pt1 | contig 13544 bp, 13 predicted proteins | sample MGYA00380167_ERZ1026874 | MGnify/ENA primary metagenome ERZ1026874 (study PRJEB33269, sample SAMEA4719803) | human gut metagenome | biome: human-associated habitat; feature: organic feature; material: feces | place: Cameroon | collected 2013-10 ...
GATTATAAAGCATAAAACTCCAATAAAAATGTGAGGAGTGATTCTATGGAACGATCTATCTTAAAAAAATTGCTTGATTGGAAGAATTCTCCCTACCGCAAGCCTTTAATCTTGAAGGGTGTACGTCAGGTGGGTAAGACTTGGATTCTGAAAGAGTTCGGCGGACGCTGTTATGAAAATACAGCTTACTTTAACTTTGATGAAATGAAGAATATAAGAAATTTTTGAAGTCATGCCCCGTTATTGGAGTCAGAACAACCCGCCTTACGAAGTTGATTTCCTCATTCAGCGGGAGAACGACATCTTCCCAGTGGAGGTCAAATCCGAAGCTGGATGATGATGTGCTGAACATTCCGCTATTCATGGCAGATCAGGCGGATCGATTGATTGGGTTGGCATTGGAACCGGGTAACGCACAGTAATAGAAGTACAGAGCGGCAGTTTTCCAAATTGGATAATTTCATAAAATGCTTTTCTGATTTGCAGGATTTTCCGGAAAGGAAATCCTGCATTTTTTATATGCAGAACTTTTACAAACGATTTACGCATTCCTGATGGTGACAAATAGAAAAGAGACATAAGATGTTAACAGTTCTTTTGATGATGTGCACACAAAACTTAGAACTGCAGGAAAGGGAATAGAAAACACAACAAGAAGGAGAATGTATGAAAAAAAGGACTCGGTTGATTGCCGGAGTAATGGCAATGATGCTTACGCTTGGTGGCTGCGGCTCTGCTGCAAATACCGCAAATAAGAAAGAGGCGACTCAGACGACTGCTGAGCAGACTGCGTCTTCACAGGAGGATACAGCAGAAGCTGCAGCAAAAGAAACAGAATTGGATGTTTTGAAAATTGGTCTTGCTGCTTTGCCGACACAGTTAGATCCGGACAGATCCATCGGTATTGCCAGCATTAAGCTTTTTTATAATATTTTTGATACCCTGCTTTTCACGGATAAAGAAGGAAATATCACCGGACAGCTGGCAGATAGCTGGGAATGGCAGGATGATACAACATTAAATGTAAAAATCCGGGAAAATGTTACCTTCCAGAACGGCGAGGTATGTGATGCAGAGGATGTGAAATTTACATTTGATCGAATTTTAAGCGGCTATGGAGATGGAACCATTGCAGTATTATATGAAACACTGGATTCCGTCGAAAAGATAGATGATCTTACGGTACAGTTCAAGCTGAAAAAACCGGATGCTGCGTTTGAACAGAGACTGGGCTCTATCTGGGGAGCAAGCATTGTACCGAAGGATTATATTGAAGAAATCGGAGATGAAGCCTTTCAGACTGCTCCCATCGGTACCGGCCCGTATAAGCTGACACAGTACTCTCCTGAAAAATATGTGTTGGAGCGTTACGACGGCTTCTGGGGAGATAAGCCTGCTGCAAAGAGTATAGAATTTATTTCTTATCCGGAAGCATCTGCCCGTATGACCGCTTTGATCACAGGGGAAGTAGATATTATCAATGATGTGCCTTCTGATGCGGTAGATACGATCAATGGAACCTCCGGTGTGAGCGTGGTGGGAACCTCCATTAAAAATATCCATATATACACATTTAATACCAGAAATGAAGACAGCATTATGTCAAATCAGAAATTCAGACAGGCATTGACGATGGCAATAGACCGCCAGACACTGGTAGATACCCTTTGGTCCGGATATGCAAAGGTTCCGAATGGGCATCAGTTTGAAAGCTATGGAGATTTATATATTGAGGACTATCCCGGTGTACAGTATGATCCGGAAAAAGCTCGTGAATTAGTAAAAGAATCCGGATATGACGGGGAAGAGGTTATTTCCATCGAAATGGCGGACGGTTATTATACAAACGGCAATCAGGCAGGTGAGGCCATTGTCAGCATGCTTGCGGATATCGGCGTAAAAGCAGAAGTCGTATTTACAGACAAATTCTCCTTCAGTGCAGACATCCGGGCATGGTCCTCTGCTTCCCGGTTTGATAATCCCCTTGGTGCATTATGGCTCCTGTTTGGAACAGGCTCCGGACCGGCAAACCCGGAAACAGGAAGCTGGACACCTACAGAGGAATTTGTGGCAGCAGGAAATACACTGATCGACAGCAAGGATCCGGAAGAACAGCGGCAGGCAGCAAGAACCCTGATGGAAGTATTCGATACCTACTGCCCAGGCACTTATTTGTATCAGGCAGAAGATTTGTATGGTATCAGAGATGGTCTGGAATGGGATATGACATATTGTGAAAACCAGATCATGCCGTTCCGTGCAGGGGATCTGAAAGTTACAGAATAATGACAGGGCTGCTTCCCGGCAGATATATGCCGGGAAGCAGATTTTGAAAGGAAGTATAGTTATTTGGAAGCTATTCTGAAAATAAAAGGGTTAAAAAGCTATTACTACTCGGGACAAAACGTAATTCCGGCAGTGGATGGAGTGGATCTTGATATTTATCCTGGTGAAATTGTCGGAATCGTAGGAGAATCCGGATGTGGAAAAAGCACGGTTGTGCGCAGCTTGATGGGATTGCTGGATCCTGTTTCCTCCAAAAGGGAGGGCGGACAGGCCATTTATCTGGGGAAGGATCTGTTTCAGATGAAGGAAAAAGAGCTTTGCCGGATAAGAGGAAAAGAAATTTCCATGATCTTTCAGAATCCCCTCTCCGCATTGGATCCGGTGTACACGATAGGAGATCAGATCGTAGAGATCATACGCATACATGAAAAAATCTCTAAAAAAGAAGCCTATGAAAAGGCTGTTTTTTTGTTAAAGCAGGTAAAAATCCCTTCACCGGAGGTGAGGATCCAACAATATCCTCACGAATTGTCAGGAGGTATGCAGCAAAGAGTTATGATCGCCATTGCATTGGCATGTAACCCGAAGGTACTGATCGCAGACGAACCGACAACGGCGTTGGATGTGACGATCCAGGCCCAGATCCTTTCCCTGCTGAAGGAGCTGCGGGATCAGCTGGGAATAGCAGTCATACTGATAACCCATAATATGGGAGTAGTGGCCGCTGTCTGTGACCGTATGCTGGTAATGTATGGCGGTGCAGTAGTAGAAGAAGGAAAATGTACAGAACTGTTCGAAAATCCATGCCACCCTTACACCAGAGGGCTTCTGGCAGCAATTCCCAGCATAAAAGAGAGAAAAGAAAAGCTGTATACAATCCCTGGTCAGGTTCCAAAGATGAAAGTACCGGTACAGTACTGTCGGTTTTGCAGCCGCTGCAGCTATGCACAGGAGGTATGCCATGAGAAAGAGCCGGGTATGCAGGGGGAAAACGGACATTTATACAAATGCTTCTATACTCCGCAGCAGCAGGAAAAAGAAAAATGCGGGCCTGGAGGGGGTGCCTTGTGAAAGAGAAAATATTAGAAGTCGTTGATCTATGTAAAGAATATCCGGTAAAAAGAGGAGCACTGCTTCCAAAAGAAATTGGAATGGTACATGCCGTGAATCATGTTTCCTTTACCCTGTATCAGGGCGAAACACTGGGGATCATCGGGGAATCAGGGTGTGGAAAAACAACCCTGATCCGCATGCTGATGGGGTTGGAGGAAGCGACTGGCGGTTATGTGCAGTTCGGGGACAAAAAAATACACAGACATATGCCTCCTTTGGTTAGAAAAAATATGCAGATGGTATTTCAGGATCCCTATGCATCTCTGGATCCCCGCATGAGCATTCAGCGAATTCTGGAAGAGCCGTTACGGATCCATGAGCGGATGAGTGCAGAGGAAAAGAAATCGAGAATCCTCCCTTTGTTGGAGCAGGTGGGATTATCCAGAGACTCTCTGAAAAAATATCCCCATGAATTTTCAGGAGGACAGAGACAGAGGATTGCCATTGCCAGAGCTTTGGTGACGGATCCGCAGCTTTTATTGTGTGACGAACCAGTTTCTGCGTTGGATGTTTCTATTCAGGCACAGATATTAAACCTTTTGAAGGATCTGCAGGAGAAAAAGAAGCTGACCTATGTTTTTGTTTCACATGACATGAGCGTTATAAGCCATATCAGTGACAGAGTGCTTGTAATGTATCTCGGACAGGCAGTAGAACTGGCGGAGAAAGAAGATCTGTTTGAGCATCCGCTTCATCCCTACACCCAGGCCCTTATGCAGGCAGTACCGATACCGGATCCCAGAGAACAGGATCAATGCAAAGTACTGGAGGGAGAGATCCCCAGTCCCATGGATTTGCCCTCTGGATGTCCGTTCTGCGCGCGTTGTAAAAAGGCACTTGCTATTTGTAAAGAGATCAGACCGCAGATGGCAGAAACGGCAGATGGACATCATGTTGCCTGTCATTTATACACGGATGGAGGAAAGCAATGAAACGTTATATTATATTGCGTGTAGGAAAGGCGGTACTGACGATATGGGCAGTTTACACTCTGGTTTTTTTCCTTACCAGAGTAACGGGAGATCCGATTGAATGGCTGACATTGGCCGGAGCCAGTGATTCTGCAAAAGAAATCCTGCGGACAAATCTGGGACTGGATATGCCGCTGTGGCAGCAGTACATAAAATCATTTGTCGGGCTCTTTACGGGGGATACCGGAATGAGCTATTACTATGCACGTTCTGTTTCCGATCTCTTCGCAGAGCGTATGATTCCGACAATTTCATTGGGAAGCATTGTATTGGGACTTACCATTGTGATCGGAATCCCCTTGGGAGTTCTGGCAGCGGTGAAGCACAATACCCTGTTAGACCGGATCACCATGAGCAGTGCGGTGGTAGGCAGTACTCTGCCTAATTTTATATTGGGAATCCTGTTGATCTTTATTTTTTCTCTGAAACTCAGAATTTTGCCAAGCGGCGGTATCGGAACTCCACAGCACTTTCTCATGCCGGTAATCGCGTTGTCAGTAGGTCCCATTGCCAATGTTGCAAGACTTACCCGCAGCTCGCTTCTGGATGTGATCGGACAGGAGCATTTGGATTGTGCCAGAGCAAAGGGCATGCGGGAATGGAAGGTGGTCTTAAAGCATGGCCTCAGGAATGCGCTGATCCCGGTCATTACGATTTTGGGAGCACAGTTAAGTGCTATGATCGGAGGATCTGTTGTTGTGGAAACGGTATTCGCGTGGCCCGGGATCGGAACCTTAATTGTTTCCAGTGCACAGCAGCGAGATTTTCCTGTGGTAGTATTTGGCGTTCTGGTGATATCGGCTTCCGTAACATTTGTGAATCTTTTGGTAGACCTTTCTTATGGTTTGCTGGATCCGCGAATACGCGATCATTAAAGGATTTCAGATAAAATACAGAAATGAGGATAAGTATGCGGAACAGAAAGCTCGGTAGAAAAAGATGGATCATTCCACCGATGATAATTTTTTTAATGGTGACACTGGCAGTAATCGTTATAACGGCGCTGCTTGCACCGGTGATTGCACCGATCGATCTGGGGGCAAGTGATCTTACACAAAGATTAAAAATGCCAAAATTTAAGGATCCCACATCCCCCTATTTATTTGGAACGGATAATCTGGGCAGAGATGTTGCGATCAGATTGCTTTATGCCACAAGATCCACCATCATGATTTCCTTTACCGGCATGATCATTGCGACGGTAACTGGAACTGCATTGGGGATTCTTTCCGGACTGGGCGGAAAATGGATAGACGCGGTATTGTCTTTCTTTACAGATGTACGTTTATCTATACCAACCACATTTATCGGTATTATTTTTGCTTGTATTCTGGGGGCAAAGCCGGTTACGACAATTCTCGTTATGGCAATCACAGGATGGTCTTCCTATTGCCGTCTGGTAAGAAGCCAGATTTTTCAGCTGAAAAATGCGAAGTTTATCGAAGCGAGCCGTTCTATGGGGGCAAGCGGAGTAAAAATTGTGTTTGAGCATATTCTGGTAAATATTGCATCGCCCCTGATCGTGCAGACTACCATGGAGCTGGGGGGATTTATTTTGCTCGAAAGCACCTTGTCTTTTTTGGGACTTGGAATAGAGCCTCCCGGCACATCTCTTGGCGTGATGGTCAGTCTGGGCAGAGATTATATGCTGACGCATTGGTGGCTGGCGGTACTGCCCAGTATTATCATAGTGGTACTGATCTTAGATATTTCCCTGATCGGAGACTGGCTGAGAGATAGATTGGATCCTAAATTAAAAAATGCTTCCTGAAAAAAGAAAGGAAATGGATAAAATGTCAAAAAGAAAATTTTGCTCACACAGAGGATTTAATGCCGTTGCGCCGGAAAATACACTGCCGGCATTTGCGGCTGCGGTGGCATTAGGAGCGGATGAGATAGAATTTGATTTATGGCCGACGGCGGATGGACAGCTGGCAGTGTGTCATGATCCGTCGGTAGACAGGACGACAGACGGCAAAGGCACAATCTGTGATATGACATGGGAACAGATGAAAAACCTGGATGCAGGAAAGAAATTTCATTCGGAATATGAAGGAGTACGTATTCCTTTATTTGAAGAGGTGCTGCGGCAGTTTGCCGGTAAGGTAGTTATGAATATTCATATCAAATCCATTGGCGCTTCGGTTCTTAAAAATCGGATCATGGAGGGAAGAGGACAGGAGCTGATGGAAATATATACAGAAAATAAGCCGCTGCCGATGCCTCTTAGGGAGCCGGAGCCGATGGTGCTGAAGGATCTGGAAGACAGAGAAATTCCGGCTTATGATGAGAATACCTTTCAAAAAATCCTGCAGCTGCTGGATAAATACCAATGCAGAGACATGGTTTATATTACCGGGGAGAAGGATGTTTTGGAAACGGCATTAAAAATGGCGCCGGATATCAAAAGATGCTGTCTGGAGGGACATATGAATTACAGCATTGTGGAAAATGCCATTCGGTATCAGTGCAGCCGGGTACAATTCTGCAAATTATTTCTGACCCGGAGCATGATCGACAAGGCTCATGCAAAGGGGATGATCTGTAATTTATTTTGGGCGGATGATGCAGAAGAAGCAAAAGCCTTCTTTGATATGGGGATCGATGTCATATTAACGAATCATTTTTTAAAAACATCAGGGATTGATTGATTCTATTGGAAAAGTGCAGGATTCTGATATTGAGCAGTCCGGAGGAAAATGGTAAAATAGACAGGTCAGCAAATATACTGGCAGGAAAGAGGAATTTACTATGTGGGCATATGAAAGTGTATTTTATCAGATTTATCCCCTTGGTTTTGTCGGAGCACCGTTTGAAAATGACGGGGTGGAGACACATCGGATTTTGAAGGTGCTGGACTGGACAGATCATATCAAAAAGCTGGGGGCAAATGCGATTTATTTTTCACCGGTCTTTGAATCGGATACCCATGGGTACAATACAAGGGACTATCGTAAAATCGATTGCCGCCTCGGTTCGAATGAAGACTTTAAGCAGGTTTGCGATAAGCTTCACAGCGAAGGCATCCGGGTTGTGCTGGATGGCGTGTTCAATCATGCAGGACGCGGCTTCTGGGCATTTCAGGATGTTTTGAAAAACAGGGAAAATTCCCCCTATTTAAACTGGTTTCATATCAATCTTGGCGGCAACTCCAATTACAATGACGGTCTGTGGTACGAGGGCTGGGAAGGCAATTACGATCTTGTCAAGCTGAATTTACAGAACGAGGAGGTTGTCCAGTATCTCCTGGAAAGCGTAAGAGGCTGGGTTGACGAGTTTGACATTGACGGTCTGCGGCTGGATGTCGCTTATTGTCTGGACGAAAATTTCGTCCGCCGTTTGAGAAGCTTCTGCGACAGCTTAAAGCCGGATTTCTTTCTCGTCGGAGAAATGCTGCATGGGGATTACAACCGGTTGATGAATGATTCCATGCTGCATTCTGCCACCAACTATGAATGCTATAAGGGACTGTATTCCAGCTTCAACAGTATGAATATGTTTGAAATTGTCCACTCTCTGCTGCGCCAGTTCGGCCCGGAAAACTGGACCCTTTATAAAGGAAAGCATCTGCTTAGCTTTGTGGACAACCATGATGTGACGCGAGTGGCAAGCATCCTTACCAATGAAAAGCATCTGCCGCTTATTTATGCGCTGATGTTTGGTATGCCCGGAATCCCCTGCGTTTATTATGGAAGTGAATGGGGCGCAAAGGGAGAGAAAAGCCAGGGAGATCCTGCACTGCGTGCATGCTTCGATGGACCTCAGACAAACGGGCTGACAGAGTGGATCGCAAAGCTTGCAGAAGCTAAAAAACACTCCAATGCCCTCAATTATGGCGCATTCCGCAGTGTTGTGCTGACGAACCGCCAGTGCATTTTTGAACGCGCCGTAGATGGAGAACGGGTTTTGGTTGCGATCAATGCAGAGGAGCAGCCCTATACAGCCCACTTCGATGCAGGCTGTGGTCGTGCGGTGGATCTGATCACCGGACAGGAGCATGATTTTGGCGGCGGAAGTGAGCTGCCGGGATATAGTGCTTACTTCTGGAAATGTGAGAGATAATAGTCGAAAAAAGGACGTTCCCGAAACAAATCTGTTCGGGAACGTCTTTATTCAATCAGTGATCGGCATTGCACTGTGCCGCATGTCGGCATCTCCTTTACACAGCAGCTTACATCCTTGCGCATTTACGCTTCTTCATCTGCCGCGCGGTCGAGCATCGCGCGCACAGCTGCGACAGCCTCCGGATCAGTCTGCCAGATCTCATATTCGCTCATACCGGGAATTCCCATAAAAACCTCCGGGTTGCGGTAGACCATCTCACTGTTTTTAATGGTCTTGCCGGACATATGGAATTGGGTCAGGGACGTTTTTTCAAGGAGAGCAGGAACCGTTTTGGCAGAGACGCCTGCACCTGCAAGGAGATGGATTCTGCCATCAGCTGCCTGATGGAGTTTATTGAGCAGATCGACGCCGTGCAGACAGTCGGGAGCCTGACCAGAGGTCAGAATGGTCTGAATATCCAAGGAAATCGCTTCCTCAAGGGCTGCAAAGGGATCGCGGCACATATCAAATGCACGGTGCAGCGTGACGGACATATCCCGGGCATGTTCGCGGAAACGTTTCATCTGTTCGGTACACAGGGAACCGTCCGGAGAAAGGCTTCCGATTACAACGCCGTCGGCTCCGGCTGCCCGAAACGCGTCGATTTCTTTACAGATGAGGGCTGTCTCATCCTCCGAGTACAGGAAATCGCCGAAGCGGGGGCGGATCAGAACATGGATGCGGATGTCGGTCTGGTTTCTGATCTGTTCATAAAGGGCGAGGGTGGGCGTCGTACCGCCGATGACAAGATTAGAGCAAAGCTCGAGGCGGTCTGCACCTCCTTTTTTGGCCATACGGGCAGAATATGCGGAATCGACGCAGCATTCTAACAGGTAATTGGATGATTTCATGAATTGCTTCTCCATTTTGCAGGATTTCCCGGGAAGGAAATGCTGTATTTCTTTGTGCGGTTGTTAATGTTTTTTTGATGACCCTGGGCAGGATGCCAGCAGGATTGTTCCGTGCTGTGCACTCCCACAATCCTGCTCGATAGTCGCATATCGTGGGATTAGCATCCCACTTTTATGCTCCTTTGGCGGGTCAAGAAGTCAAAACGCCTTCTGCAAGCAAGCTTGCGTCGGCTTTTTTGACTTTTTGACCCTGGCATCCTATATGATACAGGATTTTTTCGTATTTACAATTGCAAAATTGGTGTAAGTAGGAAGAAAAAGCCGAAATATGTACAAATTGTGAACAAAACCTTATAAAATTCATAAAATGTTTTAAAATTAGAAAAAAACTATTTACAAACAAAAAAAAAGGTGGTATCCTCACTTTCGTATTAAAGAAACGGCATAGTTTTAAAATGCCTGGTTTTGATTTAGGAGGAGAAATTATTATGAAAAAGAATTTAGTAGCAGTTTTAGCAGCAGTAGTTATGACAGCATCCATGGTAGCTTGCGGCAGCGCAGCAGCTACAGAGACAACTGTTGAGACCGCAACCGTTGCAGAAGAGAGCACAGTAGCAGTTGAGTCTACTGTAGAAGAGACCACTGTAGAAGCTACAACTGAGGAAGCTACAACTGAAGCAGCTACCACAGAAGAAGCTACAACCGAAGCAGCTACCACAGAAGCAGCTACAGAAGAAGCTGCAACTGAGACAGCTACCGAGACTGTTGCTGAGTAATTATACCCAGACAGTTTTGGCAGGATGTGTTTTTTCAGGCATTTGATCAGTCCTCATGTGGAAGGCACATCGGATAAAGGAAACGAAAGAGACACCCTTTTGTATGGAAACATGCAGAAGGGTGTTTTTTTGTCTTTTCTTTTCAGGTATAATAAGAAAAACACCGTTTTCATACTGGAAAAAATGGAGGATTGTATGAAGCTTTTGATCGTAGTAGACATGCAGAACGATTTTGTTACAGGGAGCCTTGGAACAAAGGAGGCTCAGGCGATTGTGGAAAACGTCGTCTGCAAAATCAAAGAAACCCCGGCAGAACAGATCTATGTGACGCAGGACACGCATCCGGAACAGTATTTGCAGACAAAAGAAGGACTGCATCTGCCGGTTGCGCATTGCATCGAGGGAACCGATGGACACCGTCTGTGCCCGGCAGTAGAGCAGGTACTGGAAGAAAAACAGGTGGATGCAGCGAGAAAAATTCAGAAGCCCACCTTTGGTTCCATGGAGTTGATTGAGAAACTGCGCTCGGACGAGAAAATCGTTGCGGATTCGAACCTGCAGATCGAGCTGGTCGGACTTTGCACCGGAATCTGTGTGCTCTCCAACGCGATTTTGTGTAAGGCTGCATTTCCTGAGGCGGATGTGATCGTTGATGCGGCAGCGTGCGCCTGCGTGACGCCTGCTTCTCATGATACTGCGCTGGCGGCAATGAAGCTGTGCCAGATCGAAGTAGAGAAGGAAGGAAAAGAACCCTGGCGGGACTAAAAAGCGGGACTGAAAAAATTTGAAATCTTGTTGACAGAATCGAAAAGGGTGCTATAATGAAAACAAACATATGAATAATTGTTCATATGAAAGAAAAACAATGGGAAACAGAAGCACCCATAGATGCTGCAAGACAGGAAAAGAGAGGATTTTACCATGAAAAAAACTTACAAAATCGACGTTGACTGCGCAAACTGTGCAAACAAGATGGAAGACGCTGCAAAGAAGACTGCAGGCGTTAAGGACGCAACGGTAAACTTCATGACCCTGAAAATGTCCGTGGAATTTGAAGAGGGTGCAGATGTAAAGGCCGTTATGCAGGAGGTATACAAAAACTGCAAAAAGGTAGAGGATGACTGCGAGATCTTCCTGTAAAAGAAGACAAATCTGCAGGCTGTACCCGTCATGGACAGTCTGCAGATTTAATGTTTTTACTGAAAGGGGAAAGGCATGAATAAGAAACAGAAAAAAGTATTGACCAGGATTATCGTGGCTGCAGTGCTGATGGTTGTGCTGAGCCTGCTTCCGGTAGATGGCTGGCTGAAATTTGCGCTGTTTATGATTCCGTATCTGGTGATCGGCCATGATATTTTGTTAAAGGCCTGGAAAGGTATTTTAAACAGACAGGTTTTTGATGAGAACTTTCTGATGGCGGTTGCGACCATCGGCGCAATCCTTCTGGGGGATTATAAAGAAGGCGTTGCGGTTATGCTCTTTTACCAGATCGGTGAGCTGTTCCAGAGCTATGCGGTGGGTAAGAGCCGCAGAAACATCAGTGAGCTGATGGATATCCGCCCGGATTACGCAAATATTGAAAAAGAAGACGGAACACTGGAGCAGGTTGATCCGGATGAGGTTGAAATCGGCAGCGTGATCGTTGTACAGCCCGGAGAAAAGGTGCCGATTGATGGTGTGATCGAAGAGGGACGCACAAGCTTAAATACCAGCGCCCTGACCGGTGAGAGCCTTCCGAGGGAAGCCGGCGTTGGGGACGAAGTCATCAGCGGCTGTATCAACATGTCCGGCGTGCTGAAAATCCGGACGACAAAAGAGTTTGGCGAATCGACGGTATCGAAGATTCTGGATATGGTAGAAAATGCAAGCTCCAAAAAGTCCAGATCCGAGAATTTTATTTCCAAATTTGCAAAATACTATACGCCTGCGGTCTGCTACGGCGCCCTGGCGCTGGCAGTTTTGCCTCCCCTTGTACGGCTGCTGTTTCTTGGAATGACACCGGAATGGGGCGATTGGGTGATGAGAGCACTGACCTTTTTGGTAATCAGCTGCCCGTGCGCACTGGTCATCAGCATTCCCCTGAGCTTCTTTGCCGGAATCGGCGGTGCGAGCAACGCAGGTGTTCTGGTAAAAGGCTCCAACTATCTGGAAACACTTTCCGAAACCAAATATGTTGTATTTGATAAGACAGGAACCATGACGCAGGGCGTGTTCGAAGTAAGCGGTGTGCATCATTCTTCCATGGATACAGAGAAGCTGCTGGAATACGCAGCACTGGCAGAATGCCATTCCTCCCATCCAATCAGCAAGAGCCTTAAAAAGGCATACGGAAAGCCATTGGATCCGAGCCGTGTAACGGATGTCGAAGAGATCAGCGGCAACGGTGTGACTGCAAAGGTGGACGGCGTAAGGGTTGCAGCAGGCAACAGCAAGCTGATGGAAAAGCTCGGTGTGGATTGTATGGAATGTCACAGCGTCGGAACCGTTGTTCACATGGCGGTGGACGGCAAATATGCCGGACATATCCTGATCTCGGATCAGATCAAGCCTCATGCAAAGGAAGCTATCGCGGCATTGAAAAAATGCGGCGTGAAAAAGACGATCATGCTGACCGGCGACCGCCGGGAGGCAGCACGTCAGGTTGCGGAAGAGCTCGGTATTGATGAGGTACACAGCGAGCTTTTGCCCGGCGACAAGGTAGCGCAGGTAGAAAAACTTCTGGATGAAAAAGGGGAAAAGGAAAAGCTTGCCTTTGTGGGAGACGGCATCAACGATGCACCGGTGCTTTCCCGTGCGGATATCGGTATCGCAATGGGGGCACTGGGCTCGGATGCAGCGATCGAGGCGGCGGATATTGTTCTGATGGATGATGATCCGTTAAAGATTTCCAAGGCCATCAGGATTTCCAGAAAGTGCCTGAGAATCGTTTACGAAAATATATATTTTGCAATCGGGGTCAAAGTGATCTGCCTGATCCTCGGCGCCCTCGGCATTGCGAATATGTGGGCGGCGATCTTCGCAGATGTCGGCGTTATGGTCATCGCCGTGCTCAATGCGATCCGTGCCCTGAACGTGAAAAAGCTGTAAAGGCGAGGCACAGTATAACTGCTGGAAGAAAGGACAGGATATTAGCGGAATACACGTTCTGATATCAGATAATAGACTGGAGGGACACATGCAGGAAAAAGAAGAACTGGAAATGGATCACTGTGAAGAAACGGAGGTTCACGAAGAGCTGCTCAAAATCGTACAGGAAAAGCTTCCCAAAGAGGAAGAACTTTATGATCTGGCGGAGCTTTATAAGGTATTTGGAGATTCTACCCGTATCCGGATCCTATTCGTTTTGTTCGAAGCGGAGGTCTGCGTCTGCGACCTTGCGGCAGCCCTGCAGATGACGCAGTCGGCGATTTCCCATCAGCTGCGCATTTTAAAACAGAACAAAC
>ERZ1026874.1308-NODE-1308-length-13521-cov-6.615699_pt1 | contig 13521 bp, 6 predicted proteins | sample MGYA00380167_ERZ1026874 | MGnify/ENA primary metagenome ERZ1026874 (study PRJEB33269, sample SAMEA4719803) | human gut metagenome | biome: human-associated habitat; feature: organic feature; material: feces | place: Cameroon | collected 2013-10 ...
AGGTACCATGCAAAAGCTCCTTGCGCAGATCATGAAGTTTGGCGTCGTCGGCGTCGTCGCCACGGTCATCGACTTCGGCATCATGAATCTGCTCCACTACGGTCTGGGCCTCAACATCCTGATTGCCAACACCAGCGGCTTTATCGTCTCGCTCATCTTTAACTACGTCGCGAGCATGAAGTACGTGTTCGCGCACAAGGAGGGCATGAGCCGCCGCCGCGAGTTCATCATCTTTGTCGTGCTATCCGTGATTGGTCTGGCGCTCAACGACGGCATTGTGCTGGCACTCAACGCCGGTCTGGGACTCGAGGCCAATATCGCCAAGATCTGCGCCACCGCGCTCGTCATGATCTACAACTTTGTGACCCGCAAGATTTTCCTGGAGGGCGACGAGACCAAGTAACTCGATGCCCCTACAGCATTATGACGCCCACGGACGACGCGCACTCAGCGCAGCATCGTCCGTGGGCGTCGCTCGTTTACGGGCAGATTTTCAACGTTTGCGGATTAGCTCTTGAAAATTTGGCGAGTTCGTATAGTTCTTGGCAAAGACCTTACGTTTCCCTTGCAAAAGCTCTAAAGTATCCTCTGCTCGATTCATCAACGCATTGGATGTGATTACGTGCGCAAGGCACTGGCACAACCTCATACCAAGCAGTTCCTCAAGTTCGCTGTCGTGGGACTTATCTCCTTTGGCATCGACTGGGGCCTGCTCATTGCGCTTGTCGAGCTGTTCCACCTGGACTTTTTGATGAGCACCACGATCTCGTTCATCACGTCCGTCGTGGTCAACTACTGGCTCAGCATGAAGTACGTGTTCGACCACCGCGAGGGCATGAGCCGCAAGCGTGAGTTCACGATCTTCACCATCCTGTCGGTGATTGGCTTGGGCCTCAACGACCTGTACATGTTTGTGGGCGTCACGTTTTTGAGCATCGGCTACCAGGCCATGAAGGCCATCGCCACGTTCCTGGTCACCTGGTACAACTACTTTAGCCGCCGCTTCTTCCTCGAGGGCGCGCAGTCGTAGTTTGTACGACATTTGCTTGAAGGTATAACCGGCTGGAACTCTCGTTCCAGCCGGTTTTTTGTTTGCAGAGTCTGCCGAGGAAGGCGTACGAGGCGGGCTACAACGCTGGAATGGGACGCAGTTTCCCGCGGACGCCGAAACGGAAAGCCCATCCCGTTATCGATGTCTAGAACGGGATGGGCTTTCCCAATGGATGCTGATGCGGAAACTGTGTCCCGGAATTCGCCTTCAGAGCGGGATGCAATTTCCGGTTGAGCCTCGATTGGGAAACGACGTCCCATTCACATGAAGACGGGCGGCTCGGATGTTGGTCCGAACCGCCCGTCTGGCGCACTATGTCGAGGCCTCTAGCCCGTTACGTAATACCACACGACGGTGTCGCCATTCTTGAGAGTGTAATTACTACAGGCCGTCATGGGCGCTGTGCCGTTAACGGAGTACATCCAGCCACTCTTGGCGCCGTGCTCCTTCTCGGCCAGGCCGCCGATAGCGGCGACATACGTGCCGTACGACGTGCCGTACGCATTGACGGAAAGGCCTAGCGCACACAGGGCATCGTAGACCGTAGCGCCCTCGTTAAAGGTGAAGGTGCCACTAGAAGACACAGGATTGCCCACGGCACTCGATGTGACCGAGACCGTTACCGTGACGTAGCCAGGCTGCTGCGAGCCGTCCTGATTGCCAGCAGAGGCGCTGCCACTGTTGGATGCAAATCCACCGCCGGACGCCGAGCCGCTGCCCGAAGAAGAGCTCAATCCACCGGCGGATTCTGAGCCCTGTCCGGCAGACGTGTTGCTGGACTTCTTGCCGCCCTTGCCTTCGGACTTCTTCTCCTTCGAATCCTTGTCAGACTTCTTGTCCGAAGATTCAGACTTGTCCTTGGAATCAGATTCATCCGAATCCTTCGACCCGTCCTTCGCATTGTCCGAAGATTTGGAGTCCTTGGACGCGGCCTTACCCGAAGCGGTAGTCGAACCGGAAACCGACGCATCCTTGGCAACGACGCTCTCCCCCGTCACAGCCCGCGCAATCCAGTCGATGGACCATGCACTGCCGGCAGAGGGGTAGACAAAACCCAGCGACACAACGATCAAGACGATGCAGACGGCTGTCAGAACACCAACAAGTGCCTTACGCCGAGGGGCGGACGCCGCCGAAGCGGCGTCCTTTTTCTTTGCATCGTCAAGCTGAATGAACGACGAGTCGGGCTGCTTGGACTCGGCGTACTGAGGCTTATTGGACACAGCCCTCACCTACCGACGCTTGGTGAATACGAACACGCCGATGACGGCAAGACCGATCACGCCAGCCGCAACGCCGACGATGGCAAGCGGATTGAAGCCAGACTGCTGCGCGGGAGCCTCAGCGGACTTCTTAGCGGTAGTCGTGGCGGCCGCGCCCGTATCCGACTTGGAGCCGGACTTGCTGGACTTCTTATCAGACTTCTTGCTGTCCTTCTTGTCGGACTTGTCGGAATCCTTCTTGGAATCCTTGCCGTCCTTGGTCTCGGTCTTGGTCGTGGTGGACACCGGCTTTTGGCCCGGAGCAACAGCACCGCCAGTCTGCTGGCCGTTTGTGCCGTTACCGGAGCCAGAACCAGCACCGGCATTACCCGAGCCGCCATTGGAGCCGCCATTGCCGCCGTTACCACCAGGGGTAACGGCATTCTTGACCCACTTGGCATACAGCGTCATATCAGCCGTCACCGCAACGCTAAAGTCATACGCCTCCGTACAAGCCTCGTCGGTATACCAACCAGCGAAGGTGTAGCCCTCGCGCGTCGGATCCGCCGGCTTGGCGATAGAGCCGTTGGCGGCCGTAGTCTGAAAATCGACCTTGGACCCCTCGCCAGCGCTAAACGAAACCTTAACGCCAGCATTCAGCTTGAACAGCGTGCCAGAGTCGTTGATGTAGTACAAGTTGCCCTGGGCATCACAAGCAATTGGCGAGTCACAGAAGTTGTAGTGGCCTGTTGCGCTAAACACGCCAGAAGCCTCAGTGTCACCCAACTTGTAACGATATACGCCACCGCCCGAGGTGTAGTTAACGCAATCAGAGCTCTCGCCATAGTTAACCGTAAAGTAGACATACGCCTCTTCGCCCTGGACACTCACCAGCGGAGCGCCCTTGATACCACCAGTAGGAAGCGCAGCGTCATCGGCAGACGAAACCAGCGTCTTGGCAAAGTCGTGGGCCAGATCAATAATCGCTAGCGCAGAGCCGCCAGCAACCTCGCCGCCAACAATCAGCTTGCCATCATACATCGTAGGCACACACGCGCAGCCGGTAAGGCCAAGGTCAACTACGCACTCCTCGGTAATACGCGAAGCGGCATCCGCATCGCGTGAGTCGCCATCAGAAATCGCCAACACGTGTAGCTTGCCGTCGCGCGAGATGAGATAGGCATGGCTGCCGTCATCCGAAAGCACGCAGATGGAGTTGACAACGGCACCAACCGAAACACTTCCGAGCACATCACCCGTCGACTTGCTGAGCATCTCGACGGTACCGGCACTGGTGGGAACCAAGACAAAGTCATCACCCACCGTCGCGCCCGTCCAGTAATAGCCCTCATCAGGATTAACATGCTGCCAAGAAACAGCGCCGGTCAGGATATTAATACGCGTCAGATGACCGTTATTGTACGTACTCGTTCCATAGTCGACATCAACGGTGCCGACATAGAGGTAATTGCCATCAACCGTCAGCTGAGAATTCGACTGAGCAGTCCTGCTCACGGAGTCAGTGACCCAAACCGTTGTGAGCGCGTCAGCCGTCAGGGCCTGGACCGCACCGCCGTCAAGCGGAACGATAACCAAACCGTTCGCATAAATCGGGCGCGAGGTGTAACCGACCGCAGCCTTAAGATTCGACTCGGCAAGGACCTTGCCCGACTCGGCGTCAATCTTTAACAAACGCTTATTGACGGCAAGATACACGTTGCCGTTCACGACGATAGGCTCACTCGCGTTGGGATACGCCGAACCGGAATACGCCTTCCAATCGAACGTCCAAGAGCTCGCTAGCGCACCCGTAGGCGTCGAAACGTTCTCGACCGCCGCATTGGACTTGCCGTCCCAATCGGACTTCCAATCGGTCGGACGCGGGGCGCTCGGATTGACTACGACCTCGTCGGGATTGGGAACCGCATCGCCGGCAGCATAAGCCCAGACGATCTCGTCGCGCGACTTGAGCACGTAGTCGCTATCGAGTTGAGATCCGGGAACACCGTTAACAAAGTACGACCAAGCGCCAGCCAACTTATTAGTGCCGTCAAGCGGGGAGACAAGGCTGTGAACGCCCCAGAAGCCCAGCTGGTCGTACATCTCAGACTCGATGCCCAAAGCATCGAAGTAGGCGGTAGTGGCGTCCTTGATCGTCGTGCCCTCAACAAACACCTGCGTCGAAGGATCGGTCCAGCGCTGTGCCTTATCGCCCTTCTTGCCGATGATCTCCATCGAGACAGAAACTTGACCGGGCATGGTGCCATCGGAACCATAGACCCAGGTAATCTCATCGCCGGCCTTGAGCGTGTAGTTGCCTGCGCCGACATTGGCCTTCTTGCCGTTGACAAAGAACTGCCAGTATTTCCAGGTACTCTCGTTAACCTGCTCAGTCGAAAGCGTCACGTTCTTATTGAACGGTGACGTCAGAGAATTGAGGAACCAACCGTACGAGCCCTTGCCCGTGTCGGCGCCAATACCGGCCTGCTTAAAGACCTGCTCGGAAAGATCGGCGGCAGTTGCGCCCTCTTCCACCAGTGCAGTCGTAGGCTGCGCCCACGTCTGCTGAGCACCCGAAGCGTCCTGACCGACAACGGTGCAGCTTACCGAAAGCCGGTCGGTGGGTGCAGCGTCGCCGTACTTCGAGTAGCACCAGACGACAGAGTCGCCCGCCTCGAGGGAGTAGCTGCCAGCGCCCACCGATGCAGCGACGCCGTTGATGAACAGCTGCCAATAGGCGCCCGTAGTATGGTCGTATGCAAGGGTGCGATCGACATCGAAAGGCGACGTAATGGAATTGAGCACCCAACCCCAAGAGCCGTTGGGATCATAGTCGGCCTTGAGGCCGGCCTGCTTAAAGAGCTCCTCGGAAAGATCGGCGGCCGTCGAGCCATTCTTGAGCGTGTACTGCGTCGCGGCAGCCCACGTCTGCTGCTTGCCCTTGGAATCGACGCCGATAACTGTGCACGTCGCCGTAACCTCGGGATCGTTTTGACCGCTCGTGCCCAGAACCGTGATCTTTGCCGATACGTCCTGGTTGGCAAGCTTGGCATACGCGGCATTGTCGGGATAGCGCTCAGCATAGCGAGCGTACTTCTCGCTCGTCAGGCGCGAGGAAACGACAACCTTCGTGTTGTACTGCGGCTGCGTGACCTTGAGGTTCTCAGCAGAGACAATAGAGCTGTTGCTCGACTTAAACAGACGCCAGTCCTGTCCGGACATCGCGTCATAACCAGGCAGGTCAACCGGAACAATGCCGAGGGACGTTGAATCGGTCGTTGCCTTGTTGTAGCTCCAGGCAAGGTTGCCGTCAGCATCCAGATACGCTTTCTGGAACGCGTGCATGTCGGCCGAAACGGCATTGGCGTCCTGGCCATTCAGAATGGCGGCAGCATAGCCGGCCTTCGCCTTTTCCATAAGAGAAAGCTCGGTATCGAGCTCGCCCTGGTCCTGTGGAGTAATGGCGAAGTCGAGGGTCTTACTAGCCGTGACCTCGGCGTTCGATTTGTCGGTCACCGTGAGGGTGATCTTGGTGTTTGCAGCCTTGGCTCCGGGCAGCGGCTGGTAGACCGTGCCCTTGTAACCGTTGAACGTGATGTCATCGGTGCTGGCAGAGTACTCAACCTTGTAGTACTTGCCGTCGATATTGAGCGTGCTCGTGCGCGGCATCTGCAGGTCGGCGGTCAGGCCATCCTTGTTGGCAACCGTTTCGGTGCCGGAGTATTTAATGTTGCCGTAGGTAAAGGCCGCATCGACCTTTTCCTGCAGTGCCTTCTTGTCGGCGGCGACCTTCTCGGGATCGCCCTTGACGGTGAGCTTGAAGTCGTGCGAGCCGGCAAGCTTGATGTCGCCACTCGTAACCGTAACCTTGGCGGTCAGCGTCACGTCTCGATCGCTCGATGCGCGCGAAACCTTACCCGTCTTATCTTCCCAGCTATAACCAGAAACAAACAGGCGCTCGGTGTCGGAGCTTGTCCATTCAACAGAGAATTTCTTTGCGGAACCCGCCTTGTACGGAAGCGTGACATTTTGGGTCACGCCATCGGCGGACTCGCCCGCCGCATAGCCAATCTGCAGGGATTCGGCAGCTCCGTCAAGAAGGTCTTGCAGTTTAGCCTCGTCCCAAGCAACCTGCACGGACTTGTTGGGCAGGTAATACTCGGTCTTGCCATCGCGCGACAGTTCAAACGCCACGTCGGCGTTACGCAGACCGTCGATGTTGTAACCGGTGTAGTCGTTGGGGTCAATGAAGAAGAACGTCACATCGCCGTTGGTCTTATCCTGAGCGTCGGAGATGCCGACCGTGGCCTTGGCATCCTCGGCATTAAAGGCAACGCCGCCCTCGGAGACCTTAACGTCAACGTCGGTAAATCCCAGATCGGCAAGCTGCGCCTTCAGCGCGTCGTTAACGTTGCCGCCCTTAGCGCTGTAATCAACGGAGATCTGCTTATTGGCATCGTTGAGCTTTTGGACTGCAGCCTCGAGCGAGCCCGCGGCGATAACCTTGTTGGCAGAGACGAGCTCGACCGTCGAGTCGCCGCTCGTGGCGACGGCCTTCAGATACTTGTCCGCGGCAGAAGCCGAAACCGTTGCCGTGGCGCCCGACATATCGGACAGAAGCGTCCAGTCGGCCTCCGGAGCCTTCGCATCGTCCGCCGCATACCAAGCAACAGTCGCCTGGTCGGTGACATCGATACCGTTGGTGGTCGAACCGTCAGCGCGCTTAGCCTGCGCCGTCGCCTTGACGCTATCGCCCGAAACGAGATGGGTCGAATCGCTATTGATCTGCGGCGTAGTGATCACGCGCAGCAGGCTATACTCCCCCGCCGCGGTGACGCTATCGGGCGAAACCCACTCAACGGTGTTGTCGAGGGCGTTCGCCGTAACTTTGATGCGCTTGCCAACAAGCGCATCCGAAATGGTCAGGCTACCATCGGTCGTATCGATGCCGTCGGTAAGCTCGGTCCAGTCGGCATCGCCCTCGCCCTTGGCGTACCACGCCATGGTGAGGTCGGCATCATCGGGCACGTCCTTGGTCGAGCCCGACCAGCTTCCCGGCACTTGCACGCTCGGCGTGATCTTTGAACCCACGCTCAGCGTAACGTTCTTTTCGGCAAGCTCGATGCCCGCCAGCTTGTACTGGCCCTTGAGCGTCACGGGGCCGAGCGGGGCAACGGACTGCGTGCCACCGTAGGAGCTCTTCTTCTGCGTGCTGGAAACGGTATTTTCGCTCGTAACCTTCACGCGCAGGTACTTGCCGGCATAGGCGGCGTCAACGGTATAGGCGGCCTCGGTGGCACCGGGGATATCGGTGTAAGCGGAGTCGTAGCTCGAGCTGCTGTTTGCATACTGCCACTGGTAGGTCACATTATCGGTGCGGTCGATATAGTGATAGTTGGAGCCGTCCTTTTTGCGCACCTTGGTCTTGAGCGTATCGCCCACGTGCACGCCGTTGGTGGCAGGAGAGCCCTCAAACTGCACGTCGTACAGCTCAACTTGGCCAGCGACGGAGACAGGACCCGCCGCATAGTACGGCTTCTGCTCTCCGTAGCCACCGTTGGCCTTGGCCACGACGTAGCAGCCCTTAAGGGCGGCGGTCACCGTCAGAGTGTTACCGGTCTCACCCTCGATAGGCGTGTTGCACGAGCTGGCGGTATTTGACTTGCCCTTGTACCACTGCCACGTGACATGCGAGTCGGAGGTAACGTCGGTGGAGCCCGCCTTGGCGGTCGCCATAATCGTGGAACCAACCTCGACTTTGCCCGAAGTCGGGCTCATAGTCACGCTCGAGACATTAATTGAACCAGCAGCAGCGACGAGAGCGCCCGTCGAGTTGGTCAAGCTCGAAGAGCCGATCTTCGAGGACACCTTGCACTTGAGGTACTTACCACCCAAAGCGTCGGTAAGCTCGAGGGTCTCACCCGTGGCACCCGCAATGTCGGCATACGTGCCACTCTTGGTGTCAGAGCACTGCCACTGATAGTTGAGCTTGCTCGCGTCGACGAACGCGCCGTACGCGCCGCCCTTTTCCTTGGCGCGGGCCTTAGCGGTATCCCCCACCGCAAAGACGCTCGTGTTGTCCTTGGGGTTAACGATGGACACGGCCGAAAGCTCGACCGCACCGGCCTGTTTGACCTTGCTGGAAGTGGTCTTGTTCACCGTGTTGACGCCGGCGTTGGCCTCGACCCTGATGTACTTGCCCTCAAGGTCATCGCCCACCACGAGCGAAGCGCCCGTCTCGCCCTCGATCTTGGTAAAGCCCGAATACTGCGAGGTTGATGCGGACCACGTGTAGGTAACCTTGGCGTCGGCGGGGGCTTGCTGATAATAGCTTATGTACGGAGTCGCCGTCAGGGTATCGCCTATGCTCGGCGTGTCGCTACTCAGCTTGACGCTGTTAAGCTCCATCTGCCCGGCACCCAGCACGGGACCGGGAATGTTGTTGGCATTGATACCCGAGCCGTACGAAACCGAGGGGCCGAAGTAATCCTTGCCATCAACCGTTACCTTGCAGATGAAGTATTTGCCTTCCATCGCGGCGGTGACGGTGAGCGACTGCTCGTGGCCTACGACCTCGGTGTAGTCGGCGACATTGCTGCTGGCCCTGGTCGTGCCGGCGAGCCAGGTGTAAGTCCAGGTGCCAGGATTGGCAACGGACTCAGTCGAAGTGCCGTACCAGTCGTCCTCGACCTCATCGTACATATTGGCCCAGAGTGTATCGCCCGCGCTGAGCGCGCCCGACTTCGTGGAATAGGAGCTGTCCTTATCCTTGGTGTCCTGGATGAAGACCTTGGCCTCGCTCGAAAGCGTTGTGGCGGGCGCGGCGGCAACGGCGTTCTTCTGCTCCGATGCAGCAGGCGTCGCAGCAGAGTTCTCGGACTCAGTCACGTTGTCTGCGGCGGTGTCATCGCCATTCGCGGCACTCGCATTTGCACCCTGGTCTGCGTCGGCGCCATCGGCGGCAGCGCTCGCCGCCGCACCGTTCGCGTCGGCGCCGGCAACAGTGCCCTCATCGGCCGCCGCGCCCTCGCCAACCGTCGCAGTCTGGGTCACGGCCTCGGCAATGCCCTCGGCGCCCTCGGCCCACATCTGGGCAGGCGTCGTTCCAAAAGCCATGGCAAAAGCCAGGAACGCCACCAGACCGCGCTTGGCTACGCCACGGGCAATCGCTCCATGACGACGCCACGAGGCGCGCTGGCGCTCGTCCTCAAACATATCCATTTGTCTCCTACTGTCTGCACTTGGAGCATTGCCCAGCGGCTGCCCCACGTCATCGCGCACATTGCGCTCGAGTACCCCCATCGGGGTCCCCCTTCCCTCCAGAGCCCAACGCGTACCGGCGGCTTTCGCCACGGCCGCGCACAAGATGGGAGGCGATCCGACTTAACCTTACCGACCCGGGCGCGCCGTCCGATCTGCGACGCGAACATCCCGGGCCAAGAGGAATTACGGTTACTGGTACAGCCGGGGACTTGCACCCCGATTCTCCCAAACGCGCAGGAAAACCGCGCATTCGTGCGTCTCCGCACCACCATCTAGGCCATCGATTATTACTGTCGATATGGTAGCACGCAAAAGGGCCCCGCACACAGGCGAAGCCCAAGGTAAAAGCTATGGTTTGCGATAGGAAGGACTGTCGTCGGACCTTGAAAGAACAGCTCGTTTCAAAACTATGCCGGATTACGGCGCTGAATCAGCACCTCGCAACCATACCTGCCATTTTCGAAAACCAACGACTCATCTACCTGCGGTTTTAAAAGCGCGGAATCCGGCATGGTCGGGGTTCGGCACTCCAGCCCCGTAAACCGGCATAGTTTTGTTTGGACCAGTCCACGTCGGCGCGACGCAAGGCAAAATAACCCGTTTCCCCGACCCCGGGAAATCGTTAACGCTTGCCGCCGTGGCTGTTGCGCCAGATCTCGCGGCCCAGCATCAGTGCCAGCACCAGCGCGCTCACGTAGCCCATAAAGCCGATGACCGGGATACCAAACACAACCGGCTCGATGCGCGCGTAGTACACCACCGACGAACCGATAAACAGACCGGCGACCACAATTGCCATCGACATGCGGTCGATAATTCCACCCAGCTGCCGCAGCGCCTTATCGCTACTCATGATCTGCGTGTTCACCTTAAGCTGGCCACGCGTGAGCATGCGCGACGCCAGCCCCAGGTACTCGGCCGCCTCGAGCGAGCCTTTTGCCGCGCGATAGCTGCTCGCGGCAAGATCGCGCCCCATTTCGCGCACGCGCGCATAGGTGCTCTTCTCGTTTTTGATATGCGTCTGGATGATCTGGATCATGTTGACGTTGGGCATGTACTCGGTCAGCAGACCCTCGAGCGTCACCATGCCGCGCGCGAACATCGTCACCACGCTCGGCAGCTCAACGTCGTTTTTGCGCGCCAAGTTTAGCAGCGAGGTCAAAAACTCGCCGATATCAAGATCCTTAAGGTCGAGGCCCGCAAAGTCGGCAACGATAAAGTCCAAATCGGACAAAAAGGCCGAATGGTCGAGCTCGGCCGAGTCGCCGCGCGTCACGGCAAAGCGCATAAGCGAGTCCTTGAGCTTGGGCACGTCGCCCTCGGCCACGGCAAATATCATATCCTTGACGATACCGCGGTCGTGACTCGACATACGCCCGACCATGCCCAGGTCGATAAAGTAGACGATGCCGTCCTTGAGAATGATGTTTCCCGCATGCGGGTCGGCATGGAAAAAGCCGTCGTCGAGCACCTGCGTCGAATAGTCCTCGACAATCGCCGAGCCGATCTTTTCCAGGTCATAGCCCTCGGCCACCAGGCGCTCGGGATCGGCAATCGAGATGCCGTCAATGTAGTCCATGACCACCACGTGTTCGGTGCAAAGATCCAGGTAGGACTTAGGACACGACACGCCATGGACGCTCTTATGGAACTCATAGAAATCGTTGAGGTTTTTGGCCTCGGCTAAAAAGTTGGTTTCCTCGCGAAACGAGGTCCACAGCTCCTCGACCACGCCGTGCAGGTCAACAAACTGGTCGGTGTTGACGAACTTGGAAACGATGCGCACCACCGAGCGGATGATGTCGATGTCCTGCGCCATGACCTGTTGCGCGCCGGGGCGCTGGACCTTAACGGCCACGTCCTCGCCCGTCACCAGGCGGGCGCGGTGTACCTGCGCGAGCGACGCGCTTCCGAGCGGATTGGGATCGATTGCGTCGAACATCTGCCCCAAGCGCTGGCCGTACTCCTCTTCCAGACATCGGAGCACCACCTCATACGGCACCGGCTCTACGTCGGAGCGCAGGCGACGCAGCTCGTCGCAAAACCGCTGCGGCAAAATCTCGGAGCGGTTAGCCAGAATCTGCCCCATCTTGACGAACATGGGGCCGAGCTCTTCGAGCAGACGACGCAGGCGCACCGGCGTGAGGTTATCCCATACGCGGTACTTTTTGACTAGGCGAACAATCTGCCCGATGCGTTCGCGGCGGCCCGCCGGCGTGAGCTGGTATTCCTCATCCGGCGCCATCGCGTCGGGTTCCTCGGGGACCATATCGACAGCGCGCGGCTTCTTGCGAGCGCCCGAGACGGCGGCCTCAACCTCATCGACAACCGCCGTCTCGTCACCCAAGGGATCTAGATTGTTGCAATCGGTGGTGGAATCTGCCATCTGCGCTGCTACTCGGCCTCTTCGGCGTCCTCTGCGTCGTCGGGCTCAACAGACTCGACGGGCACCGAGGTCACGTTGTCCTCGACCGAATCGACGATGTCGCGCACATGGGCCAGGAAGGCCGTGCGCTCGGGGGCGGTCATAACGCGGACGCGGGCCAGGATGAGCTCGTCGAGCACACGCTGTGCCGCGGTCTCGCCCTGCATGCCCAGGCGCTCGGTCAGGTCGGAGATGGTGCCACCCGCCTGCTCGAACATATCGGACACGCTGCGGGCGATATCGGGGGTGCCGGCATCCTTGCGGACCTGCTCACCCTTGGTACCGAGGTCGTCGAGAACCTTCTTGCCGCCCTCGACGGCAACGGCGGCGGCGCCGAAGCCCACGTTAATGGCACCGTTAACAAGCTGATCGAGTTTCATAACCATGGTTGGCTCCAATCATGAACAACTGCATTGGCCTTCTTGTACCCAAGATTGGGCGAACGACACAAAATCGTTTTACCGCCCAGAAAGGAATCAAGCGGGGCAAAGCCTTTGATGGCGTTTGCCCCGCTCGCTCGTTGCAAGGTTCTCTTCATCTCACATTGTCGTTCATCGCGAAGGAATTCTTCATGGCACAGCTCGTGGTGTAGAGCACCTTGCCCAACAGGGCATCGGTCTCCACGCGCACGAGCTCGGCAAAGTCCTCGTTGGCGCGGGCGAGCTCGGCGGGCACCTCGGCCTCGGGCAGCGCGGCTACGGCAGCGTCAACGTCGTTGATCTGCTTGTGGCCCATGCCGCCGACCTTCTCCTGATAATCCTCGACCGCGCGACCGCACTCATGGAAGCGAACATCGGCCAAGGCACCGATCAGGCGATTTGCCCAATAGAAATTCTCGGACGTCACACGAGCCTGTGTGTCGGCATAGTACTTGGGCATGGTCTCGACGTTGGCGTACAGCGGCACAAGCGCGTTAAACGAGTTGGAGCCAAACGCCATCCACTGCACGGCGCGATACGCCGGCTGCGCATAGGGGCGCAGCTGCAGCACGGCGAGCTGGCTGTTGCGATTGATGCCGATGGGTCGATAGGCGCCGCGCGTGGCGGGCGTACCCTTGCTGCCGTAGCAGTCGTACTCCGTGCCCTGGTAGTGGCTGGAGAGCACGTACTTGATGTCCTCGATGGTCACCTTGCGCTCGGGCACGCGGCTCCAGGGGATGTCGTCGCTCTCGGGCGTGTAATCGGCCTCGGGACCGTCCCACACATCGCTGGGGTTGAGGCAGCGCTGCATGTACCAGGCGCGCGGCGTGTTGTAGACGTGGTCGCTGTCACTGTGCGAGCCAAAGGCCTCGCGCGGGTTGAAGACCGCGGCGGGACCGTCGCCCTCGACGCCCAGCGTTAGGTCCAGATGCCACTCGGCCATCCAGGAACGCAGGTCGGCAGAGCACATATAATCTGCCTGGTCGCCCTCGGCGTCGTCCAGGTCAAAGCTGTCGATACCCAGCTGGTTGGGCATGGTCACATAGGCGTCGTCGGGCACGCGCTTGGCGATCCAGTGGTGCCCGCCGATGGTCTCGAGCCACCAAATCTCGTCAACGTCACTAAAGGCGATGCCGTTGTTCTCGTAGGTACCGTAGCGCT
>ERZ1026874.1311-NODE-1311-length-13490-cov-4.861630_pt1 | contig 13490 bp, 6 predicted proteins | sample MGYA00380167_ERZ1026874 | MGnify/ENA primary metagenome ERZ1026874 (study PRJEB33269, sample SAMEA4719803) | human gut metagenome | biome: human-associated habitat; feature: organic feature; material: feces | place: Cameroon | collected 2013-10 ...
TCGGTCAGTTTCTTTTGAAAAACGTTTCCTATCGGATTAGATAGAATACGTAGTAAGAGTGAAATGGTTGTTACTAACATATTTTTGTTTTTGATATTGTTTAACTAATGACGAATCCAACGGGCAAGTCCAAAGTTAATATAAATGTTTTGAAATCACTTTCATCTGTGTCAGGAAACCAATTTCATTTCTGCATCCAAACCGCTTGATATGAAATCAAATACATATAAATAGTATAAAATGGCGGATGCGCTCTTGCAGATTATATATAAAAAGGACAGATGCTTTCGCTGCATGACGCAGCGGAAGCACCAGCTTTCTATGTTGTGAATGCTATGTAAGACGCTCTACTTCTTGTTCTCTCGGTAGTATTTCAGTCCGCCCTTCACGTTCTGTATGAGGGCCTTCGACGAGTAGGTGGCACCGCTCACGCCGTCCACCTTCATCTGCTCAGCCTCGTCGACACTCTTGCCCACGAACTTCTTCAGCAGCGTCTCCGCCTGCGCGAACACCGAGGGCGTATCCTGGTTGGGTAGCGCCACTATCTTCTGCACCTTGCCGTTGCGGATGTATATCTTCACCGGCGTCTTGCCCTGGAAACCGCGCGCCTTCACTATCGACGTGGTGTTGACTACGGCGGCGCCCTTCTCGTACTTTATGGCGTTCTTGCTGATGCAGAAGCTCATAAGGAGGAATGAGCAGAGAGCGATGATTAAGGTTCTTTGCTTCATAATATGTTGGTTATTTCTTGTCGTACGCGTGCAGCGGATAGTCGGTGGTGTAGTGCAGTCCGCGGCACTCCTTGCGCTCGATAGCCTGACGTGTGATGAGGTAGCCCACGTTAATCATGTTGCGCAGCTCGCAGATGTCGCGGCTCGCCTTTACGCGTTTGAAGAGCTCCTCGGTCTCCTCGTAGAGCAAGTCGAGGCGGTCCCACGCACGTTTCAAGCGCAGGTCGGAGCGCACGATGCCCACGTAGTTGGACATTATCTCGCCCACCTCCTTCACGCTCTGCGTGATGAGCACCTTCTCCTCGTTGGTCATCGTGCCCTCGTCGTTCCACTCCGGCACCTTCTCGTTGAAGTCGTACTCGTCTACGTGCTCCAGCGAGTGCTTTGCAGCAGCATCGGCGTACACCACAGCCTCGATGAGCGAGTTGCTCGCCAGGCGGTTGCCACCGTGCAGACCCGTGCAAGAGCACTCGCCGATGGCGTACAGGCGCTCTATCGACGACTGTCCGTTGAGGTCTACCTTTATGCCGCCACACATGTAGTGGGCAGCCGGGCGAACGGGGATATAGTCGGTGGTGATGTCGATGCCTATCGACTTGCACTTGAGGTAGATGTTCGGGAAGTGCTTCTTTGTCTCAGCCGGGTCTTTATGCGTAACGTCGAGGCACACGTGGTCGATGCCGTGTATCTTCATCTCCTTGTCGATGGCACGCGCCACGATGTCGCGCGGAGCTAAAGAGAGGCGCTCGTCGTACTTCTCCATGAACGACTCGCCGTTAGGCAAGCGCAGTATGCCGCCGTAGCCACGCATCGCCTCGGTGATGAGGAAGGCGGGGTGAGTCTCGCCCGGGTGGTAGAGCGCTGTCGGGTGGAACTGTACGAACTCCATGTCCTTCACCGTGCCCTTAGCACGATAAACCATTGCCTCGCCGTCGCCCGTAGCGATGATGGGGTTGGTAGTGGTCTGGTATACGGCACCGCAACCGCCTGTACACATCAGCGTCACCTTGCTCAGATACGTGTCCACCTTCTGCGTCTCGGGGTTGAGCACGTACGCACCGTAGCAATTAATATAAGGTGTGCGGCGTGTGACGCGCGCGCCAAGGTGGTGCTGCGTGATTATCTCCACGGCGAAGTGGTTCTCCTTAACGTCGATGTCGGGGCAGGCGCGCACCGCAGCCATAAGGCCGCGCTGTATCTCGGCGCCCGTGTCGTCGGCGTGGTGCAGGATGCGGAACTCGGAGTGTCCGCCCTCGCGGTGCAGGTCGAACTCGCCGTTCTCTTTGCGGTCGAAGTTGACGCCCCACTTCACGAGCTCGGCAATCTGCTCCGGCGCATTGCGCACTACTTGCTCTACGGCACGATGGTCGCTGATGAAGTCGCCCGCTATCATCGTGTCTTCTATATGCTTGTCGAAATTGTCGACTGCAAGATTAGTCACTGAGGCAACGCCTCCCTGAGCAAACGAAGTGTTTGCCTCGTCAAGCGAAGTCTTGCAAATCATGCACACCTTTCCCTTGTGTGCGCGAGCTACCTTCAAAGCGTAGCTCATGCCGGCAACTCCGGCACCAATAATCAGAAAGTCGTATTTAAAAACCATCTTTTCGGTATTTATTCTTAGACGCTGCAAATTTAGAGAAAAAAAAGAAGACACCGCAAGTTTGTCTACCTTTTTTTGCACTGAAGAAAAAAAACGACATTAATTTTTGCTCATATTAATAAAATGTATAACTTTGCAACCACCTATTCGAACACATTGTTTCTGTAATCAGACACATATTGTCGGTATGTTGTAACCTTTTTTATTAATTCAAACAAGTTATAACCTTTAATTTTTAGCAGTATGAAGAAAATCAAATCAGCAATGCTTATCCTGATGGTAGCCATTGGTTTCGCATCATTCGTATCATGTGGTAATAACAAGAACGCACAGCCCAACGACGCAAAGGTAGTAGCCGAGGCGCTCGAGGACAAGGAAGTAGAGGAAATGTCGTCGCTTATCAACTCCGTTTCGCTCTGCCTCGACTCTATCCAGGTGCAGGAGAACATGATCTTCAACAACCCTGAAGGCACAACAGACAAGCAACACATGCTCGCACAGCTGCGCGCATTCAAGGACCTGCTCGCTCGCAAGCAGCAGCAGATAGCCGACCTCACAGCCAAGAGCGAGGCACAGAACAAGCAGTCGAAGAAGACCATCGCCAGCCTCAACAAGATGGTTGACTATCTCAACGCACAGCTCGCCGAGAAGAGTGCAAGAATAGAAGAGCTCGAGAAGCTCGTGGAGACAAAGGATGTGAAGATAAACGAGCTGAACCTCAACCTCAGCACCGTGACAACCGAGAAGGAAGGCCTCAAGGAGCAGAACGCTCAGCAGGACAAGCAGCTCAACACACGCTACTATGTAGCTGCTTCGAAGAAGGAGCTCAGCGAGAAGGGTCTGCTCAAGGGCGGTTTCCTCAAGAAGAAGAAGGTAGACAACGCAGCTCTCGACAAGAGCCTCTTCAAGAGCGTCGACATGCGCCACTTCAAGACTCTGAAGCTCGACTCGAAGAAGGCGAAGGTGGTTTCGGGCAACCCTGAGGGCAGCTACACCATCGAGCAGAACGCCGACGGCACATCTACACTCACCATCGTAGACCCAGCCAAGTTCTGGAACGCATCTCCGTACCTTGTTATCCAGCTGTAAAGCAACGATAGTATTCAAACAAGGCTTCACATTGTTATATACATAAAAAAGTCCGTTCAGTATTGCTGAGCGGACTTTTTCTATATATGTCTGAGGAAAAATAAGCAGTGTGAGCTGTAAGATGAGCAGTTCGGGCTGGAAGATAGGCTGGAAGATAACTCGTTCTCAGACTTATCTTCCAGCCCTTACTGTGCTTATAACATGAGAGTTGCGGTGATGCTGGAAGATATGGAAGATTTTTTCGCCTACTCGATTCTTTTAGCAGACAATAGTGCTTCCATATCCAAGTGTTGTCTTATTTCTTTCCCTTTGTAGCAACTACGAAGTAGCCGATGAGGCAGCAGTAGGCTGCGAGCGAAGCCACTTCAGAGAGCGGGTTGGCAAACCATGCCTCCTTGAAAGCGTCTGATGCGATGTGAACGTCGCAGAAGCGGAGGAGGGCAGAGAGAACACCCATGAGAGCGCCACCTGCGATGAAGCCACTGGCGAGCAGTGTGCCCTTCTCGCCGCGCTCACGGTTCACCTCAGCGTTCTTAGAGCGCGATGTCACGTACCAGTTGACGATGCCGCCAACGAGGAGCGGAGTGTTCAGTTCGAGCGGGATGAACATGCCGAGCGCGAAGGCGATTGCCGGAACGTTAAAGTAGGTGAGCACCACGGCGATGACAGCGCCGATAGCGTACAGCGCCCACGGAGCACCTACGCCGTTCATGAGCGGGTCGATTACAGCCGCCATAGCGTTAGCCTGAGGAGCAGCGAGCTGTCCGCTTGCGAAACCGTATGTATGGTTGAGCAGAATCATCACGCCGCCCACGGTAGCAGCCGACACGAGTGTGCCGAGGAACTTCCAAGTCTCCTGCTTCTTCGGCGTTGTGCCGAGCCAGTAGCCAATCTTAAGGTCGGTGATGAAGCCGCCTGCCATAGAGAGTGCGGTGCAGACTACGCCGCCCATGATGAGCGCTGCGATCATGCCGCCCGTGCCCTTCAGTCCTACAGCCACGAGCACTACCGACGCGAGGATAAGCGTCATGAGCGTCATGCCCGACACGGGGTTAGAGCCTACGATGGCGATAGCGTTGCCGGCTACGGTGGTGAAAAGGAAAGCTATCACGGTGACGAGCAGAATGCCTACGACAGCGAAGAGCAGGTTGCCCTCCATCACGCCGAACCAGAAGAAGATGAAGGTGATGAGGAGCGTAGCGATAGAGGCGATGGCGATGAACTTGAACGGCAGGTCGCGCTGCGTGCGTACGGTGTCGGCAGACGCCTGTGCGCCGCCCTTCATCTCGTTTGCGGCGAGCGACACGGCGCCCTTGATGATGCCCCACGACTTGATGATGCCGATGATGCCAGCCATGGCGATGCCGCCGATGCCGATGCTCTTGCCGTAGTATTTGAAGATCTGTTCAGCCGACATTGCGCCTACGGTCTGCGTAATCTCGGGGTTCCAGATGTTGAGCACCTGGTCGTGGAAGAGCATGGACATGCCCGGCACGATGAGCCACCATACGGCGAACGAGCCGAGACAGATGATGAAGGCGTACTTCAAGCCGATGATGTAGCCCAAGCCCAGCACGGCAGCGCCGGTGTTCACCTTGAACACGAGCTTAGCCTTGTCGGCAGCCACGGCGCCCCATTCTACGACGCGGGATGTGAAGCACTCGTTCCACCAGTAGACGGTAGCCACGATGAAGTCGTACAGACCGCCGATGAGGCCGGCGATGAGCAGCGGCTTAGCCTGCGAGCCGCCCTTGGCTCCGCTCACGAGCACCTGCGTGGTGGCTGTGGCTTCGGGGAAGGGATACTTGCCGTGCATGTCCTTCACGAAGTATTTGCGGAACGGAATCATAAACAGGATGCCGAGGATGCCGCCAAGCAGCGACGACATGAACACCTTGACGAACGAGACGCTCATCTCTGGATACTTTGCCTGCAGGATGTAGATGGCGGGCAGCGTGAAGATGGCTCCGGCTACGATGGTGCCCGAGCAGGCACCGATGCTCTGGATGATTACGTTCTCGCCCAGCGGGTTCTTGCGCTTGGCGAGTGTAGATGCGCCTACGGCGATGATGGCGATAGGGATGGCTGCCTCGAACACCTGGCCCACCTTCAGTCCGAGATAGGCTGCTGCGGCTGAGAAGAGCATCGCCATGATGATGCCCCAGGTCACCGACCATAGGTTTACTTCGGGATAACTCCTGCCCGGTTCCATCACGGGCTTGTACTCTTCGCCCGGCTTCAACTCGGTGAAGGCGTTGTCGGGCAACTGAATCTGGTCTTTTTCGTTGTTTTCCATATTGTTGAGTTTTAAGTTATGTTGTCATGTTGAGGCGTTGAGGTGTTGAGATGTTGAGGTGTTGTGGTTTCAGGTTAGTTGATATCAACCCTACAAAGTTAGTTTAAAATTGGTGAAAAACACATCGCCATGTACATAATTATTTGAAAAACACTGAAAAATGAAAATTAAATCAGTAAATTTGCAACCGATTTAAATCTAAATTGCATTTTTATTTTATTACATCCAAATCTTATATGAGAAAGACTTTACTATCGTTGTGCATAGCTATGGCTTCGCTCTCTGTGTTTGCTGCTCCGGCAAGAAAGGGTTCGACGGTCATCAAGCTGGTCAATGGAACCGAACTGAAGGCTTCGCTTCAGGGCGACGAGTTCCTGCACTATTATCTCGCCGAGGATGGCAAGTGCTACAAACAGAACGCCGACGGGCTTTATGAACTTATGGACGTGCCTGCGGCTCGCGAGAATGCGCGCATGAAGCGTGCTCAGATTAACAAGAACATGGGCGTAAGGCGTCAGCGCATGATGAAGGCTGGCGAGAAGAAGGGCTACTTCGGACAGAAGAAAGGTCTTATCATGCTCGTGCAGTTCCCCGACCGCTCGTTCCAAAGCGCACACGACAAGAATTTCTACGAGAATTTCGCTAATAAAGAGAACTATACCGATGGCTCTTTCAAGGGCTCCGTACGCGACTACTACCACGCACAGAGCGGCGGACAGTTTGAACTTACGTTCGACGTTATCGGTCCGCTCACAGCTCCGAAGGAGTCGACATATTACGGCGAGAACTATCCTGGCGGCGGCTCAGACAAGCACGTTGGCGAGCTCGTTGCATGGGCGCTCGAGCAGTGCAAGGGCAAGGTAGACTTCACCCAGTATGACTGGGACAAGGACGGATATGTCGACCAGGTGTTCCTTCTCTACGCAGGTCGCGGTGAGAACTACGAGGGCGCAGCCTCTACCAACATCTGGCCTCACATGTTCTACCTCCAGCACAGCGACTACGGCAAGGTGTTCGATACCGGTCAGGGCGTATACGTGAACACTTACGCCTGCAGCTGCGAGCTTAACCCCGACAAGGGCTGCGACGGTATAGGCACAGTATGCCACGAGTTCTCTCACTGTCTCGGCTTTGCCGACATGTACGACACCACCTACTCTGGCGGCTACGGCATGGACGACTGGGATCTGCTCCACTCCGGCTGCTACAACGGCAACGGCTTCTGCCCGGCTGGCTTCACTGGCTACGAGAAGTGGGTGGCAGGCTGGATAGAGCCTATCGAGCTTACGAAGGACAAGATTGTGTCTGCCATGAAACCGCTCAGCGAGGGTGGCGAGACATACATCATGTACAACGAGAACTATCGCGACGAGTATTATATCATCGACAACCGTCAGAAGACAAAGTGGGACGCATCGCTGCCTGGTCAGGGCTTGCTCGTAACACACGTAGACTATCTGAAGTCGGCTTGGGACAACAACAACGTGAACGACGACCCTACCCACCAGCGCATGACGGTGGTTCACGCAGACAACTTCATGACATATCGCAATGCGTCTTACGACACATATCCGTTCACAGAGAACGGCGTTGTGAAGAACGACAGTCTCACCGACACTTCTAAGCCTGCCGCTACGCTCTTCAACGCCAACATCGACGGTTCGAAGCTCATGGGCAAGGCGCTGCTCGACATCAAGCAGAACGACGACAAGACCGTAGCTTTCCGTTTCCGCGGTCTGCCGGGCATGAACATCGACATCACTCCGGGTGCCGAACTCTTCTACGAGAGCTTCGACAACAACGCTGGCAAGGGTGGCAACGACGACGTTTGGACAGCTACTTCCACAAGCGCATTGAAGACCGACGTTTCGGGCTGGGTTTACAACAAGGGCTATGCTGCCAACAAGTGCGCACGCTTCGGCTCAAAGGCTGTGCCGGGCGAGGCTTCTACTCCTACGTTCAACGTGCCGTGCAAGGTGCGCCTCACCTTCAAGGCTGCTCCGTACGAGGGCGACGACAACACCGTTGACGTTTACTTCGGCAACACGATGCTCGAGCGCTTCTTCATGGAGGAGGGCAAGTGGAACGACTTCAGCGTAGAGTTTGAGGGCAACGGCTACGACCGCATCTACTTCAACGGCGGACAGCGCTTCTTCCTCGACGAGGTGAAGGTGTGCGTGGCTGGCGAGACCGGCATCGAGGACGTGAAGGTAGGCGTGCAGACCAACGACGGACGCATCTACACCGTAGACGGACGCTACGTAGGCAACAGCTTCAACGCTCTCGGCAGAGGCATCTACATCCAGAACGGAAAGAAATACGTTAAGTAAATGTATGTGCGAAGCGACGCACAGCAAGTGAAACATCATTATACGTAAAAACAATTAAGGGGATATGGCAAAAACGCCATATCCCCTTTTATTGTTTATATCATCAATCAATGTGAAGTGATCATCAATCAATGTGCAGATACTGTTTTACGTAATCGGCAACAGCTTCCTTCAGTCCCTTTGCGTCTACAATCTCCACGTATTGGGCGTGGCTCAGATAGAACACCATGAGCGGGTAGAGGTTGTATGTGAAAGTCTCTAACATCCACGTATCGCTGCCGTCTTGTTTGATATAGCGCGATATACCTGGATAATACTCCTTGAGAGCAGTCACAGCCTGCAGCTTCAGGCGGAGTCTGACGTCAATCTTATTCTCGCCCGACATGTGGAACGGGTCGATGCTCAGTTGCTTGTGCTTCTCCTTGAACTTCCACGGTTCGTCGGTCATCACTATCTTTTCGGCGCGCGAGATGCGGAATATCTTCACCTTGTCCTGTTCAGCCTCATAGCAATGAACATACTCGTTGTCGTCGATATGGAACGGTTCTACGATACGGTTCTTGATAGTGCCGCTGTTTATCGACTTGTATCCCACAAACCGCACTATGCGCTTCTTCTGTATAGCATCCTTCAGAATGATTATCTTGTCGTCGCTCTTGCGCAGAGCCTCCTGTCGGCGTCGGCGTATGTCCTCGATAGTCGACTCGTCTGTTATCTGCGCCGACGAGTTGTTCTTTCTGAGGTATGTCGTTCCGTCTTTCAGGTAGACCACGTCATACGGATAAGGCTCCACGACGATGCTCACCACGTTGTGCTCGTTGATAGGTTTCAGCGTCACGTATTTCCAGTACGTTTCGCCGAACCACTCCTCGCCCTGTCGGTTGATTTGTATCATATAGGCATCAAGGGTAGGGCTCATGCCGAATTTACGTGCAAGTGTGTCGAGGTCGTTCTTCAAGCCGACAGGTATGCCCTTGTCGTCAACGCCCAGATAGAGCACGCCGCCGCGATTGTTCATCATGGCGCAGATGCCGCGGAAGATGTTGTACGACTGCAGTTGCACCTTGGCGTTGGTAGGCGCTTCGAAGAACGAAGTCTTGAACTCCTTCATATCGTCTTCCTCGCCGAAGATGCCCTCCAGCTCGTTAGATAGTTCGAGCGTAGAGTCGCCGTCGGTCACAACCGACAGCTGGTTGAGTATCTGTTTCTTTATGCCTCTGAGCGTCTTGTTCTCAAGAATGCCGCACAGGCGGTTGTACGACTGCACGAGCGAGGCAGTCTTGCTCAGCGTCTCGTTTTCGTTCTCGATGTACGGGTCGAGAATGCCGCTTGTGGCGTCGTATCCCTTGGCAAAGCACGAGAGAATCTTCAGGATGTCGGCACCGTTTGTCACGGTCTCCTCGTCCTTCAGGTCTTCGGGCGTGTCGATGACGGCGATGGTGTTCCACTCGTCGCTGTCAGCCTTGGCGAAGAGTATGAGCGTCTTGATATACTTGGCTATGTAGTTGCAGTATTTCTCGTCCTTCTCGCTCTCAATCAGTGTGCACAGTATGCGTATTACGCTGAGTATGCGGTAGCGCAGCATAGGGTTGGTCTCATGACTCTGCAATACGTTCAGCGTGTTGAGGTATTCTTTTACGAACTCCGGCTGAATCGCCTCCTGCTCCTCCTCCTTTTCGGTTATAGATATATGAGAGAGCGAGTCGATGAAGCGTCTGAGCATTCTCGGGCACACGTCGTCTCGCGAGATGTCTCGTTTCTCTACCTGGTAGTCAACGATGTTACCATAGAGACAGCCTTTGAATTCGCCGTAAGTGTTGCATTTCTCAATCTCAATGTATGCACTACGGTCGTTGTTGTCAAGCTTCTCGTCTTCTTCTTCGGTCAGGTTGAGATAGACCATGAAGCCCTCGTCGGTCCAGAACTCTCGTAGCTTCAGAACGCCGCTCACCGCCTTGTGGTTATGAGCGTCGAAGCCGTAACCGGGCTGTGCGTTCTCGTTTATATATTCAACAAACAGGTCGGTAAGGCTGAACGTGCTGTTCGCCGGGTTGACATTTACATTGAAGCGGTCGCCCACATTTAGCACCTTCGCCCACACCTCGGGGCGGTATATCTTTGAGAAAATCTTCAGATTCTGCTCGAACACCAGCTGACCCTCAATCTGAGCATAGCTCGGGTCGATGGTCTTCACCGCAATGCGCAGCGGCGTCACCTCCGTCACCTCCACAGGCACGAGTTCGCCTTCGGTATAATTCAGAAGTCGCTTTGCGCTGGCCTCCTTCTTGCAGCCTTTCATAGCCTGCAGAATGTCGTCTACAAACTCCTCTATAGCCTCCACGTCGTCTTTCTTCGACTCCTTCAGCTGCAGGTCTTGCGTAGAACTCACATCGAAGCCGTACTCGGGCAGCAGATGGGTTGTCGATTTCTGCATGTACTTCTTCTCGTGCACATCTTTGTTGTAGGTGGCAAGCATTATCTCCGCATTCTTCACGGCTATCAGGCCCTTGCCCTCGTAGCAAGCCTCCGACTCGGTAGCGAACCTCATCTTGAGGAAGTTGACAACGAACATGTCGAGCGAGAAACCTATGATGTCGTTCCACGAGAAGGTGAGCACGTTGGGCATGTCGTGCGTCATCAGTCGCATAGCCATGCCGATAAGCTCGGGCACACTTCTATAGGCGAAGGTGCTGCGGTTAAGAGCCGTGGTGGTGTTCTGCATGCAGAGGCACACCAGGTTGTTGATCATCGTGAGCAGCACCAGCTTGCGTTCCTGACGGCTGGCGTCCTTCACTGCCAGCAGCCATGCGCCGCAGAGCCTTGTGTTGAATGTGAGCACCTCCTGCGCCTTGTCCTGTCTGTACATGGGCGCACCGGTTCGTGCTTCGACAAGAAGGGCTACACGCTCCTTCAGCAGTCGCAGCGACTCGGTGTACAGCGTATCGTAGGCATTGCCCGACGACTTGAGGTAGTTGAGAAAGTCCTCAAAGTATTCGTCTATATGTGTTGGTTTAGGTTTGAGCCAAATTGTTCCGTTTTCCATTTTTGTATGTTGAATATATTCTACGAACAAAGGTATAGTTTTTTAGCGAAACACACAAATTAATTATACTATTAGGTATAAAACAAAGCGAGGTAACAGCATTACCGCGTAGCGAAAATACTGTTACCTCACTTCTGTAATATCGTTACCGCGCCTTGGTAATATGCTTACCAGGTGCCGGTAACAAACGTTTTAGTTGCGGAATACCAATCCGTTGCTGTCGGCGTCGATCGTAATCGGCTTCTCACGCGACACTTCGTCCGAAAGAATCTTCTTCGAAAGGTCGTTGAGCACGCAGCGCTGTATGGCGCGCTTTACCGGACGTGCGCCGAACTCCGGGTCGAAGCCCTCGTCGGCGAGGTAGCCGATGGCAGCCGGCGTGACGTTGAGCGTGAAGCCCTGCGGCTCCAGCATCTTCTTCACGGCGTTCATCTGCAGCGTAACGACCTGGGCAATCTCCTCCTTCGTGAGCGGCAGGAACATGATGGTCTCGTCGATACGGTTGAGGAACTCGGGGCGTATGGTCTTCTTCAGCATCTCCATCACCTTCTCCTTGGTGTCGCCAATGACATGGTCGCGGTTCTCGGGCGTGATGCCTGCGAACTGAGCCTGTATGTACTGGCTGCCGAGGTTAGAGGTCATGATGATGATGGTGTTCTTGAAGTTGACGGTGCGACCCTTGTTGTCGGTGAGGCGTCCGTCGTCGAGCACCTGCAAGAGTATGTTGAAGACGTCGGGGTGAGCCTTCTCAATCTCGTCGAACAGCACTACAGAGTAGGGCTTGCGGCGCACAGCCTCGGTGAGCTGACCGCCCTCGTCGTAGCCTACGTATCCTGGAGGCGCACCGATGAGACGGGATACGCTGAACTTCTCCTGGTATTCGCTCATGTCGATACGCGTCATCATCGTCTCGTCGTTGAACAGATACTCGGCGAGAGCCTTCGCAAGCTCGGTCTTGCCGACACCCGTCGTGCCGAGGAAGATGAACGAAGCGATAGGACGCTTCGGATCCTGCAGTCCGGCACGCGAACGGCGTACGGCGTCGCTCACAGCCTTTATAGCCTCGTCCTGTCCGATTACGCGGCGGAGAAGCTCCTCCTCAAGGTGCAGCAGCTTCTCGCGTTCGCTCTGCATCATACGCGTTACGGGTATGCCCGTCCAGCGGCTTACAACCTCGGCGATGTCCTCGGCTGTCACCTCCTCGCGTATCATGGCGTTGCCGCCCTGCGTCGACTTCAGCTGGTTCTGTATAGAGTGTATGTCCTCTTCGAGAGCCTTCAGGCGTCCGTAGCGAATCTCAGCCACACGCTCGTAGTTGCCTTCGCGCTCGGCGCGCTCAGCCTCGAACTTCAGCTGCTCCATCTGCTGCTTGTCTTGCTGAATCTTGTTCACCAAGCCCTTCTCGCTCTCCCATTTGGCGCGGAACGCCTTCTCTTGGTCGCGCAGTTCGGCGATGTCCTTGTCGAGCTGCTTTATCTTCTCGGTGTCGTTCTCGCGCTTGATAGCCTCGCGCTCAATCTCGAGCTGCTTCAGCTTACGCGTAATCTCGTCGAGCTCCTCGGGCACAGAGTCGCGCTCCATGCGCAGCTTTGCAGCCGCCTCGTCCATAAGGTCGATGGCCTTGTCGGGCAGGAATCGGTCGGAGATGTAACGCTCCGAAAGCTTTACGGCAGCTATGCAGGCGTCGTCCTGTATACGCACCTTGTGGTGGTTCTCGTAGCGCTCCTTCAGTCCGCGGAGGATAGAGATAGCCGAGAGCTCGTCAGGCTCGTCTACCATTACGGTCTGGAATCGACGCTCGAGAGCCTTGTCCTTCTCGAAGTATTTCTGGTACTCGTTGAGCGTAGTGGCACCGATGCTGCGCAGCTCGCCGCGCGCAAGTGCAGGCTTAAGGATGTTGGCAGCGTCCATAGCGCCTTCGCCGCCGCCCGCACCTACAAGCGTATGAATCTCGTCGATGAAGAGAATGATGCGGCCGTCTGAGTTGGTCACCTCTTTTATTACGCTCTTCAGACGCTCCTCGAACTCGCCTTTGTACTTGGCTCCGGCTACGAGTGCGCCCATGTCGAGCGAGTAGAGCTGCTTGTCCTTAAGGTTCTCGGGCACGTCGCCGCGCACGATACGCTCTGCCAAGCCCTCAACGATGGCTGTCTTACCCGTACCCGGTTCACCTATTAATATAGGGTTGTTCTTAGTACGGCGCGAGAGAATCTGCAGCACGCGGCGTATCTCGTCGTCGCGACCTATAACGGGGTCGAGCTTGCCCTGGCGCGCCTCCTCAACGAGGTTTTTGGCGTACTTCGAGAGACTCTGGAAGTTCTCGTCAGCCGACTGCGACTGTATCTTCTCGCCCTGGCGCAACTCCTGAATGGCCTTCACGGTGTCGGCCTCGGTCCTGTCT
>ERZ1026874.1312-NODE-1312-length-13488-cov-6.200476_pt1 | contig 13488 bp, 14 predicted proteins | sample MGYA00380167_ERZ1026874 | MGnify/ENA primary metagenome ERZ1026874 (study PRJEB33269, sample SAMEA4719803) | human gut metagenome | biome: human-associated habitat; feature: organic feature; material: feces | place: Cameroon | collected 2013-10 ...
GAGAATGAAAGAGAAAAAAGGGAGCTTCAGCGGCTCAATCGGATTTGTGCTCGCTGCGGCCGGGAGTGCGGTAGGTGTCGGAAATATTTGGCGTTTTCCTTATTTATGTGCAAAGGACGGCGGCGGACTGTTTTTGCTTATTTATCTGGTGCTGGTGTTGACATTTGGTTTTGTTCTTTTGACAACGGATGTGGCGATCGGGAGGAAAACAAAGAAAAATGCGCTGAATGCATTTGCTGCGATTTGTCCGAAGTGGAAATTTCTGGGATATCTGACGTTTCTGGTCCCGGTGCTGATTATGACCTATTATTCGGTCATCGGCGGCTGGATTACGAAATATTTTGTGGAATACCTGGTATCTGGGGACAATGTGCCTGCACAGGACGGATATTTCACTTCGTTTATCACGTCAAAGGCAGCCCCGATCGTGTTTATGCTTCTGTTTCTGGCGCTGACAGCAGCGGTCGTTTACGGTGGTGTGGAAAAGGGAATCGAAAAGGTTTCGAGCTTTATTATGCCGGTGCTGGTTGTTTTGATTGTGGCGATTGCGATTTTTTCCCTGACGCTGTCGGCAGAAGGGGAGGACGGTACGGTTCGGACGGGAATGCAGGGACTGGCGATTTATCTGCTGCCGGATTTTCATGGACTGACGGTGAAACGGTTTCTGGAGATTTTGCTGGATGCGATGAGCCAGCTGTTTTTCTCCCTGAGTGTTTCGATGGGTATCATGGTGACTTACGGTTCCTATGTAAAAGATGACGTGGACTTAAATAAAACGACGAACCAGATCGAAATTTTTGATACGGGAATTGCATTCCTCGCTGGAATGATGATTCTGCCTGCTGTTTATGTGTTCCTTGGAAAAGAGGGCATGGCGTCCGGCCCCAGCCTGATTTTCATTTCGCTGCCGAAGGTCTTTGCGGCGATGAGAGGCGCAGGAAGAATCGTGGCAATCGCCTTTTTCCTGATGATGGGCTTTGCGGCGCTGACATCGTGTGTATCCGTTATGGAAACGCTGGTTGCAAACTGTATGGAAGTATTTCATCAAACGCGCAAAAAGATGTGTGGACTGATCGGCGTTTATTCGCTGGTAACGGCGGTGCTGATCTGCCTTGGCTACAACGTGCTTTACTTTGAACTGCCGCTGCCAAACGGTTCCACCGGACAGCTGCTCGATGTGATGGACTATATCAGCAACAGCTTTCTGATGCCGTTTATTTCCTTGCTGACGAGTATCCTGATCGGCTGGGTGATTGGCCCGGACTGGATCGTTGGTGAGGTGGAGAAAAACGGTGAGCGCTTTACAAGGGCGAAGCTGTATCGTTTTATGATCAAATACGTCGTGCCTGTTGTGATGCTGATCCTGTTTTTGACCTCGACGGGACTGTGGAATAGGATTGCGTAAGGATTGATTCTAATTCTTAAATATATTAAAATTGCATAAAAGCTCTTCTATAAAATAAAATGTATGGTATAATATAACCAACAAAGTCGTTAAAAATCTAATGATTCAGAAAACGTACATCTTATTTACAGGAGGGCTTTTACAATGGCAAGATTTACATTACCAAGAGACTTATATCATGGAAAAGGTGCCCTGGAAGCACTTAAGACATTTAAGGGCAAGAAAGCAATGATTTGTGTTGGCGGTGGCTCCATGAAGCGTTTTGGATTTTTAGCCAGGGCAGAGCAGTATCTGAAAGAAGCCGGCATGGAAGTGCAGTTATTCGAGGGTATCGAACCAGACCCTTCTGTTGAGACTGTTATGAAAGGTGCGGCTGCGATGCAGGCATTTGAGCCGGACTGGATTGTTGCAATGGGCGGAGGTTCTCCAATCGATGCAGCAAAGGCAATGTGGATTAAATACGAATATCCAGATATCACATTTGAAGATATGTGTAAAGTATTTGGAATTCCATCCCTTCGCCAGAAAGCACATTTCTGTGCAATTTCTTCGACATCTGGAACAGCGACCGAAGTGACTGCATTTTCGATCATTACTGATTACGAAAAAGGAATCAAATATCCAATTGCAGATTTTGAGATAACACCGGATGTTGCTATCGTAGACCCGGATTTAGCAGAGACGATGCCACAGAAATTAGTTGCACACACAGGAATGGATGCGATGACACATGCGATTGAAGCTTATGTTTCCACTGCAAACTGTGACTTCACAGATCCGCTTGCCCTGCATGCAATTAAGATGATTCAGAAAGATTTGGTAGATTCTTATCATGGAGACATGGCAAAGAGAGATTCCATGCACAATGCACAATGTCTTGCCGGAATGGCATTTTCCAATGCACTTTTAGGAATTGTACACTCCATGGCACATAAGACAGGCGCAGCGTTTGCAGATTATGGTGCACATATTATCCACGGAGCAGCAAATGCCATGTATCTGCCAAAAGTTATTGCATTCAATGCTAAGGATGAGACTGCAAAGAAACGTTATGGTGAGATTGCAGATTTCATGGGACTTGGTGGAAACAGCCTGGATGAAAAGGTACAGCTTTTGATTGCATACCTTCGCAAGATGAATGATGATTTAAAGATTCCACATTGTATCAAGAACTACGGACAGGACAGCTACCCAACAGATCAGGGATTCGTTCCGGAAGAAGTGTTCTTAGAAAGATTGCCGGAAATTGCAGCGAATGCAATCCTGGATGCTTGTACAGGTTCAAATCCAAGACAGCCAAGCCAGGAAGAAATGGAAAAATTGCTGAAATGCTGTTATTACGATACAGAAGTAGACTTCTAAGCAAGAATGAAAAGGCGCTCCATCAGAAGTGGTGGTGCGCCTTTCTTATAGGAAACTTCGTTTCCATACGATAAAAAAAGCTCTGCGAGGATGCGTACTCGGTGTACATGAGATCGAGGCTATTCCGTCAGTTTATGACTGCGGGATAGCCTCGTTTTTTCGTTAGGAGCCTCCGCTGCAACAGCCGGAGGCTCATTCGTTTCAGGGTTCAGTTTTTGTTTGCAGCTGTTTATTCTGCCGCCGGAGCATCGGATTCGGAAGCGGTTTCCTCAGTCTTTGCATCGCCGGAGGTTTCCTCAGCTGCAGGAGCTGCACCGGCTTCAGGCTCGCTGGAGTTTTCCATTGTTTCCGGAGCATCGGTCGCCGGAGCAGATTCCGCTTCTTTTGCAGCCTCTTCCTTTGCAAGTGCCTCTGCAGCCTCCTTTGCCTCTGCAGCAGCTTCGGCTACAGTGGTGTGAACCTTGTCTGCTACGTAGCGGGCAGCGTCTTTGGCCAGATCAGCGGCAGCACTTCCGGCCTGCTTTGCAGCGCCGGCAGCAGTGTGAGCGGCTTCCTCGACAGCCTGTACATCTTCGTTGCTGCGAACCTTGTCGACCGTTTCGTTGATCTTGCCGGTTACGGTTTCGTATTCGCTGCTGTTTTTGATTCTGGAAACGGTGTCGCCGACTTTATTGAAAACAGTGTCGCGCAGCTGGACAGCCTTATCCTGAGCAGCCTTTAAGTCCAGGGTCACATAGGTATGCCCGTCCTCTTTCGTTTCGGAAGAAAAGACGGGAGTGTCTTCTTTTGCTTCTTCTTTGGCTTCCTCCGGATGCTCGCTTTCATCAACGAAATCATCGTCCGTGAAATCGGTGTCGTCAAAGTCATCCTCTGGATCTTTTTCGAAATCATCCTCTTCTTCCGGAGCTTCCTGCACTGCGGCTTTTTTATTCTGGAGATAATAATAAGCAGCGGCAGCAGCGGTGCCGGCGGTAACTGCGAGAGTGAAAAGTTTTCCTAATTTTTTAGCCATAATAATGCCCTCCATACATATACCAGAATATGGTTACTTATTTCTCTCATTTTAATACTATTTTATGAAAATGAAAAGGTCAGTATGTATGAAAAATCTATAAACTTAACATTGAAGTGACCCTGCAGGTATGATAGAATGAAACGACTCAGAAAGTCAATGACGCGGGGACAGACACATGAATGATAAATTTTTTGATTTGAAACAGGAAAAGCAGGACCGGATGATCAATGCATCTCTGAAGATTTTTTCCAGGGGCGGCTATCGACACGCCAGCACGGATGAGATCGTAAAGGAGGCGGGGATCAGTAAGGGACTGCTTTTTCATTATTTTGGAAGTAAACTGGGGCTGTACGGATTTCTGTTTGACTACAGCGCGCGCTTTATGTTGTTGGAGCTTTCCAGAGAGGTAAAACGTTCCGAAACGGATTATTTTGCCCTGACAAAGCAGATGGAACAGGCGCGGATGCAGGTGATGAAGCTTTATCCGTATATGCAGCGGTTTCTGGATGTTGCGGTAAAAGAAGAGCATACGGAAGCGGTGGAGCGGATCGCGGAAAAGAAGCTGGATTACGAGGATCGGCTGCGGGCATACAGCATGCAGGCAGATTACAGCATTTTTGCACCATACGGGGATTCTGTGCGCGTGACAAAAATGGTGCGCTATACGATCGACGGGCTGACCGATGAGATGTCGGAGCGCTACGATTTTTCCCCGGAGAAGCTTTTTGCAGAGATCTGCGCTTATCTGGACACGCTGCAGCGGATGACCATAAAAGAGACTTAAAGGCGCAAGCAACTGCGGAATGGAGGAAGAAGAGTGAAAGAAAAGCTTTATACGATACCGTTGAATGATGCGGTAAATGCGGGCGATGAGTGCCCTTTTTGTTATATCGAGCGGAATGTAGAGCAGGATCTGATGGATTTTGTGCTTGGCTCCTGCGCTTCGTACATGGAGAGCGATGTCCGTGAGGATACAGACCGGGAAGGATTTTGCCGCACGCACATGAAAAAAATGTTCGATTACGGCAACACCCTTGGCAATGGCTGGATTTTAAAAACCTACTATAAAAAACTGCTGTCCGAAATGGATGGAGAATTCAGGCATTTCAGACCGCAGAAGCAGTCGATGGGGGACAAGCTGCGCAAAATTGCACCGAAAAACTCCGTGGCAGACTGGGTGCAGAAAAAGGAAAGCACCTGCTATATCTGCGACCGTTTCCAAAAAGAATACGAGCGCTATCTGGACACTTTTTTCTATTTATATGAAAAAGACCCGGATTTCAAAGCACGGATTGCAAAGAGCAAGGGCTTTTGCCTGCATCATTTTGGGGAGCTTTGCAGCAGCGCGGATACCAGACTGTCGGAGAAGGAAAAAGAGACCTTTTTCCCGGAAATTTTCGAGATCATGCAGAAAAATATGGAGCGTATGAGCGCAGATGTGGACTGGCTGATTGAAAAATTCGATTACCAGAACAAGGACGCGGACTGGAAAAATTCCAAAGATGCCATACAGCGCGGAATGCAGAATATCCGGGGCGGTTATCCGGCCGATCCGGTTTATAAAATGAATAAATAGACAGGAGAAATGAGAGAAAAGACATGAGTAATGCAAAAGAAACCAAAGTAGAAGACCACGATTATTCCCTGCAGCCGGTGCCTCAGTTTGCACGGCGCAGACTGCTGACAATGTTTATGATCATGCTTGGCTTTACGTTTTTTTCAGCCAGCATGTGGACGGGACAGACGCTGGGTGACAGCCTTGACCTGTCCGGCTTTATCGGTTCCCTGATTCTGGGAGGTATCATTCTTGCAATTTATACCGGCTCTCTGGCTTATGTCGGTGCCAAAACCGGACTTTCCCTGGATCTGCTGGCACAGCATTCCTTCGGTGCAAAGGGCTCCTATTTACCGTCTGTGCTGACCAGCTTTACCCAGATCGGATGGTTTGGCGTAGGCGTTGCGATGTTTGCAATTCCGGTTGCAAAACTGATCGCTCCGGAAAATCCCTGGCTGCCTTATTTGCTCGTTGCGATTGCCGGCATTTGCATGACCGGTTCCGCATTTTTCGGAATTAAGGCGATGACCATCGTCAGCTATATTTCCGTTCCGCTGATCGCAATTCTCGGCATTACGGCGATGGTAATGGCGGTCAAAACCGGTGACGTTCCGCTGGCTGAAAAATTTGCAGAAAGCCAGGGTATGAGCGTCATTGCAGGCGCCGGACTGGTCATCGGTTCGTTTGTCAGCGGCGGTACGGCAACTCCGAACTTTGCAAGATTTTCCAAAACGGCACTGCAGTCCGTTATCGTCACAGTAGTCGCATTCTTTATCGGTAACAGTCTGATGTTCTGCTTCGGCGCGTTCAGCGGCGTTTATGTAGGCGGAAACGATATTTTTGAAGTTATGGTTGCGCTGAACCTGACGGTATTTGCGATTATCGTCCTGGGCTTAAATATCTGGACAACCAATGATAACGCGCTTTATACCGCAGGTCTTGGACTGTCCAATATCACAAAAGTGCGTAAACGTCCGATGGTTGTAATTTCCGGTATTCTGGGAACCGTAACCGCGGTATGGCTGTACAACAATTTTGTCGGCTGGCTGAATATCTTAAACTGCACACTGCCCCCGGTTGGCATGATTGTTGTACTTGGCTATTTCTGCCATAAAGAAGAATACGAAAAATGGGATGTGATTCCCAGACAGGTCAACTGGTTCGCAATCGCAGGCGTCCTCATCGGTGCGGCTGTTGCAAATCTGGTTCCGTGGGGCATCGCTTCTGTCAACGGCATGGTTATTGCAGCAGTATGTTACCTTGTTGGAGAACTGGTAGAACGGAAGAAGAAAAAATGACATTACGAGAATTACCAATTGGAAAAACAGCCACAATCAAATCGGTCGGAGGAGATGGCGCGCTTCGGCAGCACTTTCTGGATATGGGACTGATTCCGCAGGGCGACGTGACAATGGTGAAATATGCGCCCATGGGCGATCCGATGGAGCTGCGGATTCACAGCTATGAACTGACGCTGCGCCTGGCAGATGCGGAGAAAATTGAAATTGAGAACGTGCGGGACGTCTGTCCTGAGGCTTTCCGGCAGATAGGGAAGCCGATTCCCCATCCGGGTCTGGGAGAAGAGGGAAAATATCACGATAAGGAAAAGGAAGATCCGCTGCCGGATCAGGAGGTACTGACGTTTGCCCTTGCCGGCAACCAGAACTGCGGAAAAACGACACTTTTTAATCAGCTGACCGGCTCAAATCAGCATGTCGGAAACTTTCCGGGTGTTACGGTAGACCGAAAGGACGGTCAGATCCGTGGACAGGAAAATACGCTGGTAACGGATCTGCCGGGCATTTATTCGATGTCCCCATATTCCAGCGAAGAGGTTGTGACGAGAAACTTTCTGCTGGAGGAGCACCCAAAAGGAATTATCAATATCGTGGATGCGACAAATATCGAACGGAACCTTTATTTGACGATGCAGCTGATGGAGCTGGATATCCCGATGGTGCTGGCGCTTAATATGATGGATGAGGTGCGGGAAAACGGCGGTTCCATTCTGGTTAATCAGATGGAGGCGCTTCTGGGCATTCCGGTTGTTCCGATTTCCGCAGCCAAAAACGAAGGCATTGAAGAGCTGATTTCCCATGCGGTTCATGTGGCAAAGTATCAGGAGCGCCCCGGACGGGTGGATTTTTGCGACAGTGAGGAAGACGGCGGTGCCGTGCATCGGTGTCTGCATGCGATCATGCATTTTATTGAAGATCATGCAAAAGAAGCGGAGATTCCGGTGCGGTTTGCAGCTTCCAAGCTTGCAGAGGGAGATGTCCTGATCCGGGACAGCCTGAAGCTGGATGAAAATGAAAAGGAAACCCTGGAACATATCATCTGCCAGATGGAAGCAGAGCGGGGGCTGGACCGTGCCGCTGCGATTGCGCACATGCGGTTTGATTTTATCGAAAAGGTGTGCGACGAAACGGTGATTCGCCCCAAAGAGAGTAAAGAACATATCCGCAGTCAGAAAATCGACCGGATTTTAACGGGAAAATATACGGCGCTTCCGTGCTTTGCAGGCATTATGGCGCTGGTGTTTTTCCTGACTTTCAGCGTAATCGGATCAGGCCTGTCAGATCTGCTCGATGCAGGGATTACGGCGCTTGGAAGCTGGGTGGATGCGCACATGACAGCGTGGAACGTAAACGATGTGATTCATTCCCTTGTGATGGACGGTATTTTTAATGGCGTCGGAAGCGTGCTGAGCTTTCTGCCCATCATTGTGACGCTGTTTTTCTTTTTGTCGCTGTTGGAGGACAGCGGATATATGGCGCGGGTTGCGTTTGTGATGGACAAGCTGCTGCGCAAAATCGGTCTTTCCGGCAGAAGCATTGTGCCGATGCTGGTTGGATTCGGATGTACCGTGCCGGGCGTTATGGCGAGCCGGACGCTGCCCTCTGCCCGGGACCGGAAAATGACGATTTTGCTGACGCCTTTTATGAGCTGTTCTGCAAAGCTGCCGATTTATGCGTTTTTTACAGCGGCATTTTTCCCGAAACACGGGGCACTTGTGATGATTGCACTGTATTTTGGCGGAATTGTGATCGGGATTTTGATGGCACTTTTCATGCGCGGTACGCTGTTTCAGGGAGAAGCGGTTCCCTTTGTCATGGAGCTGCCAAACTATCGGATGCCGGGAGCCAAAAATGTTGGACATTTGCTCTGGGACAAGGCAAAGGATTTTCTGCAGCGGGCCTTTACCGTTATTTTCATGGCAACGCTGGTGATCTGGTTTTTGCAGACCTTTGACCTGCATCTGAACATTGCAGCGGATTCGAAAGACAGCATACTTGCGCTGGCTGCCGGAAGCCTTGCATTTTTGTTTGCACCCATGGGCTTTGGAGACTGGCGGATCTCCACGGCGCTGATCACCGGATTTATGGCAAAGGAAAGCGTGGTTTCGACGCTTTCCGTGCTGTTTGGTTCCACCGGGGCGCTGCAGACGGTTCTGACGCCGCTTTCTGCTGCGAGCCTTCTGGTGTTCTGCCTGCTGTATACGCCCTGTGTGGCGGCGATTGCTTCGATTCGTCGGGAGCTTGGCGGAAAATGGGCGGTATTTGTTGTGGTCGGACAGTGCGTGATCGCCTGGATAGCGGCGTTTGTGGTCTATCAGGTTGGCCATTTGTTTATTTGATAACATAGCGTCGGGGCTGCGGCGACTAAAATAGAAAATCAGGAGAGGTACATTATGAAAAATCAAAGCATAACCGAAGCGATGCTTCAATTTATCGAGGAGAGCCCGACGGCATTCCATGCGGCGGCAAACGTAGAAGCGCTGCTTTTGGAAAACGGCTTTGAAAAGCTGGAAAATCTGGCGGAGGGAGCTCTCGTGCCGGGCGGAAGCTATTATACGATGCAGAACGGTTCAGCGGTGCTGGCGGTGAAAATTCCCGAAAATCCTGCCAAGGGTTTCCGGATTGCAGCAAGCCACAGCGATTCTCCGTGCTTTAAAATCAAGGAAGTGCCGGAGATGAAGGTGGAAAACACCTATGTGAAGCTGAATGTGGAAAAATACGGCGGCATGATTTTAAGCCCGTGGCTGGATCGCCCGCTTTCCGTTGCCGGTCGTGTGTTTGTGGCCGGAAAAGATGGAAAGCCGGAAGCAAAGCTCGTCAATCTGAAAAAAGACCTGTTGATAATTCCCAATGTAGCGATTCATTTTAACCGGGAAATCAACAATGGCTTTGCATACAATCCGCAGACAGACATGGCACCGCTGATGGGGCTGGATCAGGAGCTTTCGATCAAAAAGCTGTGCGCAGAAGCGGCAGACGTGGCGGAAGAGGAGATTCTTGGCAGTGATCTGTATGTGTATAACAGGGATAAAGGGCGCATCATGGGAGCGGACGATTCCCTGATCGGCTCTCCGCGTCTGGACGATCTGCAATGTGCTTATGCGACGCTGCACGGATTTCTGGCATCGAAGCCGGAAGAATTTATCAGTGTGTATGCGCTGTTTGACAATGAAGAAGTTGGAAGCGGAACGAAGCAGGGCGCAGATTCCACATTTTTGGAGGAGTTTCTGGAAATTGTTCTGGAAAATGTCTATCCGGATAAAAACAGGCTCTGGAAGCGCAGCTTTTATCAGAACAGCTTTCTTTTGTCCGCGGACAACGGACATGCGGTGCATCCGAACCATCCGGAGAAGACCGATCCGACCAACCGCCCGTACTTAAACGGTGGTGTTGTGCTCAAATATAACGGCAGTCAGAAATATACGACAGACGGTTATTCTGCAGCAATTGTCCGCCAGATCTGCAATACCTGGGAGATCCCGCTGCAGACCTTTGCAAACCGTTCGGATATCGCAGGCGGTTCCACGCTCGGAAATATTTCTACTGCCCATGTCTCTATTCCCTCTGCGGATGTGGGACTGGCACAGCTGGCCATGCATTCTGCATTCGAGACAGCGGGGGTGAAGGATACCGAAGCACTGGCACAGCTGGCAGAGCATTTGTTTGTGTGAGTTTCCTTTGACACGAACCTATGTTGCTACTTGATCCCGAAAAAACAACATGGATTGAGGCAAGAAGTCGATGACAAATAAAAAAAAGATTCGAATAACGTTAAATGCACCGGTTGTAATCGGTATGGTAGGAATCAGTTTTTTTGCTACGTTGTGCAATTATATTACATCAGGAACTTCGAATAGAGTTTTGTTCATGACGTATCATTCTGCTTTATTATCACCGATGACATGGGTGAGAGCGTTTACCCATATATTTGGACATGCAGACTGGGAGCATTTCATAAGCAATATGAGCTATATATTGTTGCTTGGCCCGATGCTGGAAGAAAAGTATACGTCAAAAACCTTGACAGGAGTTATTGCAATAACTGCATTTGGAACGAGCCTGGTCAATTATGTATTTTTCCCCTCTGTGGCCTTATGTGGAGCAAGCGGCGTTGTATTTGCGTTTATCCTGTTATCTTCTTTTACCGGATTTAAGGATGGGGAAATTCCAATTACTTTTATATTGGTGGCGGTATTCTTTATTGGTCAGCAAATATGGGATGGTATTACAGTGCAGGATAACATATCCAATATGGCGCATATTGTTGGCGGCATGATTGGCGGAGCGTTGGGATATGTTTTAAATAAGAAGGCTACAGAAGCATGAGATGGAAGAAACCAATGTCAGATAGGATATTGGTACCTGATCCCGGGAAAAATTCGCTTCAAACGAAATTAAGACGAAAAATGTTGGATTTATTTCGCTATATTAGGATGTAATTGCGTTAGATCATCGTTTGGAGGTGCGTTATGGACTATTTATCTTGTGCGGATGTTGTTTCTGACGAGTCAAATGTGAAAAGAATGATTAATTAACAATCGTTTACCGTGATGCCCATTATATTGACGAATAAACTGGGAAAATATATACTTTATTTAATGAAAAATTTACCAAACCGGAGGGCGTCATGGGAATATTGGTTTCATTTTTAAGAGGAATTGTATCGCTGGTGCTGTTTGCGGCAGCGGTCACTACAGTTGTGATCGATATGGAATTTATCGGGGAAAAACTGGGAAAATATAAACTCCTTCGATACGGACTGATCGCAGGAGTTGTTTTGCTGTTGTTTCTCATAGGATTTAATTCTACCTGTAACGTAGTGATAATTGCTATCGATATATATGGAGTCTGGGCTTTTTTCAGAAGAAAAAAAGAAGACGATCTGGCATGGGAAGAGCGCCAGGCAAACGAAGAAAAAGAGCGAAGGGCCACAGAGTGCTATCAGAAAGCAGAGAATATCAAAAAGACAGATCTGGTGCAGGCGCGCGAGCTTTACCGCGAGGCAATGGAGAACATAGTCCGCTGAAGGATTTGCCTCGGATCCATATGCTGTATGCAGAAAAGCTGAAAAAAGAAGCGAGCAGTGATCTTCAATCAGAACAGCAGCCGGAAACGTATAAATCCCGCATCGAGGCATGCAGAGAGGCTATTTTGGAAACGGGAAAGGCAATTTTCTGGCAAAAATGTATTTCCAGACAGCCGAAGAAAAATGATAAAGAAGTAAATCAGATGTATGAAGTGCAGAAGGAGCTTTATGTATATCTGGATTCCCTGGAGGATCTGAAACATTACGCGGAAAAGAAAAAGCGGATCGATGCGGAAATAGAAAAGGCAGAAGAAGAGCACGCAAGGGAAGCTGCTTTGTACGCACAGAAAAAAAAGGAAGACGCTCTGCGGAATGCAGAGATGATGGGAGTCATTTTTGGAGCAGAGATGGAGGCATATTTGCTGGCAAGAGACTTTGCAGAAGAAATCAAAGAGGATCCCTGGCTGTATTGTGCCCTTACAGATGTCGATCCGTGGCTTGTGAATATACTGTAGGACTGCAAATCTGCGCCAGGCTGTACCGGAATTTGCAGGAGAAGGAGAATATCAATGCCCTACGATTTTCGGAATAATCGAACGAATTACGAGAAAGAAAAAGAAGTGCGGGAAAAGCGTCTGTCCGCTTATTCGGAAGACATTCAGAAAAGGACGTTGGAACAGTCCTGTGAGTTGATCCGGCAGCTGGTGGAAGAGAGACGGCGGCAGGGGATGACCCAGCAGGAGGTGGCGGACATTACAGGAATTTTGCCTTCGAATCTGGCGCGGCTGGAGAGTGGAAAAAGAGTTCCGACACTGGTTGTTTTGCAGAAATATGCCTTCGCGTTGGGAAAACATATCGAGTTAAAGCTTTGCGACGGGGCGGAGGAATAAAATGGGGGAAGAGACTCAACCAATCGCCGGTCTGCATAGGGATATTGAGGAACTTCCGCACGCGGAGCTATTGACTGCCCTCCACGAAAACCAAGACGAGCAGCATCTCTGGGACTGCATTGTTGCATTTGAGGGATATCCGTTTCAGACGATTTCCGGACTGCCGTTTTCCTATCAACTGAAAACCGGACGAAACGGCGAGCTGACGAAGGAGCTCTGGATTGATCGGCGGGAAAACAGCAAAAGCCTGGCGTGGAGCTCGGTGCGGCTGGCATTTGAAAAGACGGAAGGAAAGCCGGTTGTGACACGGCCGAAAGCACTGGGAGATATCCGCGGCATATCTTATATTTACGGGATTTTTCTGAAATTTGGGCTGATCGAGGCAGCGCAGAAAGATACGAAAAAAGAAGAGACCTGAAAGTCGATTACTGTTCACACGCCTGCTCCCAAACGGTACGAGTGAACTGCAATGGAATTTTTTTAAAATTTTTTAAAATCCGGAAAAAGTCTTGCATTGCGCACACTCCTATGGTATTATGAATAAGCTGTCCGTAGAATATTACAGGCAGTGGCCGAAAGGCCTCGCGGATGAGAACAAGTACAGATAACCAATCAATATAAGACGAGGTGAAAGGAAATGAAAGCAGGAATCCATCCTAACTACTACCAGGCAACTGTAACCTGTAACTGTGGCAACACATTCGTAACCGGCTCTACCAAGCCCGAACTTCACGTTGAAGTTTGCTCTAAGTGCCATTCTTTCTACACTGGCCAGCAGAAGGCAGCACAGGCTCGCGGACGTATCGATAAGTTCAACCGCAAGTATGGTGTGGCAAGCAAATAAGAAATTGGGTAAGGTTGAGGTTTTTATAAATCTCAACCTTAATTTAATTGTGACAATAGAATGCGCGCTTTGCGAGCATTCTATTCCTTTTTA
>ERZ1026874.1315-NODE-1315-length-13472-cov-128.516285_pt1 | contig 13472 bp, 9 predicted proteins | sample MGYA00380167_ERZ1026874 | MGnify/ENA primary metagenome ERZ1026874 (study PRJEB33269, sample SAMEA4719803) | human gut metagenome | biome: human-associated habitat; feature: organic feature; material: feces | place: Cameroon | collected 2013-10 ...
ATAGCATGGAGCAGGCTAAGGCTTGTTTGGAGAAATCTTATTCTATTTCAGACAGCCTTCATAATCTGAGCCTAAAATGTCTGGCATTGGATAAGCTGATTGAAGTAGAAGAACAGCTGGCATCTTACAAAGCTTTGAAATATGCTAAAGCTTTGGTGAAGATGTATGAGTCCATGCCAAATGTATCTATATATAATAAGGTGGCAGCGCATTTGAGTCTAGGGGAAACCTTTTTTAGTGTAGATAGTTTACAACAAGCCTTGGAAGAAGAGGAAAAAGCATATAGGTTGGCGAAACAGGTGGATGATAGAAACTTATTGTCTTATGTAAGACAAAATCTAGCAAGTTCCTTTGAGGAAATGGGAGAAAAGGATAGTTGTTTGTATTATGCACGACAGGCTTATGACTTGACTGCTGCAAATAGATTCTCTTGCTTGTTGACGTTGGCTTCTGCTTATATCTCTGTAGATTCTATAAACCAAGCCTTTAGGTTGTTGAAACAAGCAACGCCAAAAACGGCAGAAGATCGTTACTCAGTGTTTTATGTGCAAAGCCAAGCTGCAATGAAAGCCCAAGATTATAAGTCTGCTAAGAGCTTTAGCGATTCGGCGTACTATTATTTGGAAGATATGTATCGAACAGCATTACAGGGTAAAGCAGATTATTATAAATCATTCTTGAAAAAGGAAAGTGAAAGGGCGAAAATGCAAGGTAAAGCAGAAATGCAGCGATGGGTGTTTAGCTTGATGGCCATATTGTTTTTTGTTGTGATTATATTTGTTTTGTATGTTTATAAATCATATAAGAAGCAGGTAAAACTACGTATGGAACATGAAAGGGAGGTGCATCTCCAAAAGCAACAAATGCAGGATAAAATACATCAAGAGGAACTTTCACATAAAGAGGTTCAACTATCTGTGATGCGTAACTATTTGCAAAAGAAAATAGATGTTGTGGAAAAAATAAATTCCATAGCTCCAAATGAGAATAAGCACATTGTGTTGTCAGAGAGTGATTGGGACGAATTGGAGGTGTTTTTAGATAGTGTGGAAAACCTATTTGTAAAACGACTCAAACAAAAACATCCAAATTTATCTAAGGCCGATTTACGGCTGATGATGCTGTTGCGTTTAAAGCTGTCGCAAAAAGCGTTGGCTTCTATCTATTGTATAAGCGAGAAAGCAATTAAGCAAAAATTGTTCTTGTACAAGGATAAGGTTGGCATCAAAAATGAGCATTTTTCATTACGTAACTATATAGAAAACTACTAAAAAGAAGAGGGTAAAATGAAGATTTAGACCTTATGAAACGGGGGGGGTAATTTTAAGAGTCTGATATATAGCATTATATGTGCTTTGTACTATTGCGAAGAAATAGACCTATTTTGTTAGGCTTATATTGGAAAAACTAGTAATTTTGCAGCCGAGAATTAATAACAATTAAAATGGTAAGGTTATGAAGAAAGTGAAAATGTTTGTTTTGATGCTGTTGTTTCTTGTTTTTGCTCCTAGCCAAGTGGGTGCAAAATATTCTCTTGCGGCAAAGAACATTCCTGTGAATAGAAAAAAAGGACATTTGGGAACTCGTGCAGATGGTCTTGATATTGTGGTAAGCTTAGAACAAAATTCACTTGTTGCAAAAGTAAGCCATTATGTTGGTGAAGTAAAGGTTTATGTTTATGATGACAATGGAAATATTGCTGCTACTACTTTTCTGTTCGTAGATGGCGATGGACAATGTACTTTGGACTTACATACATTAGATAGTGGTCCTTATGAAGTTGTTCTTGAGTTTTCCAGTGTAATTTATGCAGGCATATTTGAACTCTAAGTTATTAACTATATAAATAAAAGATACGCATGAAAAAGTTGTTATTGTTGGTGCTTGTTGCCTATGGCTGTGCATTAAATTCATGTACAGACCAAAATGGAGAACTTGTTAGCTTTGCGCAAAACAGAGAAATAGCAAGTCAGAATAGCATGAGAAGTACTAGAGCTGTTGATAGTACAAGTGTGGATAGTATTCTTCCTATAGAAGAAACAGAGGAGTCAGTAAGACTGCGTGAAACATTGCGTCAACATTCTATGCAGTCTGTTTCTACTCTAGCTTCTTATGGAGAAGATGATGAATATTTTTCATCTAACATTTATGCGATTCGTGAAATGCCATTGAATATTAGTGTTCGTTTAGTGGCAACTGGTTCAAACTCAAGCTATAAGTATCTTACTTGCCCAGGGGCTGGAAAGGAAGTTTCGCTCATTAGTCAGAATACAGCTCCCTCGAGTAAGTTCTATCTCAAAATTTTGCCTGCATCATCAGGTGTACCTTATTTGATTTATTCACAGAATTCGAATACGCCTCTTAGCGTAGGGTATTATACTAACAAACCAGACGATAAAATCTTGATGTCTGCTAAGGATAATAGTGGCTCTTTGTATAGTGCATCTTGGGATTTATTGGCATCGTCTTCATTTAAGGGTTACTTTGCTATTCAGAGTGAGTCTTATATAGGACAGGCCGATCCTAATAATTCTAGGTCGATATTCTATTATGTGCTTGAGGCTAAAGCCAATAATAAGTTGGGCTATGCACAGCGAGTAAATGGAAAAGGGCAACAAGATTTTTTAATCCAACCGATAGAAAAGTTTGATATTGACTATATTGAGTTTGATAAATCTTCGGCACAGATAAGCAAGTTAACTCCGTTGGAAGTTGTTAGCTATGGAAAGAACGAGACGGAAGAACGTCGTAGTTTTTCGATAAAAGCTTCTCATTATGCGACGGATACCTATCAGTTTTCAGAAACTGGACGTTTAAAATTCTTATGGAATGATTCTCCGACTTTTTACCGTCCTTATGTGCTGGCAAATAAATTGGTTGTACCTTCTCCAGTTAATCCTGATGATGAACCTAATCCCGGTGAATTCTTGCGTGATATGAAATATTCCAACTCAAAGGGGAGTGTGAGACGTGTGCTAACAGTAGAAACTGAGGGAATTGCAAAACCGAACTCTTTGATAGAAGTAACGTCTTATTTGGAAGGCTATTCTGTTTCTGCCAATTACGTTGCAGAGATGAAAGTAAAGGTAAATAATGAGGAAAGAAAGGTCAAAGTCAAGGGTACGTGGTATGGAACAATGTATACTACAAAACGAGCAAAACCTGATATAGTAAAATGTTTTGATCTTGATGATGGGGAAGAATTGTCTTTACGAAAGAAGTCTCATCCAGTAATAATTTCTAAAACTATATTGAAATGAAACATGTAAAAGTAATCTTGTTTGCAGCACTGGCTATTATTGCCAGTGCTTGCACCGATGAAATCTCGGATTCTATGAGTGTGAAAACTTCTATGGATAAGTCTTTGGTGCTTAAGAGAAATCCGAACCTTCCAGTTCCTCATTCTAAGTTTGAAGTTCCTCAAAGAGATGCTTCTCGTGCATCGGCGGTTAATGGTAATTCTGAGGCATTGCTAGGAAGAGGGTATAAACTTTTGGGTGGAACTTATGTGATGGGCGATTTTGCGAATGTTACATTCCCGATCATAAATTTGGATGCATTACAAGTTTATGATGCAACTTATGTAAGTGCTACCCATCTAAACACATCTGATCGTAATGTTGTGACTTTTGCAGATTTTGATAGATACCAATACAACTCTACTGTGACAAAGAAAGTATCATCAGGTTTCTCGCTAAACTTTAAGGTCTTTTCTTTAGGACACAAAAAGACAACAACCGAAACGTTTAAGACGATAATAGATAATTCCGATGAGGCGACTTTCGGAGAGTTGTCCTTGTATTTTATTAATAACCAATATGGTTTGCAAAATGCGAAAGATGCAAGAAATCTGTATGCTCGTAAATTCTTGGCAAAGTCTTTTGTTAGAAATTTGTATAATTCGACATTAGCTTCTGTTCTGGATAATTATGGAGATTTTGTCGTTACAGGTTATCTTACAGGTGGAAAGGCATTTGCAAACTATGCAGGTCGCAATAGTACTGCAAAAACAACAGAGGGCAAAGAAAAAGGATTGGAAAAATCAATAAATGCTTCTGTTACGTATAAAGGGGCGACAGGAAGTGGTGAGTTGGGATTTACAAGTTCCAACCAGTCTTCTTCAACATCAGAGTTTAAAAGTACGGATACATTTGTCCAAATAAAGACATTTGGTGGTATTCAAGATGGTAATGCAGTAGTGAAGGCTTGTGCGCTAAGTGATTTGAATGTGGATTTAAGTTCTTGGTTTAATTCGTTGAATGATGATAACAATCATACAATAATCGATGTTACAGACAACAGTTTATTCCCATTGTCTGACTTTGTGTTGGAGAAGAATTTTAAGCAAAGGCTTGATGATACAACAAATGGAGTCTTAGCTACTTATAATGAGTTTGTGATTCCTTACATGGAAACAGCAAGAGTGATGGTACGCTCAACTTCTGCCTATGAGCCATTATATGATGTATGCCCAGTGCTCGTTACACGTCAAGGGGATAGAATTATATTCAAAAGTAGCCAGGTAAAAACAGATGACGAGTTACGTAAGAATAATAGTGCGGAACAATTTGCTCAAAAGCACCAAACTATTTTGGCTCAAACAGAGAAACTGTTTAGTGCAGAGATTGGTTTGGAACCAAATAAAAAGGCAAAATTGAACCCTATGTTACGTAATCCTTTATGTATAGAAGTTGAGGATTTTGACAAATCAGAATATTATCGGTATTACAATGCTTCAAATAGTGTAGAATATGTATATAACCCAAAGAAAAAGGTTGCATTTTCTTATTACGTGGATGAAGATGAGGATGATATTGCTGAGGTATATGGAATTAGTTCTTGGGTAGATTCTTTACCAGAAAAGAAAATCTCAATAGGAACTTTGGCGAATTATTATACAATTATTGGACTATAAAATTAAATTGTATGAAGAATAATATAGTGTTGTTTGCATTGAGTTTGTTCATAACTCTGTTTGCTACAAGTTGCAGTGAAGATGAATCTTCACTAGCCTCTTATACCTCATTGAATATGCTTGATGAGAATCATGGTAAGACCTTGTTAGGTGAAACGGGAGTTTATATAAACGGCTCGATGAATTTTCGGTCTGACAATTGGCAAATAGTTGATTTGGGTACCTCCGTAAGTCTCCCAAGTGGGCAAATTCCTAATCTAGATAACTTGTCAAACGAAACAAGTGTATTGCCAAATCATCGCTATGTGCTTTGTAAATCTGAAAATGTTTTGTCTTTCCCTTCCCATAAGAATGCATATGAGATAGGATGCAAATATTATCAGTTTGTGGTATCTTCATTCTTGGAGAAAGAAACTTGTAAGGTTGGGGCTGTCGTAGAATATACGTCGTCTTTGTCTGATGAAAAAGAATTGCCTCAAAAAGATACTAACATTGGTGACTTGTTTGGGCTAGATGATCAACTGTCGTTTGATGCTCTTGGTGCAGAAGAATATTGTTTTTTCGGAAAGAGTGAAGACTTTTCTATAAGTCTGTCTAAAGGGCATTTGAAAGTGGCTTTACGTAAGTCTCCAAATGAACTCTATGGACCTTATGGAAAATATACAATATATTTACGAAAGGGTAATGTTTATACGAAGGTGACATTTAATGTCAATCTTTAATTTATGTTTAACAGCGGATTTCCCATCCCTTAAAAAGATGGGAAATCTACAAAAACAATGTATATATGCAAAAAAGTGCTTATAACATAATAGTTCCTGTAAGTGATAGCAAGAATGTCTTGTTTAACGCAATGACAAAGAAGTTCTTCTATATTTCAAAGCATAATACAGCTGCGTGTCTTTTTATGCTAAATAATATAGAGAGTTTTCTTTCTGATGAAGCGAAAGGCTTTGTTGAGAAACTTTATGATAATGGTTTTATCATAGATGACGATAGGGATGAATTGTCTGAGTTAAAGAGCTTGTTTTATGAATACAAGACCAATAAAGTGCTCAACTTGATGATTCTTACAACATATTCTTGTAATTTTTCTTGTTGGTATTGTGTTCAGAAGCATAAGGGTATTATTTTGTCGAAAGAGTTAGAGCGAAAGATAGAGAGACATATTGAATCCTATATTAAGAAAAATTCTATAGAGCACTTGACTTTGTCTTGGTTTGGAGGTGAACCGTTGCTAAATGTTGGAAGTATATCTCGTATTTCTGAGTTTGCGATAGATTTTTGTGCGAAGAATGCTATTGGATTCAACAATGCTATAACAACTAATGGTTCTTTGTTAACAGCATCTTTAATCCAAACGATGAAGGATTTGTCGTTTAATAGCTTTCAAATAACTATAGATGGTGAACAAGCAAATCATAATAAGACAAGGTTTAATGATAAAATACAAGATTCTTTTTCTTTGATACTGCAGAACATTGTAATGCTGACAAAAATGATACCAGAAGCAGATATAACTTGTCGTATAAATTATACGAAGAACAATCTCACGGATAATTTTCCTGAAGAGATAGATGCTTTTCTTCATTCTGTGAAGGATAGAATAACTTTGTTGTTTAGGAAAGTTTGGCAAGAAAATGAAACTCCAACTATGGATGATAAATTGACTGCTATAATTCGAACTTTCCATCACAAAGGCTATAGGATATTATCAGATTATGATGAAATCAAGTTGTCGGTTTGTTATGTGGAATGTAGCAACCATCATTCTATATATCCAGATGGGAGGGTTGATAGATGCTCAAATAAAGATATCTACGATGCACGGGGTTATTTGACGGATAATGGTGAAATTGTTTGGAATACGGTTCCGAGAGAATGTGATTCTAATGTGTTTACACGTATGGGAGATTGTTTGTCCTGTCAATATTTGCCTTTGTGTATGGGGCCTTGCCCAGAAACTCGGCGACATTTGAGAGAAAATGAAAAACTTAAGTGTGTTTTTGATGATAAAGATGCTCATTTTCAAAATGATATTAGATGTTATTGTATAACAAAAGAAAATAAGTGAAATGAAGTTGATAATATGTGTTCTTTTTTTTGTCCTGAATAGCAGCAATGTTTGTTTTGGACAAGATTCTATAAGAATAGACACTGTTAAGTCTGTCACTCTCAACGAGGTTGTGGTAAAAGCTAAGAAGCATAATCTGTATTCGGATGTCTATTATATAAATCCAGATATTCGAAAGGGAACTATGTCTGTGTATGACTTGTTGGCGAAATTACCAGGTGTAGATTACAATAAATTGGCTAATGCTATATCTGTTTATTCGGATGCAAAGGTAATAATAGAAGTGAATGGTGTGCCTGCTTCCAAGGACTATCTCCAGGCATTGGCTCCTACGGATGTGGCAAAAATAGAAGTAGTAAGGCTTCCTTCGGCTAGATATAAGATGTTAGGCTATCGTTACACAATTCGTATAGCTTTGAAAGATGATTATAAGGGAAATGCTATTGCATTTAATAATTTTACTATTGTGTCTCCGGAAAATGGCAACAATATTATCGCTAATGAACAACCTAATATGAGATATCTATATTCAAACAAGAATATAGATATCAATGCTGGGTATGGTATGGCGACAATTCATTGGAACTATCCTGTTGCATATTTGAAACAATATGCAGGTGTAGTAACTCGAAAAATATTTGATACTTTTCAGGATGAGCCGAATGAACACAAAGGTAATGTTACTCACAATGTAGCTGCTAATTTAAATTGGAGAATCGGTAAGAAACAACAAATAGCACTAAGTGGTAATTATGAATGGAATTCAAATTTTGATGAGCAAAAATATACTGGTACCCAATGGCTATCTTCGGGGAAAATTGCTTCTATTGATGAGCAAAATGCTGAAAGTTTGAAATCTTCAGACATAAAGTCTTATGTGATTTATAAAAATTCCATGCTTGATAAGTTGAATGTGTACGCATCCCTTGGTGTTGAGTATTTGTCTGGTAAACAAAGAAATACATTCTTGGAAAATGGATTGTTGACATCTTCGCTATATAGTAAGAATAGTAAGCGTTATATTCATGGAGAGTTTGATGCCAAAAGTCAGATGACAGATGCGTTATCCTTTAACTTTGGTTATATAGGCTCTTTTTGTAAGTATGAGGTAAGTGATGCAGAACAACGGTTGAGTCTTTTGGAAAATGCAAATAATCATCAAGTGTTCTATACTTATTTTGATTACAAGATGTCGGAAAGACTTTTAGCTCATTTGGGAACAGGCTTGGGATATGTCTCCCAAACAGGTTTGGAAACAAATTGGAAGAAGTGGATACTTTTGCCTCAAGTGTCTGTATCTTTTGTTCCAAATGACAATATGCAACTTTCGTTAGATTATCAAACAACGGTTGCGGCTCCTAAGCTATATCAGTTGTCTACGAATAAGACATCTGTAGATACATGGCTAAAGTCACAAGGCAATCCAAGCCTAAAAGCTTCGACAACTCATAGCTTCTCTATAATGGGGACGTTTTGGGACAAGCTACAAGTGGGTGGACTATATGAATATGAGCATAATAGTATTGAACAACTATATAATAAGGAAACGGATAATGCCTATGTCCAAACCTTTGCTAATGCCAACAAGAAAGGATTTGGCTTATGGGTATCATATAGTTGGGATATCTTGAAAAATCTGACATGGGAAAATACGATAAGTGGACAGATTTTAAAGGTATATCTGGATAGGTTGAATAATAAATGCTCTAATTTGTCATATCTTAGTACATTGAGTTGGTGGAGTGATAAAATGAGAACAAATTTTTCATTAGAATATAGACGTCAGATGATAAAGAATCCGCTACTTGATGGATGGGAGCATTATGGACAGGATTTGTGGCAGGTTGCGGTAAATAAAATGTTTTGGAAAAACCGGGTGAGTGTGTCACTTATGTATATTCCACCATTTCGTTTTGGAATAAGGCGAGAGCAAAAGTCTGTGATTAGCACAGACTTTATGGATATACAAAAAAGACAATCGATGAGAACTTATGACAATACTTTGTTATTGCGTGTTCGCTTTCGTTTGGACAATAGAAAGAAAACTCATCGAAATGAATATAAGGAATTGTTTATGGATGAAAATAAAAAAGGTAAGGGACTTTTATAGTCCAATGTGTAACTTAAATATATTTAGACAATGGAAAAAATTAATCTAACGGATTTGTTGAACGAGGTTCAGCAAGTCAGAATTATGGGTGGTGAACGAAGTGATTTACAGTTAAAAGTTTATTTGGGAGATTGCCCAAGTTTTGGTGATTGTCGAAAATACTGCCATATTGATAACATTTAGTTTTCGGTATTGTTGTATGGGGCTGGATAGATAATATCTATCAGTCATTTGATTTGCCATCATGTTTCCTGTTTTTCATGGACATGATGGCTTATTTGTTAGTATTATGTCTTTTACTTTAAGAAAACAATATGACTCAATGCAATGCGGTATAGCCTGTTTGCAAATGGTTTGCAAATATTTCGGCAGGGACTATTCTTTAGATTCTCTGTCGAAACTTTGCTTTGCCACAACGGAAGGGGTGTCCATGCTTGGTATTAATGAAGCGGCTAAAACGCTAGGATTGCACACGGTAAGTGCAAGGGCAACCACGACCATGTTAGGTGAAGTCCCTTTGCCTTGTATTCTTCATTGGAATCAGAATCATTTTGTTGTATTATATAAGGTTAAGAAAGGCAAGAGGTTCTATGTCGCTGACCCAGGAAAGGGATTGGTTACTTATGGCTTAGATGAGTTCAAGCAGCATTGGATAAGCACGGAATCTAATGGCGAGGACAAGGGAATAGCTATGTTCTTGGAAACCACCCCTGCATTCTTTACCTATAAGATGGAGGGCGAGGAAGACAACAAGGAAAAGCGTTCCTTTAGGTTTCTTTTCAGATATTTCAAGAAATACCGCAAGGCATTCTCCTGGATTATCTTGGGACTGCTTGCGGGCAGTGCCCTGCAGCTGGTGTTGCCGTTCCTTACCCAATCCATCGTGGATGTCGGTATCAAGAACCAAGACATTGGATTCATCTGGCTCATTCTCTTAGGTCAGTTGATGCTCACCGTCAGCCGAACTGCAATAGATTTTGCCCGCCGATGGTTCCTGCTCCGCATCTCCATGCGGATCAACATCTCCCTGGTGAGCGATTTCTTCATCAAACTTCTGAAACTGCCGATGTCTTTCTTCGACACCAAACTGATGGGCGACTTGATGCAAAGGATGAGCGACCATAGCCGTGTGAACAACTTCCTCACCCAGCAGACGCTCAACATCACCTTTGCCATGCTTACCTTCGTGGTGTTTTCGGTGGTGCTCTTTATATATAATATGGTGGTGTTTGCCATCTTCTTGCTTGGCAGCATCCTGTACGGAGGATGGATGGCTCTCTTCCTGCAGCGAAGAAAGGTGCTCGATTATGAACTCTTCGAGCAGCAGGCCATCAATAACAACAGGACATACGAGTTCATCACTTCTATGCAGGAAATCAAGTTGCAGGATTGTGAGCAGCGTAAGCGAAAGGAGTGGGAGGAGACACAGGTGAATCTTTTCAGGGTGCAGCAGAAATCTCTAAAACTACAGCAGACCCAGGAGGCAGGAAGTATTTTTATCAATGAGGTGAAGAATATCGTAGTGACGGTGGTTGCCGCTACGGCGGTAATCCAAGGGCACATGACCTTGGGTATGATGCTCGCCGTGCAATATATCATCGGACAGCTCAACTCGCCGGTGGAGCAACTCATGAACTTCTTCTATTCCGTTCAGGATGTGAAAATCAGTCTGGAACGAATCAATGAGATTCATCAGATGGATGATGAAAACGGAAAGGAGGGCTTGCTGACTGGTCTTGATCATCCTGAGGATGGTATCCATATCAGCAACATCATGTTCAAGTATGATCCTCATGCCCTCAGAAAGACAATAGACGGGGTGGATATTCATATTCCTCAAGGTAAGGTGACGGCGATAGTGGGAGCATCGGGCAGCGGAAAGACCACGCTCATCCGATTGATGCTGGGTTACTACCCGGTGCTGGAAGGAAAAATCACCATTGGCAATACCGACATCAATCAGCTCAACAGGAAATGGTGGCGCCGACAGTGTGGCGTGGTGATGCAGGAGGGCGTCATCTTCTCGGAAAGCATCGGGCGCAACATAGCTGTGGATGATGCAGATATAGATGAGGAACGTTTGATGAGATCAGCTGAGATAGCTTGCATCAAGGATTATGTGATGGCCTTGCCGCTGAAGTTCAACACCAAGATAGGGCGTGATGGCGTAGGACTGAGCCAGGGACAGAAGCAGCGCATCCTGATAGCAAGGGCTGTTTATAAGAATCCTGACTATATCTTCCTTGACGAGGCAACCAACTCGCTTGATGCCAACAATGAGCGTAATATCGTGGAAAACCTGGATAAGTTCTATCAAGGCAAGACGGTTGTGATTGTGGCGCATCGCCTGAGTACGGTGAAGAATGCCGATCAAATCGTGGTCCTTGACCAGGGAAAGGTGGTTGAGATTGGCAACCATGAATCTTTAACCGCCAAACGAGGGGCATACTATAATCTTGTAAAGAATCAGTTGGAATTGGGAAACTAGTTGCTAAGGCCGGCTTTAGCATTCCTCTACCTTCCATAACTCGTTACCTTTATATATAATAGCAATCTTGTGTATTGGCTTGCTGCTCATCATCTGTGGCAATCTTGCGTCTCGCGCATATTGGTCTAATTGCGCCTTTGCTTCTTCTAAAGCCTTCATGCCTTCCTCATCAGTATCGCCCGACTTCAGGTATTTCAATTCCAAGAGATAAGCATGCGCTACCTCTGGGAAACGGGTAAGGTCAGGAATCATTGTCAAGTCGCAATAGCCACCATTCAGTTCCATCTCTTGGATAATATAATAGTAGCCGCTATGGTTGAGATAGGCTGCGATGAAACCCTGCAGGTTGCGCTCAGCCTGGATGCTGGAGTGGAGGCTGGTGCAATTCTTATAACCTTCGGCGATATACTCGATGGCAGGTTTGATGTCGCCATCCAATGCCATCACATCGTATTGGTCGGCAAGATGGTTGTTGTTGATCTTTGAAACGGAATCGTACTCATCCAATACATAGTCATAGTATTGGCGGCGTACATTCTCGTTAGGGATTCCTAGCTTCACTCTTCTGCCACGCTTGCCGATGATGGTCAGCATACCGTAATAATAAAGCAGACTAGGGAAGAGGGCTGGATCTATCAGGGCTTCCGCAGGGAAGCTCTCTCGCAGTTCTGCCCAAATGTATCCTTGGTTGATGATTTCCTTCAGCACGCTCTTGCGGTCGCCCTGCAATTTGTCTAAGAAGATAATCTTCTTCATCTTGGCATAGTCGGTCATGGTGTTCGGATCAATCATCTCTTCCGGAGCCTTTCCGAAACGGATATAGTTGCGGAGATAATAGATTACCATATCCGAATTGAACATCTTTGGGTCTGTCTCCAAACTGTCCTTTGCGAAACAATAGTTGTCATACCAAGGCTTCATGTCTGTAATCAGCTGGTCGGTGGGAACCTTGATAAGACCTGCTTCTCTGTAATATTCTATCATCTCTCGCACCTCGTTCTCGCTGAATCCCAGCATCATATTGAACATCGGGTCCATGGATAGATTGGTTCCGATGTTATAGCCGCTGTTGAGGTCATTCACCGTTACAGGACTTACGCCCATCATCAGGATACGATGAAACATTCCCTTGAATAGCTTGAAGAAATCACGATAGAATCCCTGGGCATGGGTTAAGGCATGATATACGGCTTCGCCCTCATTGCTCAAGACATTGTTGGTGAAGTTGTCGTACTCGTCGATGATGAGGTAGAGTTGTATGCTTTTGGCATTCGCCCAGATGTTTATCAAGTTCAATTTCTGTGCTGCATCCTTAGCTGCCTTAAACTCTTCTAAGAAAGAAGGCTGATAATACTTGGCGTATTTTTCTGCAAAACCATTCAGCACGGTTTCGCAATAGGCATTGAAGTTCTTCTCCAGTCCGTCTTTTCCGGCAGCAGCCTTAGAGAAATCAAAGAACAGTACCTGATATTTACCTTGTTTTTCTGTGGGTTGTTTTTCTATCCAGGTATCTTTGAATGTGGTATGAAACGAGTCTTTCTTCTCGATGTCGTAGTATGCCTGAATCATGGTAAGGAATACGCTTTTGCCAAAACGGCGTGGGCGGATGAGATAGAGAAAGTCTCCTGCTTCCTCCATCTTGGGTATAAACATCGTCTTGTCTGTCAGAAATCTGTTCTGATTCTGAATCCAAGTAAAGTCGGCTATGCCGTAAGGTAATCTCTTGTAATCCATACGCTTCAAAGTTTATTTGGGGCAAAATTACAACAATTTATTGAATGCCGCAAGTTTTTTGAGAGAAATCTGATGGACTAGTGTTTCATCCCACATTCCTCTCGGTTTCTCTTAGCAGTACAATCTGTGTACTGCTTTATATATTCAGGAA